>Ga0210402_10001901_pt1 | contig 20902 bp, 22 predicted proteins | sample IncBWC7MmetaG_FD_161055 | JGI IMG/M metagenome (GOLD analysis project Ga0210402, IMG submission 161055) | Forest soil microbial communities from Barre Woods Harvard Forest LTER site, Petersham, Massachusetts, United States - Inc-BW-C-7-M | ecosystem: Environmental > Terrestrial > Soil >... | reverse complement strand
GCCTTGCGGATTTCTTCAAACACCGCGGCTGGCGTTTTGAAGTGGAACGCCTTGCCGAGTCCGGCCCGCTCAAGCTGGTGCGACAGAATCCGCAGCAGGTCAAAGTCGCTACGCGCGCCCATTACTTCGGCGGCTCTGTGCAGCAGCTGAATCTCGCCGGCCGTATTCGTAACGCTGCCGTCTTTTTCATAAGCAGAAGCGGCAGGGAAGACAATGTCGGCGAGTTGCGCGGTTTCCGTCAAAAACAGCTCGTGAACAATCAGCAGACCGAGGCTTCCGCGGCCGGCTCCAGACTTCCCGAAATGAGAGAACGGATTCGCGCCGACCACATACAAAGCCTTCAGCTTTCCTGACTGCGCCGCTTCGATCATCTCGGGCGCCGTCATACCAGGCTTCGTGGGAACCTGCGCGCCCCAATGCTTGGCCAGCGATTCGGCAACCGGCTGGTTGTCAAGGTACGCGTAACCCGGCAAGCGATCCGGCAGCACGCCCATGTCAGCCGCGCCGCGCGAATTCGCATAATCGCCGAGAGCCATGTAGCGGACTTTGCTGGGCAGCTTTGAGCCGAATGCGACGACGTCTTCGATCGCCTTGCCCGTAAGTTCCGATCCGAACACGATGGCAACTTCGGGCTCCGCTTCGAGGGCGGTTTTCAACGCCGTCAGTTTTCCGGAAACATCCCCAGCCAACTGCCCTTCGCCACTTGCCAGCCAACGCACCGCGGCAGCTTCCTGTCCCTTGCCCACTTGCACAAACTGCGTCGCCTTGCGTTCCAGCTTGATTTCGCGCGAATTGATCAGGAAAAGTTTCGCGGCGTTGTGGCGAATCCCGGCGCGGATCTGCCATCCCACCAACGGATTCTGATTCGAGGGATCGTTGCCGATCACCAGCACCGCTGTCGACTGGCAAAGCTGTTCCATCGTCAGCGAGGAGTCGGCCGCGCGGTCGCCCAGTGCTGTGACGAGGCCAGTGTAATCCGCGGTTCTATGATGATCGACATTGTTGGTGCCAAACGTCCCGCGTGCCAGCCGTTGCAGCAGGTAGTTTTCTTCATTCGAAGCGCGATTCGAGCCAATGAAGCCGATGGCCTCCCCGCCGTAAGCCATGTGCAGTTCTTTCAGCTTGGCGGCCGCAGCCTGCGAGGCCTCTTCCCACGAGACAGGGAATAGTTTGTCTCCCTTGCGCAGTAGCGGCTGCTTCAGGCGTTCCGGGTGCTTCGTGAAATCGAAGCCGAAGCGGCCTTTCACACACAAGAAGTCCTTATTGATGCCGGAAAGGTCACGATTATTGGCGCGCAGAATCTCGTGATTTCGCACACTCAGCGTGGTCTTGCACCCGTTCGAGCAGTGCGTGCAGATCGTCGAGACATACTGCATTTCCCAGGGGCGCGTTTTGTAGCGATACGTCCCACTGGTCAGTGCGCCCACCGGGCAAATATCTATGCACATCCCGCACTCTTCGCATTCCAGGTGATCTTCGCGGTTGGGAATGATAATCGAGTGCGCGCCGCGCATGCCCACGCCCAGCGCCTTCACATCCATGCCTTCATCGCAAACGCGCACGCAGCGGAAGCAGAGGATGCAGCGCGGCGCATCGTAGTACACCAAATCCGACCACTTCTCTTCCGGCCGGTGAATCTTCTCTTCCACGAACCGGCTGGTATCGGCGCCATAACGGAAAACCATGTCCTGAAGTTCGCACTCGCCGCCCTTGTCGCAAACCGGGCAATCCAGCGGATGGTTGCTCAGCAAAAATTCCAACATGAACTTTCGCGCGTTGCGCACCGGCTCGGTGTTGGTGCGCACTACCATGCCTTCGGCGACCACCTGCGTGCAGGCGGTCTGCAGCTTCGGCGCTTTTTCCACTTCGATCAGGCACATCCGGCAGGCCGCTTGTAGTGTCAGCCCTGGGTAGTAGCAGAACGACGGCACTTCAATTCCCAGCCGCCGCGTCGCTTCAATTACCAGCGTACCGGCGGGAACCTCCACGTCACGGTCGTCTATTTTCAGGTGAATAAGTTTTGTTTCGGCCATGAGTCCCTACCGCGAACCGATTAACGCTTCAGCGGATTTGTTGTACGCACAACGTCCTTGCAGATGATCTTCGAATTCGCTGCGGAATTTCTGCACGATGCTGATCGTCGGCATCGCCGCGGCGTCTCCGAGCGGGCAGAACGTCCGCCCGAGCATGTTCTTCGAAAGTTCGCCGATCAGGTCAATGTCCTCCGGCCGGCCCAAACCGGCATGGAAGCGCTCCAGCATTTTCTTCAGCCAGCTTGTGCCTTCACGGCAGGGAATGCACCATCCGCACGATTCATGCGCGTAAAAATGCATGATCCGGCGCGCCATATCCACCATGCAGGTGTCTTCGTCAATCACCACCATGCCACCGGAGCCGAGCATCGAGCCGGCCTTGGCAACCGCGTCGTAGTCCATCGCAATATCAATTTCGTCGGCCTTGAATACGGGGCAGGAACTTCCCCCCGGAATCACCGCTTTCAGCTTCTTTCCGTTGGGTATCCCGCCGGCCATCTCATCAATAAACTTCTTCATGTTCATGCCCAGCGGAATTTCATAAATCCCAGGCTTGTTGACGCTGCCCGATACACAAAGCAGGCGCGTGCCGCCATTCTTCGGCGTTCCGCGATTGGCATACGCCTCGCCGCCCTCCAGAATGATCGCAGGCACCGCGCTCAGCGTTTCCACGTTATTGATGATCGTCGGGCAGCCATAGAGGCCGACCACAGCAGGGAAGGGAGGCTTGATTCGCGGATTCCCACGCTTGCCCTCCAGCGACTCCATCAACGCCGATTCTTCTCCACATTCGTAGGCGCCCGCGCCGGTATGAATCAGCAAATCAAAATCGAACCCGGAGCCAAGAATATTCTTGCCCAAATACCCGCGTTCGTAGGCCTCGGCAAGCGCCCCATCCACAATGTCCAGCACGTAGCGATATTCGCCGCGAATATAGATAAAACCGTTGTGCGCGTTGATGGCTCGCCCCGCGATAATGATGCCCTCGATGAGCTGGTGCGGATCCATCTCCATCAGCGGACGGTCTTTACAGGTTCCCGGCTCTGATTCGTCCGCATTGCAAAGCACATATTTGGGCTTCAGCGAATCCTTCGGCACGAACGACCACTTCAATCCCGTCGGGAAACCCGCTCCGCCGCGCCCGCGGAGGCTCGACTTCTTGACCTCATCAATAATCGACTCCGGCGTCATCTGCTTCAGCGCCTTGTCCAGCGCCTGATACGCCCCGTGCTGCAGTGCCACATCAATCTTGTGGGAATCCTTGATGCCCCACTTCTTGCTGATCAGGGGCGTCTCCAGCTTTGCGCGCTCGTGCAATGCGCCGCTGATGATCCCCTGCGGCTCCGGTTGTTTGCCCTTGTCGAGATCTTCAATCAGCCGATCCAGCTTCAGCGGCGAGAGGTTCTCATAGAAATCGTAATTCACCTGAATTGCAGGCGCGCCGGTGCAAGCGCCGATGCATTCCACTTCCTCCAGAGAAAAAACCCCGTCCTTTGTAACTTCCTTGTGGCCGATCTCCAGCCGCTTCTTGGCATGTTCCAGAAGTTCCGCGCCGCCGCGCAGCATGCACGCGATGTTGGTACATACCTGCACGTGGTGTTTGCCGATAGGCTTGCGGTGCAGCATTGAATAAAACGCCAGCGTCTCTTCCACCTGCACGTTGTTCAGGCCCAGGCGCTTCGCAATCTCCGCAATCAGCTCGTCGGTTACGGCTCCGAGTTCGTCCTGCCCGTACATCAGCATGGGGATCAGCGCGCTGCGCTTCACCGGATAGCTGTGCTGGAGTTTGTCGAATTTGGCGGCGAGTTTTGGACTGAGTTCCATTGGCATTATCTATCCACTTCTCCAAGCACGATATCAATTGTCCCGATCGACGCCACGGTATCAGCGATCAGCTGTCCTTTCACCATTTGCGGCAGAGCTTGCAAATTCACGAACGACGGCGAACGGAAATGGACGCGCAGTGGTTTCGGCGACCCGTCGCTGGCGATAAAGCATCCCAGCTCCCCGCGCGGCGATTCCACGGCCACATAGGCTTCGCCTGGTGGCGGCGAAAAACCTTCCGTGAAAATCTTGAAGTGGTAGATCAGGGCTTCCATCTCCGTCTTCATCTTTTCGCGCTGCGGCGGCACAACGCCCGGCGCTTCGGTCCTGATCTCACCCTGATCCGTAATTTTGTCCATCGCCTGGCGCACGATCTTCAGGCTCTCGCGCGTCTCCTGTACACGCACCAGGTAGCGCGCGAAGCAATCCGACTCTGTCCGGGTCGGCACGTTGAACTCAAACTCTTCGTAGGACGAATAAGGAAACGCCTTGCGATTGTCGAAAGCGACGCCGGCTGCGCGCAAACCCGGCCCCGTCGTGCTCATCGCAATCAATGTTTCCGCCGGCAGGTACCCGACGCCCTTCAACCGTCCATGCCAGATCCGGTTGTTCGTCAGCAATTCCTCGTATTCATCAATCCGCGCTGGCATCATGTCCAGGAACCGCTTCACCAGTTCACGCCAGCCCGCCGGTGGCTCCAGCGCGAGCCCGCCGATGCGGATGTAGCTGGTCATCATGCGCTGCCCGGCAAATCGCTCGAAAATTTTCAGAATCTCTTCGCGCTCGCGGAAGCAGTAGAGCATCATCGACATCGCGCCCATATCGAGGGCATGCGTCCCAAGCCAAACCAGGTGCGAAGAAATCCGCTGCAGCTCCACCATCATTACGCGGATGTACTGCGCCCGCTTTGGAATCTCCAGCCCCAGCAGTTTTTCTACCGCCAGGCAGTACACCAGGTTGTTCCCCAGAGGATTCAGGTAATCCATCCGGTCGGTCAGGGTAATCGCCTGCGAATAGGTCTTGTCCTCGCAGCTTTTCTCAATGCCGGTATGCAGATAGCCGATATCCGGGACCGCCGTCACCACATTTTCGCCGTCCAATTCCAGCAAAACGCGCAGCACTCCGTGCGTCGACGGGTGCTGCGGCCCCATATTCAGGACCATAGTTTTCGATGTGCCAACTGCTGTTTCAACCGTTGTCATGGGTCTCAGTCCGCCGAGCGGAATCTAGCGCTTGCCCTCCACCGGAAAATCCCGGCGAAGCGGCGCTCCTTCAAATTCATCTGGCAATAGGATGCGTCGCAAATCCGAATGGCCCTCAAATCGAATGCCGAACAGGTCGAAAAGCTCTCGCTCCATCCAGTTGGCCCCCGGCCACACGGGCTCCAGCGAATCAATCACCGGTTGCAGGCCGCTGATGGTGGTGCGCAGTCGAATCCGAGCCAGGCGGGGAATGGAAAGCAACTGGTAGTTCAATTCGAACCGGGGCTCGTTGGGGAAGCGGTCGACGCAGGTGGCGTCGCTCAACTGGTTGAAATTCAGCTCGGGATCTTGCTTGCAATGCTCTGCGGTGGCCAGCAGCAATTTGTGGGGCACTACGATGGTGGTTTCACCGCGATACTCAATCACTTGCGCTACGCTCTCGGATTTCCACGCGCGAAGGCGGTCGATTACAACACCAGCATTTGCATTAGCGAGCTGCGGCACGTCAATGAGTTCCTTGAAGGGCGACTGGCCTTACTTCTGTGTTTTGTTCCAGTCGAAAGCGCCCTTCTTCAAGAGATAGAAGTAACCGACCAACAGGATGGCGACATAGATCATCATTTCCATGAAGCCGAACATCTTGGTCTTCGGATCGTGTACCAAATCCTTAAAAATATAAGCCCAGGGGTACAGAAAAATCGCCTCCACGTCGAACAGAATGAATACCATGGCGACCAGATAGAATTTGACCGAAAAAGGTTCGCGCGCGTCCCCGCTTGGCGTGATCCCGCACTCATACGGCTGCTGTTTCGCCTTGTTGGGCCGCTTCGAGCCCACCAGCGTGGACAGGGTAATCAGCACGCCGGCAAGAAAAGCAGCCACCAGCAGGTGTATTACTAGGGGAAGGTACGCTTGTAGGCCGGTGGGGGTCATATGCAAAGCGTTATAATAGCGAGTGGGGAGCCGCGCGGTCAAATACTCCCGCAAAAAAAAAGGTGGCGCGCGTGGCATATACTGCGGATGTAGTTCGGCGCGTTTACGAACCTAGAGGAAGATGATGGTCTTCGGGCACAACACCAATCTCAAATTCGGATCGAACACGTTGCATGTGCAAACCGAAGATCGCGGCGCCGCTCACGCTCTGATTGACACCACCGTTTATTTCCAGGGCCGCGTGCTTCATCGCCGCACGAACAATTACCACGACCTGCTTCCCATGAGTGACGACAATCAGCAAGCCTTAAAGGTTCGCGTGGACGAGCAGCACCGCAACGTTCTTGAGGCAATCCGCTGTGGCGAGCTGCAATTGGCGATACCTCAGCCTACCTCAGCCTCAGCGAACGCGGGGCCCGGCCATCTCCATCAAGCCGGGGCCAACTCGGAAACGCCACGTGCTGCTGTTGTTCAACCGGCGAAATTGGTGTTGGAGCTTCTGAACGCACGTTCCTGGCTGGCTGGGAAGCAGGCCACGCTTCACGTCGTAGTCAAGGAGGAAGGCGGAGCGAACATCGCGGGCGCAACTGTCACCGCGGAAATTGAAGGCAGTGCCGGACACCCGCCTTTCTCAAGTCACACCGGAGACGGTGGCCAGGCCACACTCCTCTTCGAAATGCCAAAGCTGACCGGCGCCGAACCCGCTCTCGTCATCCGAGCGGAAGCAAACAAAGCCACCACGCATCTTCGCTTTTCGTTGCGTGCGAAACCCCGCGTTCCTGCAGTATGATGATGCGGATGAGCGAAGCAATCCAGATTCACGTCAACGGGGAAGCCAGGCAACTGGAACTCGGGACGAGCGTGCGCACCTTGCTAGACCACCTCGGCCTCAACCCGGGCCGCGTAGCCATCGAGTACAACCTCGAAATCCTGCCCAAAACCAAATGGGAACAAACCCAAGTCGCCGCAGGCGACCGCCTCGAAATAGTCCAATTCGTAGGCGGCGGCTAGCTCCTACTTTTGAGTGCGGAAGCGAAGCTTCCGCTTTTACAGGGCAAACTCCACCACCGATCCTTGCCGCCTCCACCCATTCCACCAACGTCCACGGACCTCTTCTCTTACATCCCAAAAAATCTCTTCCACGGCTTCCAATAAAATTTCGGCCAACCCTCTCGCACTCCCTTCTGATCGTATGCCGGCACTCCCACATGCACTAAATCAATCTGTGCCCCGCCCGCCACCCGGCTGAACGTCAGAATCAAAATTGACCAATCCTCTTTCTTCCAGTGGGTAGCCCGCCAAAACTGCACAATCTGCCTGTCCGGCACAATCAGCAGATTCTTTCCCTCCAGCATTCCATCAAACGTCCGGAAGCGTCCGCCAACCGTTCGGTTGATGCTCGCTGTCATGCCTGTAGATTTTGAATGTTTCTTCGAATCAAGATACAGATCGAAGAGCGCGTTCGGAGTAGTTCGGAAACGTACCGTCTGTTGAATGACCGGCGTCATGGTGCCTCCCCTGCGGAGTTCGCTCGGAAACTACACGCCCTCGAGCAGGTGCCCCATCTTACGCTTCTTGGTTTGCAGGTAGGCTCGCGAAATCTTCGACAGTCGCGGCTGGCAGGGAACTCGCTCGACCACGCGGATGCCTGCCGATTCGAGTTGTTTTATCTTGTCGGGGTTGTTGGAAAGCAGCCGGATGCGCGTCGCGCCCAGTTTCTTCAGAATCTTCGCCGGGAATTCATACTCCCGCGCATCGGCAGCAAAGCCCAGCGATTCGTTGGCTTCCACCGTGTCCATGCCGCCGTCCTGCAATTCATAGGCACGCAGCTTATTCATCAGCCCGATGCCGCGTCCCTCCTGCGGCAGGTACAGCAAAATTCCCGATGGTGCTTCGGAGATTTTCTTCAGCGAAAGCTCCAGTTGCGCCCGGCAATCGCAACGCAGCGAAGTGAGCACATCTCCGGTAGGCATTGCGAGTGCACTCGTACCAGCGGCGCGACCCGGCCATTCAGATTGCCGCGCACCAGCGCGACCGCTTCCTGCGGACCGCGGCCCTCGAATCCGTAAATGGAAAATTTGCCGAACTTTGTGGGTAGCACCGCCTTTGCAGCTATGCTGAGCGAGCCTTTGGTTGCGTGCCTTGGCTGGGTAGTATTGGATTTCTTCGCCATAGGAAAAGCTCAGTATAGCAGGCACAGCAATTCCCGCACGAAGGGCTCAGCAATCCGCGCCAGATTCATTACAATAGGGTGGGATTTGGCCGGCATCTGCCTGCGCCTGGCAGCACCATGGATACCACTCTCTCCATCCGCGAGCTCCTCTTCATCCTTCTCTTGAAGGTAGGCGTCGCGTCTTCCATCGCCGCTCTCCTTGCCCGTTGGAATACTTTTCGCCGGGTGCTGTTCACCGAAGAGCGCGACGCCGACCAGAAACTGAAGCTGATGCTTTTCATGACCCCGCCGCTGATCGTCGGTGTCACCCTGCGCCTGGTCAGCCCCTATTACCGCTTCGCTGATCTTTCTCTCGAGGGTGCATTCCTGATGGGATTGCTTGGCGGTCGCGTCGTCGGCCCCATCGGCGGCGCCATCATCACGATTCCTGCGTTGATGGCCCACGAATGGCTTGGTATGCCCGCTGCCTCCACCGCCGGTTTGCTGGGCGGACTGATTCGCCAGGTAATTCCCGACAAGGAAGCCCTCTGGAATTTTGGCCCATTTACCTTCCTGAACATTCCCAAAGCGTTGATGCGCATGATTCGTGACACCGAAATCATGTGGGAGATGTTGCCGCTGCTCACTTGCGTCGGCCTCGAGCTTGGCCGCGTCGCCCTGGTCGAAGCGACCAAACCCAAGTGGCTGTTCGCGCTCGATCCTCACTGGAATTGGCAACTCGCCCTGGTCGTGATCGCCACGCTCATGTCTGTCGCCTCGCCTTTGAAAATCTGGAACAACACCCGCATCGAGATGAATCTCGAACGCCACCAGCAACTCCTTCTGCGGGCCAGAATGGACGCGCTCTCCAGCCAGATCAATCCCCACTTCCTTTTCAACACACTCAACACCGTTTCCGCGCTCATCCGCATCGATCCGGACACTGCGCGCGGCGTGGTGCTGAAGCTCAGCAACATCCTGCGCCGTCTCCTGCGCAAGCACGAGACTTTCGTGCCCCTGCGTGAGGAACTCTCCTTCATCGACGACTATCTCGATATCGAGGTCGCCCGCTTCGGCCACGACAACCTCGACATCGTGAAGGAGATCGACGAAGTCACTCTCGAGACATTCATTCCCAGTATGCTGCTGCAGCCCATGGTCGAAAACAGCCTAAAGCACGGCCTCGCACCGAAGCTCGAAGGCGGCCGCATCCTCTTGCGGACCATCAGCAAGAACGGCCGCCTGCAGATCGAAATTGCCGACAACGGCGTCGGCATCTCGGAAGAAAAAATGCCTCACGTCTACGTCGAAGGCATCGGCCTAAGCAACGTCCGCGAGCGCCTCCGCGTTCTCTACGGCGAAGATTTTCAATTGGACATCGAAAGCCACGAAGGGCAGGGAACCACCATCCGCATCGACGTCCCCGAACTAGCCCCAGCCATCCCCGAAGTCAGCGTCTTCTAGACTCCTTTTTGAGTGCGGAAGCCTGACTTCCGCTTTTACGCTCTCTGCACATCCACCCAACCCTCGAAAAATCCCACTTGACACCCGTATGCCAGTTCTGTATATTCTGTCGTAACAGAAATGGCAGATACAACCGCAGCTTCGATAACGGCCCCAGCCGACCCGCAACTTCACCCGGGCGCCCCGCTTCGCATCATCATCCCCGGTGGGGAGGGCCATCTCGGACGCCTCGTGGCGCGCCGTTTCTCCAGTCAGGGACACCTGGTGACAACGTTGACCCGCAGCCCGCACCATTCGTCGGCTACGGCTCAGCGGCAAACCTCCGACAAGCTGAACGCCTGGGAGACCGCCGTGTGGGATGGCAGGAGCCTGGGCTCGTGGGTTGAGCTCCTGGAGCATGCGGACATATTGATCAACCTCGCCGGTCGCAGCGTCGACTGCCGCTATACCAGGCTCAACCGCGCCGCAATCCTTCAATCCCGCGTGGAATCAACCACGATTCTGGGCAAGGCGATCGAGTCTCTCAAGTTACCTCCGCTCCTTTGGCTGAACTCCAGCACAGCCACCATTTATCGCCACTCGTTAGATCGTCAGATGGATGAAGCCACGGGGCAACTCGGCGGCAACGAACCGGACGCGCCCGCAACGTGGCGCTTCAGTATTGACGTTGCTCGCCAATGGGAACGCAGCTTTTACGCCTCAAATACTCCCTGCACGCGAAAGATCGCGCTGCGCTCAGCGATGGTGATGAGTGTTGAGCGCGGAGGGGTCTTTGAAATCCTTCTCCGTCTGGTTCGGTCTCGATTGGGCGGAGCCTGGGGTTCCGGCCTTCAGTTTATGTCCTGGATCCACGAAGAGGATTTTCTTCGGGCAGTGGAATTTCTGATCACACGAGAAGACATCGTGGGAGCAGTGAATCTTGCCGCTCCCAGCCCGCTGCCCAACGAACAGTTTTTGTCGCAACTGCGCAATGCCTGGGGGACGAGTATCGGTTTGCCGGCCACGGCTTGGATGTTGGAGATCGCTGCATTTTTTCTCCGCACCGAGACTGAGCTTTTACTAAAAAGCCGTCGGGTAGTTCCCGCGGTTCTGCAAAACCACGGCTTCGAGTTTTTGTTCCCTCAGTGGCCCGATGCGGCGAACGATTTGGTCCGGCGCTGGAGAACGAAAGCCGCAACCCGCGCTTCATGCGAATTCATCCAAGATTGCCAGGAGGCTACTGTTGAGCGAGCAAATTAAATCACCCGAAACTGGGCTGACTCCCGTAGCCCAGAAATTCATACTCCACTGGGGCGAAATGGGCACCAAGTGGGGCATCAACCGCACCGTCGCCCAGGTGCACGCCTTGCTTTTCCTTTCGCCGCATCCATTGCCCGCCGACGAGATTTCGACCACTTTGTCGGTGGCCCGCTCCAACGTCAGCACCAGCCTGCGTGAATTGCAGGGCTGGGGCATCGTCAGCCTGGTCCATGTGCTCGGCGACCGCCGCGATCATTTTCAGACCACCAAAGACGTCTGGGAAATCTTCCGCACCGTTTCCGAAGAGCGCAAGCGCCGCGAAATCGATCCGACGCTACGAGTGCTCAACGAGTGTGTTCAAGAGCTGAAGACCGCACAAGCCGGAGACGCCTATACCCGCGAGCGCCTCGAGAGCATGCTGGAATTTCTCACTACAATGAGCGGGTTGTTTGAAGAAATCCTCCGCATGCCCGTGGGCGCATTGAAGGGAGTAGGGAAGTTGCGCGGCAAGGTGATCACCTTGCTGGGGAGCGACAAAAAGAAGGTGGGTTAAACCTCGATCGAAGAGAGGATTTCATCAGGAGAGACCACCAAGGACACTGAGTTCCGCAGAGAAAAAGGCGCACCATGATTTCCCTGGCGAATGAATACACAGACGTTAAAGGACGACACGCAAAAGGCTGGCTCTTTTTTGACGCCGAGTGCGACTTCTGTACTAGAAGCGCCCGCTGGATTGCCCCCATTCTTGGGCGCCGCGGCATGGCCGTGGCCCCGCTCCAGGACGCCCGCGTGGGAGCCCTGCTAGGAATGAACAAGGAACTGCTCCTGATGGAATTGCGATTCTTGCTCTCCGATGGAAAACAGTACGGCGGCGCCGATGCCGTCGTCGCCGTCGCGCGCGAAATCTGGTGGGCGCGCCCGCTGGTATGGTTCGCAAAACTCCCCGGCGCAATGAAGCTGCTCGACTCCGGCTACCGCTGGGTCGCCTCGCAGCGCAGTTGCGCCGCCACGAACCGCACCCAATGCGCCGTTCCCCGCAAGGGATAAGACCATCGCAAATTCGATCCCGAGGAGTGATCATGGCCATGACATTCGGAAGCCTCTGGCAATTTGACGGCAAAGTCAGCCGCGGAACCTACGCACTCTGTGGCATTTGCGGCCTGGCTATCAAGCACAATCTCGACCGCTTCATCGCCTACAATTTCGGGTACCGCTGGAGCGTCTGGAATTACCTGGACCCTTTGGAGCATGCCGCGAAAGTTTCTCCGCTCTCCTTTTCCGAAGAAAAATTTCTCGCCATTCTGCTGATCACCGCGCTGCCATTCATCTGGATCGGCATCACCATGACGGTGAAACGCCTCCGCGACGCAGGCCAGTCGTTGTGGCTAACGCTTTTGTTTTTCGCGCCGGTAGTAAATTTGCTCTTCTTCGGGATCCTCATCGTGCTGCCCAGCCAGCAACCCGCGCTATCGGGAGTGTTTCGTAGCAAGCCGGGAACACGGCCAGCTTCCCCATACTGGCCGACAAGTCGCACCGGAAGCGCAGCCGCTGCCGTCGCGATCACAACTCTTCTCGGTGTTGTGGTCACGTGGGGGGCCCTGCGCTTCGTCGGCAATTACGGCCTAACGCTCTTCATCTCACTGCCGTTCGTAATGGGTTATCTGGCGGTGGCGATTTATAACCGCGCCCAGCGGGCGGATTGGGGAGACGCGCTAGCTGTTGTTTCCCTTTCCTTGCTGCTAACCGGGATCGGCATTGCCGCCGTCGCGGTCGAAGGAATCATCTGCCTTTTGATGGCGGCCCCATTGGCTTGGGTCGTTGCCATGTGTGGGGGCATGCTGGCCACCCTGGTCCACGGGCGCTCGGACTCACCGCAGGCCACACCCTCCATGTATGCGGTGATGCTGGTTTCGCTGCCCATGCTTCTCGGCGTAGAGCACGCAACGCCGCCGCTTGTCCCGCGGTTTCAGGTGCGCACAAGCACCGAGATCGCCGCCCCACCCGAAGTAGTCTGGAAGCGTCTGATCGAATTTCCGGCGTTGCCCACACCCAACGACTGGCCCTTCCGACTCGGGATCGCCTATCCGATCGAAGCGCGCATCACCGGCGAAGGCTTGACGGCCGACCGCGAATGCCGGTTTTCCACCGGGAGTTTTAAGGAGCCAATCCTCGCCTGGGAACCGGGCAAGCATTTCGCCTTCGCGGTTTCCGACGAGCCGCTGCTGATGAAAGAAACCTCTCCTTACAAAAACATCCACGTCCGTCATCTGGAAGATCACGATTTCCAGCCGGAACGCGCCGACTTCGTCCTGGTCGGCTTGCCAGGCGGTGGCACTCGCCTCGAAGGCACCACCACCTATCAAAATAAAATGTGGCCCGGCCAATACTGGCGACTCTGGACCGACGCCATCATTCACAGCATCCACAGCACAGTCTTCAACCACGTAAAGAATTTGGCGGAAGCCGACGTCCTCAGGACTTCTAAATAGCGGCATGTATCAACGGGCGGCTTTTGCGGAGTAGGCGCCGGCGATGACTTGCTCGTAGTAGCATTCATACATCGGAATAACGTCATTGGCGCAAAATTTCTTTTTGGCGTCGACGCGTGCGCGTTGCCCCATCTCACGGCCCCGGTCCGTGCGTGAAAGCAGGTCTATCGCATATTTGGCCGCGGTCTTCACGTCGCCGGGTTCCACCAGGTAACCGTCCACGCCGTCCTCGATCACTTCCGGAACGCCGCCGGCATTCGTCGCAATTACGGGAACTTCACACGCCATCGCTTCAAGCGCCGCCAGCCCAAAGGATTCCAGCTTCGAAGGCAACAGAAAGAGGTCCGCCTGCCCCAACTTTTCCTTAACCCCGTTTTGCTTCCCTAAAAACAGCACGTCCTTCTCTACGCCGCGGGTCCGCGCCAACGCTTCCGCCGGTCCGCGGTCCGGGCCGTCGCCAATCATCACCAGCTTTGCCGGCATCTTCGCGCGCACCAGCGCAAAAATCTCAATCGCGTCCAAAATGCGTTTCACAGGACGGAAGTTCGAAAGGTGCATAAGGATCGGCTCGCCGTCCGGCGCCCACTCGGCCCGCAGCTTCGGGTCTGGTTTGCGTATGTACAAATCACAGTTCACGAAATTCGGAATCACTTCGATCGCCCGCCTGATTCCAAATTCCGCAACCGTCTGCCGTAGCAAATAACGGGAAATCGAAGTCACGCCGTCGCTCTGCTCAATCGAATACCGTGTGATCGGCAAAAAATTCGGGTTGTTCCCCACCAGGGTAATGTCGGTCCCGTGCAGCGTTGTGATAAACGGCAACCGCCGCGGCGCAGCCATCTGGCGGGCCAACATTGCACTCACCGAATGCGGAATCGCGTAATGCACGTGCAATATGTCCAGCGCTTCTTTCTCAAACACTTCCAGCATCTTCACAGCAAGGGAAAGGGTGTACGGGGAGTGATCAAACAGAGGGTAGGAGACTACTTCCGCCTGATGGAAATGAATCCGCGGGTCGCTGGCATTCATCCGGATCGGCGGCGCATAGGTGATGAAATGCACCTCATGACCCCTGGCCGCCAACTCCTGGCCAAGCTCCGTCGCCACGACTCCGGACCCCCCATAAGTGGGATACCCTGTGATGCCGATGCGCATAGTTGGTGTGTGAACCGAACCGTCCGCCAAACTGGCGTACCATATTGCCTGCGGAATGGTACACCGATTAGACGTAGGGGGGAGATAGAACGTGACACGCCTGGCCGGGAAATGTGCAGTGATTACAGGCGGGGGAACCGGCATCGGGCAGGCCATAGCCTTGGCCTTTGCCCGCGAAGGGGCGCAGGTAGCTGTGGCCGGCCGTCGCAAGGAAAAGCTGGACGGGACCCTTCGTTTCTTGCAGCAGGTTGGCGGTTCCGCACTGGCAGTCGAGTGTGACGTCACCAAGGCCGAGGACACCGAGCGGGTAATCAAATCCGTCGAAGACGCCTTTGGCAAAGTAAACGTTCTGGTGAATAATGCCGGGGCGCTCAGCGTCTCGACCGTGGAAACGATCGCCGAAGCCGACTGGGACCGTGTTATGGCCACCAACGTAAAAGGACCCTTTCTAATGTCTCGTGCCGCGCTTCCCGCCATGCGCCGCGCGGGGGGCGGCTCCATTATCAATGTGGGTTCCGTCCTGGGAATCGTCGCCATCCGCGACCGCGCAGCCTACTGCGCCTCCAAAGGTGGCGTAACCATGCTCACCCGGGCGATGGCCCTCGACCACGCCCACGACAACATCCGCGTGAACTGCGTCTGCCCCTCCATCGTGGAATCCGAGATGACCCAGAACCTTTTCGCCGAAACCGAAGCCGGCCGCCAAGCCCGAGAAAGCCGCCTGTCGTCAATCCCCTTGGGACGCTTCGGGAAGCCGGCCGACATTGCTGGACTGGCTGTATTTCTAGCGTCCGAGGAATCCTCCTGGATGACCGGAACCGTGATCCCCGTGGATGGCGGAGTTACGGCTTACTGAAAGAGGCTGATTCGAATGTCGCGAAAGATGACCCCGGAAGAGAAGCAGGCAACCGAGCTGGTGCGCCGTCGGATGAAGGAGAGCAAATCCTCCGAACTCCTCGGTTTCGACGTGGAAAGCGTCCACGATGGGCGGGCGATTTTCAGGCTCGACGTCCGCCCGCGTCACAAGCAAATTCACGGCGTGGTACATGGAGGAATCCTTGCGGCATTGGCGGACACAACCGCCGCAATCGCCGCCTACACGGTGATACCCAGGGGTGTGGAAATTGCCACACTCGAACTGAAGATTAATTATCTGGAGCCGGTGCCGGGAGGGCGCGTGAAAGCCGACGCCCGCGTTTTGCGCAAAGGGCGGAATTTCATCGTCACGGAATGCGAGATTTTCAATGAAACCGGCACACTTGCGGCAAAGGCCATGCTCACCTTTTCAGCGGCCGGGGGTAATACGCTTAGGAAGTAGCAGTTACTCGTCGCCGCCCTGCGCCGACTCTTCTCCATCCTTATACACATACTTGATGAAGCGCTTGAAGACCATCAGATTCGGCGCCCCGCTGCGCGTCAGCTTAATGCAATCGCGATCGTACCACTCGACTGCTCCACGCAATTCTTCGCCTGTTTCCAGCACCACTACCATGGAGGTGCGCCCCTGCATCTGCTTGACCCAATAGAAGTTCTCCGCGTGCGTCACCTCGGGCGGCGCAGGCTTTTTGCTCGGAACGGGCCCATTGTTATTGTTGTGGGAGGCGCGGGGTGGCGCCTGTTCCTTGACGTCCGCAAAACTGGGACGGTACATGCGGCGATTCACCATGACTACTCCTTAATCGAATTGGCTAGATTCCTATCTTGTGATGCAAAGCGAGGGCGTTGGGTTTCGTTTATTATGACGCGGCAGACGGAATAAAGATAGATAGCCTAACGTGATGTCGGGGAGAGACCTGAGGCGGTCGAAAGCGACGCGGCCAGTGCGTCCATACCAAGTTGCCGGTTCAGATTCCGCCGCGCGCCTGCTGCCAGTTCGTCAATTCCGGAAATGGCTCGCATCACCCATTCCGAATTCACCGAGCGCGCGAGCGACTCAAGTTCCTTCGTCACTTGCGGATTGCGAAGCTGCGGCGACCTCAACCCTGCGGTCAACTCCAGCAGGTCGGAAAGTAGCCCGTAAAAATCTCCAAGCAGGTCCTCGTAAGATGATTCGCGATCCTTCGCGAGTTGATTAGTGGCGGCGAACAGCTGCGAGAATCCCTGTCCCCGCGCCGAATGTTCCAAAATTCGTAGAATTGCGCGGCGCCGCTCCACCACCGCATCCACGTTCATCTCGGTTGCCAGTCCCGGACTGCCCTCGGAAAGTTGCGCGGCCATCTTGATTTCGGCGGGCTTCAGGGTGCCTTTGGCCTTCAAAATCTTCTCGACTTCGGCTTGCGGCAACGGCGCAAAGTGAAATTGCATGCAGCGCGAAACGATCGTCGGCAGCAGGTTGAAAGGGGAGGGCGCTGTCAGAATCAAGGTCGCTGAACCCGGCGGCTCTTCCAGAATTTTGAGGAACACATTGGCAACGTCGCTACGCATCGTTTCCGCGCCGTCGAGGATAAACACGCGTCGACGTCCCATCGGCTGAAAATATGTCGCCCGTTGCACCGCGCGAAGCTGGCCAATGCGCAACACTGGACGCACCACGGGACTTTTCAGTCGCACCGGGTCCGGCACCAGCACCCACACATCCGGGTGGCTCTGCAAAATCAGAGGTACGCGTTCGACTGTCGCGGCGTCCGCGCTTTCTCCGCGCTCAGCGAGCCCCTGCGCGATCAAATCTTCCAGATTGGCAAGTTGCCGGATCCGCTCGCAGGTCGCGCATTCCCCGCAGAAGTCGTCCTTCATCCGTTCGCAGTTCGCTGCCTGCGCAAACATTCGCGCCAGTGTGAATTTTCCTACTCCTCGCGGCCCGGTGAAGAGCATCGCGTGGGGCACGCGCTCCGCCCGCAACGCGCCGCGCAGCGCGGCTACCATCGCTTCGTTGCCAAGAAATTCGGAAAAGCCCATCGTTCAGCCTTTTGTCCAGGTCTCCAGCAGAGGTTTCACGGCCTGCAGGGTCTCCCGGGCGATATCTTCCGGCAGCCGCAGCCCATTGTTCTCGGAATCGTAGCACTGGATCGTAGCCCACGGCCGGCTCCGCGACATCATGTCGTACATCTCCGCCGCGTCTTCGAGGTGGTGCAGGTTTTTTTCCAGGATGTCGTGCTTCGCGGCCGTGTACTTGCGCTCGGTCTTTTTCGCCACAAGTTTCTGCGCCTGGCTTGGCGGCACGCGCAAGTACAGGATCATGTTTTCCCGTGGCAGCCCGTAAATGGAATATTCCAGATGCTCGATCCAGCGCAGGAAATCGGCGCGTTTCTCGGGTTTCGCCAGCGCCACTTGGTGGGCAAGGTTCGAGCTAATGTAGCGGTCAACCAGCACAATCTTGCCCTCGTTGAGCGACGACTCCAGCCGTGGTTTGGCCTCAAACCGGTCGCCGGCGTAGAGCAGCGCCGTGAAATGCGGGTCCACGTTCTCCAGCGGCCCGAAATCCCCGTTCAGAAATTTCCCCACCATTGTCCCGAACCACGATTCGTACTGGGGAAATCCGGTGGAATAAACTTCGTAGCCGAGGCCTTGCAGAGAGTGCTCGAGGAGTTTGGCCTGCGTATGTTTTCCGCTACCGTCGATACCTTCGATAGCGATCAGCAATCCGCGTTTTGTCATGTCTCCAGTTCTTGGTAGGGGCAGACCACCAGTGCCCCACAGTGTATCGGCTGAACGGACCACCTGCAATGGCCCTCTCTATTGAAGTACGTCCTACAGGCCACAGAGAAGCCACCGGTGCCATGTTAGGATTTACTTTCCGACGATGGCCGACCTCTCCACAATCCGGGAAAGCCTTCAACTCGTCCGGCAGAAAATCGAAGCGGCCGCGCACCGCGCCGCTCAAAAACCGGAAACGATCGCTCTGGTCGGCGTTTCCAAGACGCATCCTGCGGACCTGATCCACGAAGCCTACGAAGCCGGACTCCGCCATTTTGGAGAGAATCGTGTGCAGGAATGGGAGGGCAAACTCGCCGCCGTCGCAGACCTCCAGGCCACCTGGCACCTGATCGGCCACTTGCAGAGCAACAAAGCGGCTCGCGCGGCGAAAGCATTTCATTCCATCGATTCGGTCGATGATTGGTCGCTGGCTCAGCGATTGGACCGTGCGCAGGCAGAAAAGGGGATTGGCCAGAAACTTCGCTTCCTCATTGAAGTCCACATGGGCGGCGAAGAATCGAAGAGCGGCGTCTCTGAAACGGATCTCCCCGAATTGGCGGAGAAAGTTTTGACTCTTACTCATGTCGAACTCGCCGGCTTAATGTGTATTCCGCCCTTCCGTGAAAATCCCGACGAGGTACGCCCGTTTTTCGCGACCCTTCGCAAACTCAAGGAACAGCTGGAGGCGCGCATCGGGCGGCCACTTCCCACTTTGTCCATGGGAATGTCGCACGATTTCGAAGCCGCCATTCTGGAAGGGTCAACGGAAGTGCGCATCGGCACGGCGATTTTTGGTACCCGTCCGAAGAATATTTGAATCAAAGTTTGAGAATCCGATGAACGCCTGGGAGAATCTATGACGCTTTTTGCGCCGCTGCAGGTGCGCGAGTTGCAACTGAAAAACAGGGTTGCCGTTTCGCCAATGTGCGAATACTCGGCCAAGGAAGGCCATCCCGGCCGCTGGCATCTGGTGCATCTCGGCAGCCGTGCCATCGGAGGCGCAGCGCTCGTCATGAGCGAGGCGACTGCGGTGCAGGCCATTGGCCGCATCTCGCCCTGGGACACCGGCATTTATCTCGATGCGCACATCGAGTCGTGGAAGGCCATCGCCGACTTTGTTCGCGAACAGGGAGCGATCCCCGGCATTCAACTAGCTCACGCAGGCAGAAAGGGAAGCACCGCCGCGCCGTGGTTGGGCGGTGGCAAGATCCCCCTCAATGAGGGCGGTTGGGTGCCGGTGGCCCCAAGCGCGGTTGCATTCGATACGAACTATCCGGATCCGAAAGAACTCACCATCGGCGAAATCGATCAAATCGTCGAGGATTTTCGCGCCTCCACGCGCCGGGCGTTGGCGGCGGGATTCCAGGTGGTGGAAGTTCATTCCGCACACGGCTACCTGGTGCATGAATTTCTTTCCCCCCTCTCCAATTTCCGGACTGACGAATATGGTGGAGGCTTTGGAAATCGCGTGCGATTTCCCCTCCGCGTCGCGCAAGCCGTCCGCGAACTCTGGCCCGAGAAATGGCCTGTGTTTGTCCGTATCTCCGCTACTGACTGGAAAGAAGGCGGCTGGGATTTGCCGCAAAGCATCGAGCTTTCGAAACGATTCAAAGACCTCGGCATCGACCTGGTGGACGTCTCCAGCGGTGGCCTGGTACCCGGCGTGAAAATTCCCGTAGGCCCCGGTTACCAGGTGAAATTTGCCGAAGCGATCCGCCGTGAGGCGGGCATAGCCACCGGAGCAGTAGGCATGCTTACCGACCCAGCCCAAGTCGAAACAATCCTCTCTACCGAGCAAGCTGATCTGGTTTTTCTCGCCAGGGAATTGCTCCGCGACCCCTATTGGCCGCGCCGGGCCGCGCAGGAACTTGGCGCGAAGCTGAAAGCGCCCGTCCAATACGAACGCGCCTGGTAAAGCCAGATCCGTTGCCGCCTGCTACCCTTGTGAAGAATGAGCTTTCTCGAGATTTCTGAAGACCCCGCCCGCGGCACGCTGACGCTTGGTGTCCGCGTCCAACCGCGCGCCAGTAAAGACGAAATCGCCGGCGCCCTCGGAGGGGCGTTGAAGGTTCGTCTCTGTGCTCCGGCCATCGAAAACCGCGCCAATGAAGCTCTGGTCGATTTCCTCTCCAATCTTTTGAAAACCCCAAAATCCGCTGTTAGAATCCAGAGCGGCGAGCACGGGCGAAATAAACGTGTGGAGATTCGCGGCGTCACCCGGCAGCAGATTCTCGATCTTCTCCGCGAAGAGGCATAGCCGTCGCATTCATATTTCTTGGTATTACGGGCAGGGTTTCCGTTCATGAGCGCAAACATCGAATCCATCCAGAAAGATCTCAAGGCCGCCAAACTCGACGGGTGGCTTTTCTACGACTTCCGCGGCCGTGATCCGATCGCGCTCCGCATCCTGGCTCTGCCTGACGGGATGCGCACGCGTCGCTGGTTCTATTTCGTTCCCGCAAAAGGGGCGCCGAAAAAATTGGTGCACAAGATCGAAGCCCAATCGCTCGCCACTCTGCCTGGTGAAACGCTGTATTTCTCCGCGCAGGAAGAGTTGCGCGGCAACCTCAAGAAACTTCTCGGCCGCGCCAAAAATGTGGCCATGCAGTATTCGGCAAAAAATGCAATTCCTTACGTCTCTATGGTGGATGCCGGCACGATTGAACTTGTCCGCAGCACGGGCGTGAAAGTCGCCACCTCCGCCGACCTCGTTCAAAAATACGAAGCCTGCTGGAGCAAGGCGCAACTTGAATCGCATCTCGCCGCCGGTCGTGCCAT
>Ga0210402_10001900_pt1 | contig 20916 bp, 21 predicted proteins | sample IncBWC7MmetaG_FD_161055 | JGI IMG/M metagenome (GOLD analysis project Ga0210402, IMG submission 161055) | Forest soil microbial communities from Barre Woods Harvard Forest LTER site, Petersham, Massachusetts, United States - Inc-BW-C-7-M | ecosystem: Environmental > Terrestrial > Soil >... | reverse complement strand
ACCCCGAAAAGTCAAGGAAGTCCGGGGGTTTTATGCAATTCCTTGCAACGCAGCGAAACGGGTCTAAAACAGATTGTGGATCTGGATGTCGCGGGTTCGAATCCCGTCACTCGCCCCAGCTTTTTCAAGATGCTAGTCGGCCGCGCGACCGGCCGCGCCGGCTGCCCCGAAGGGCCGCTAGCCCAGCGCCGCGCGCACCCCTTCCAGGCGCTCGAGGGAGCCAAGGACCTTTGGGTGATCGGTGGTGAGATGGCGAACGATAATGTCGGTGTAGCCAAGTTCCGCCACGGCATAGAACTGCCCCGCCACCTCGTCGATCGACCCCGCGATCAGCGCTTCGGCCGGGATGCCGCGATAGCCCCTGCTCAGCGCCTGCTGCAACACCGTCTGAGCGTCGGCCGATGATTCGCCGACGTAAATGTCGCGGCGCAGCGCGATTGCGGTTGGGCGCCTACCGTAGGCTGCGCAGCGCTCGCGGTAGAAATCGGCCTGGGCGCGCGCCTCCTCGCGGGTAAGGCTGGGAGAAGCAATCCAGCCTTCCGCCAGTCTCGCCGCTCGGTCGATCGCCGGCAGCGCACTGGCGCCGATCCAAACCTCGACGGGCTCGGCGGGTCGCAATCCGAAGCTCGCTTTCGTCACTCTGAACCGCCGCGCGGAACTTACCGTGTCGCCCGCCAGCAGGCGCCGCACGATATCGAGCGATTCCTCAAAAGCCGAAGGACGCGTCTTGATGTTGGCGCCCATAGCGGCGAACTGGGCTTCGCCGTAGCCAAGCCCGCATTGCATGATGAAAGGGCCCCCGGCGATGGCGGCCAGCGTACCGATCTGCTCGGCCACCAGAACCGGGTGCCACAAAGGGAGCAGGAACAGGCAACCGGCTGGGGCAGCACCCCACTCCGCGAGGAGGCGCCCGAGCATTGGCGTGTTCTGATAATAGGGCGTGGGCGAGACGTGGTGATCGCCGACAAACAGGGAATCGAGCCCGGCGCGCCGTGCCGCCGCCGTCCGCTCGATCATCCAGCGCGCCCCTTGGCGCGGGTCCTTTGCGTCCGCGTGGCCGCTCGTAAGTGAGATCCCGACTCTCATCGCATCATCCCCGTATGGTTAAGAATCCTGCGACTTGTGGTTGTCCGATATATTACAGCCCGCTATACCTGCAGCGAATCTACAGCAAGGCTCCTCTTCAGGTTGCAAGGATCGAATGCGGCCGGACCCGCAGCCCGGGTTCCCGCCGCCCGCACCGGGCGCCGCGATCAGCGTGATTATGTAATATTCTAATTAGGCAATTTTATGGATGGCCTATCATATCCGGTTCTCGCCGGCTGGGGATCAGTAGAACCCGGTACCGCCGTTGACGTGGACGGTCTGGCCGGTAATGAAGCCGCCGTCGTCGCTGACCAGGAACAGACAGGTCGCCGCGATTTCGTCGACATGCCCCTGGCGGCCCAAGGGAATCCCGGCGGCGCTCGGCGTATGGCCGCGATACCATTCGGGATTGTCTCGCCGGGTATCGATGCTGCCGGGGGAGACGACGTTGGCACGGATATTGTGCGCGGCGAATTCGACGGCGAGCGCACGCGCGAGCCCGACTAGACCCATTTTCGCCGCCGACACATGAACCCGTCAGCTGCCACCGGTGAAGGCGCCCTCGCCGGTGAAGAACAGGATGCGCCCGTAGCGGTTATTAACCATCGAATCGATAACCGCCCGCGTGCAGTGCATCGCCCCGTCGAGGACGACGCCCCTGACCTCCTCCCAGTCCCGCGTCGTCACCTCGGTGAAGGGCTTGTGAGGCCGGATCGCCGCGTTGTTGATCAGGATGTCGATGCGCCCGAACTCCGAGAGCGCCCGCGCCACCATCGCGTCGACCTGATCTTGCTTGGCGACGTCGGCGATAATGGAGAGCGCCTTGACCCCCCGCTCCCGGGCCTCGCCCGCGACCGCGTCGGCCTCGCCCTGATTGCTGCGGGCGTTGACGACGACGTGAGCGCCTTCACCCGCTAGCCTCAACACCGTCGCGCGGCCGATATTGCGTCCCGACCCGGTGACCAGCGCGACCTTCCCCTCGAGCTTACCCATCAGCGACCTCCGTTGGCGATGTTCAAAAGGTAGCAGGAACCGGCATCCTATCGTGCCGGGCACATCGCATGACAGGGTTCAGAGGATGCGGCACAGCCGCCCGTTAGCGACGGCTCACGCTTCGAGGTGGGCGCGCCGAATGTAGAGCGCGCGCAAGCTGTCTCGCGGGCCGAGGACAACCGAGGCCAAGTAGGCGACCCCCGCGACGAGCACGATGGCCGGACCCGACGGCAGGTCGAGGTGATAGGATACAAGCAGGCCGAGAAAGCCCGAGGCGAGCGCTAGCCCGCTGCTCGTGGCACTCAGCGACCACAACTCTCGCACCCAGAAGCGCGCCGCGGCGGCTGGCAACATCATCAGCCCCACGGCCATCAACGTGCCGAGCGCTTGAAACCCTGCGACGAGGTTGAGGACGACGAGTGCCAGAAAGAGCGTGTGGACGAGCCCGCCGCGACCGCCGACAGCGCGCAAGAAGCCGGGATCGAAGCACTCGACGACAAGCGGTCGGTAGATGACGGCCAACAACAGCAGGCTCGAGGTGGCAATGCCGCCCATCAGGATCAGCGCTGTGTTGTCGACCGCCAGGATCGAACCGAACAGCAGGTGAAGCAGATCGAGATTGCTGCCGTGGGTCGACACCAGCAGCACACCGAACGCCAGCGCGATCAGGTAGAAAGCGGCAAAACTCGCATCCTCACGCAACGGCGTCAGCCGGGTCACCACCCCGGACGACAACGCCGCGAAGAGGCCGGCCGCAAGCCCGCCAAGGCTCATCGCCGGCAGCGACAGCCCAGCCATGATAAAGCCGAGGGCGGCACCCGGGAGCACCGCATGGGATAGCGCGTCGCCCATCAAGCTCATGCGGCGGATCACCAGGATCGTGCCGATCGGCCCGCAGCTCAGCGCCAGCACCAGACAGCCGACCAGTGCGCGGCGCATGAAGCCAAACTCGGCGAATGGGCCAAGAGCCAGACCATAGAGCGTCATCGACTCCATTTGGGTCAGAGCATGGAGCCGATCACCCGATCGGGCGCGCGGTGCTCGCCGGCAAAAGGTCTTGATGTGGATGATCCCCTTCTCGCCCGTCGCGATGCGGCCCTCGACCGCGCCCCGGGCCCGATGGCGGCGACCACCTCGCCATCGATTCGGTCGTCGACCGTCGGTACGAGAACATCGGGATCGCCGATTGCCGCGATCAGCTCGGACTTGCCTAAGGGTTTATCGTCGCGGTTGAGACGGTAGGCGAAACGCTCCATTATTCGTGTCTCGATCGGATCCGGGGGCTGGCGAGTGACGATCGCATGGGGCGATGCTCGAGAAAAGGGACCCTTGGATTAGCAAGGGGCGGGGCGGGATGTCCAGGCGACACGCGGATCGTTGCCTCATGGGATTCCTAGCGCTGGCGGTCGCTGTATTTGCGGTAGTGCCGCCCGCTGCGGCAGCAGAAAGCGAGCCAAGCGGAAAGCTGCCACGTTTCGTCAGCCTGCGCTCGGATCTTGTGAACCTGCGGGTCGGTCCCGGCGAGACCTACCCCATTCAGTGGGTGCTCACCCGAAAGGAGATGCCTGTCGAGATCATCCGAGAATTCGAACACTGGCGGATGATTCGTGACTGGCAGGGAACCGAAGGCTGGGTGCACGAGCGCATGGTGTCGCGCAAGCGCGGTGTCGTCATCAAAGGGGGCGTCCGAGCACTGCATCGACAGCCCGATCCGGCTTCCGAGGTTGTTGCCCGCGCCGAGCCTGGTGTCTTCGCCCGTCTGGTCGAGTGCCGCGGTGCTTGGTGCCGCATCGAAGCGGCCGAGATTACCGGCTGGGTCCAGCGCGGCGAAGTCTGGGGCGTTTACCTGGACGAACCCGTTCAGTAGCCTCGACCGGAGGTTTCTATCTATTCAGAAGTATTGTTCGCGGGCGGCCCGGCACTAGTGGTCAGAACCAAACCGATGACTCTCGCCATCGAGCCTCGCATCGAGATTGCTTCGTCGCTCCGCTCCTCGCAATGACGGCCATTTGGTGTGTCATTGCGAGCGAAGCGAAGCAATCTCGGTGATCGCAGGCCCGGTACCAACTGTCAGGTTTGTACCACTAGCTGCAGGTGGTGCGGACCGGAACGGATCGGGTGTCGGGTTCTGGCGCGCGGTGCTTGCAAATATTCATCAGCATCGTAAGATCACGTATTAGCTGGCGAATCGCAAGCACCAGCAGAAGCGCAGGCTCATGAAAATCCGGTGGAAAATAGATCTGGCAATGTCCGGTGCGTTTCTGGTGGGTCTCGGATTGGCGGGATTTGTCGCGTACGAGATCCTCAGTAAGAATGCTCAGGAAGACAGTCTTCAGAATGCAAGAATCATAATGGAAGAAGCATCAGCTATCCGCACGTATACTGCAGAAAGCATAAGGCCACTTCTAGAGCAACAAATGAAAGTGCAATTTTTACCGCATTCGATACCTTCGTTTGCGGCACAAAGTAACTTTAAGTTAGTACGACAAAAATTACCGGAATACACTTATCGCGAGCCGACTTTAAATCCAACCAATCTCAACGATCGAGCCGTGGATTGGGAAGCTGACATCATCAACGGCTTTCGCGACGACGCCACCAAGCAAGAAGCGGTGATCACCCGCGACACCTCGGGGGGCCAATATATCGTCCTCGCCCGCCCGCTCAAGATCGGCAGCCCAGCCTGCTTGACTTGCCACAGCACGCCGGAGGCCGCGCCAGCCACGATGGTGGCCCTCTACGGCTCGCAGAACGGGTTTGGCTGGAAGCAGGGTGAGATTGTCGGCGCCCAAGTCGTTTCCATTCCGCTCGGCATACCGCTCGGCCGGGCCTACAAGGCTTTGTTCTGGTTTATGGTAGCTTTGGCCGTTACTTTCCTCGTCATCATCATTATCGTCGATCTGCTGTTGCGCGCGGTTGTGGTCAAGCCGGTCGTCGAGATTTCAGAGATGGCAAACAGCGTCAGCATGGGGAATCTCGATACGCCCGAATATGTCCGCAACACCAACGACGAAGTCGGATCATTGTCCATGTCGTTCAACCGCATGCGGCGCAGCCTGCAAAACGCGATGAAGATGCTGGACGAGCAAAGCTGAAAATTTGGGTGGAACAATGGATTCACTTGCGAGTTGTGCGGCGTCTTTCCATTTGAGATTGTCATGGGTGGCATAACGGCCAATTGAGGAGGCTGCGAGGGACGGGCCGTGAAGGCGATCCACAGCATCGGCCGTTATCGCGTCGAGGGATTGCTCGGCGCCGGCGCAATGGGCGAAGTTTATCGCGCCTACGATCCTCTTATCGACAGAATGGTGGCAATAAAAGTCGTGCGTCCCGATCTGGCGACGGGTAGCGGCTCTGATCAATGGCTGCAGCGCTTCCGCCGCGAGGCGAGAGCGGCGGGGCGGCGCTTTCATCCCAATATCATCGCCATCCTCGACTTTGGCGAAGATCATGGGATGCCGTTCCTCGCCATGGAATATGTCGAGGGAAATAGTCTCGATGCCTTCCTCAAATCATCCGGCCCACTCGACCCCAGCCGCGGCGTGGCGATTATTACGCAGGTGCTCAGCGCCCTTGGGTTCGCCCATCAGAACGGGATCATTCACCGCGACGTCAAACCCTCCAACATCATGATCTTGAACAGCGGCGAGGTTAAGGTAGCTGATTTTGGCATCGCCCGCATCGACGCGTCCGAATTCACGATCGTCGGCGATCTGCTCGGGACGCCGGCCTATATGGCTCCGGAGCAGTTTTCCGGCGCGCCAGTCGATACCCGCACCGACCTGTTCGCGGCCGGGGTCATCCTGTTCGAGATGCTGACGGGTGTGAAGCCGTTCCGCGGAAAGAGCATTACCGAAATCATGTCCTTGATGGAGACCCGTGGGCCCGAGGACATACGGACTTTGAACCCGAGTGTTCCCGATTCGCTCAAGCAGGTCATCAACAAGGCCTTGGCTTTCGATCCCGCCCAGCGCTACGCCGATGCCGCCGAGTTTTCCAAGGCAATCCTCGAGGCTTTCCCGGCTTCCTCGGAACTGCCGCCGCTGCTGCAACCTCAACCCCCAGACAACGCGATGGCGCGCGTCGCGGTCGAGAAAACTGCACCGGCGGAACCCACTTGGCATCCCGACCTGCTGCGCGAAATCGAGCGCGATCTAGCGACGTGCATCGGCCCGATGGCTGCCATCGCCCTGCGGCGTGCGGCGCGGCAGACCAATGACCTTGCAGCCCTCTACGAGTTGCTGGGCAAGCATGTCGACAACCCGCGGGAGCATGCCGAATTCCTGGCGAAAGGCAGGCGGCGTGCGGCGGCAGGCGCGGCCGGCGGGCTGCGCCCGACGGCGCCGTCAAAGCCGGTGACCGAGGATCGGCGAAACCGCGATCGGGCAGCCACCTCGCCGACGCCGGCGAACATTGCCTCTATCGAATCGAATCTCATTCGCTACATTGGCCCGATCGCCAGAATCCTGGTCAAGAGAGAGCTCGAAAAATACGAAACGCTGGACAAATTCTATCGCGCACTGGCGGCCCATATCCCGAATGAACGCGACCGAGAGGCGTTTCTGAGGATCCACGGAGGAAACTGAATTGTGGGGCGCGTAGATGAGGAGGCGTGATCTCGTCGCGGGGTTGCTCGGCGCCATTGCGGTTGCGCTGGCAATGCTCATGTCGATCTCAGCTCACGTCGACGCGGCCAGCGTCGCGGCGGAGGCCCGGGACGTCGAGGTCAATGCAGCACTCATTCGTGAAATCCAATTTATGCTGAGTCGGCTCGGAATCGATCCCGGACCGATTGATGGAATCGCTGGTCAGCAGACCCTCAGGGCCGTCGGCAAATTCCAGGCGCAGTCCGGTTTGCCGGCGGGGGATCTGGTTAGCGGCGGGAAAATCTCGGCCGCCTTTCTAGAGCGCTTACGCAGCGAAGCATCGCGCGCCATTCTTGGTCGAGAAAAAAAGCCGGGCGAAGCTCCGGAGCCTCAGGCAGCCTCTCCCTCACCGGTTGCCGTAGCGCCGCCCCAGCCAACCGCTCCCGCACCCGATCCGTTTGCTGCATGCACGTTCAATCCGGGGGACTTCCGAATCGGCGCGACCGAGTACACCCCGGACAAATTTCTGCAAGTCGGCTTCGACGGATCGACTGCGCGCGCTGTGGTGAGCCTCACCGCCCGGCTCGATGAAGCGCGCCAGATTGCTGGAAGCATTGGCGGATCGGCCCTTGCCGAAGTCCAGCGGCAGGCGCGAATTTTGGCATACTTCGGCTGCCGGCTGAAAATCGAGCAGGGTTCGGACGCCAAAAAATAGAGCCGCCGTACGCCGAGGGGACCATGACTGCAATCAATCACAAGCTCCGCTACCGGTCGGCAGTGCGAACCCATGCAGGCGCGGTGCGCCAGCGCAACGAGGATGCCGTGCTCGAACGGCCGGAGATCGGGCTGTGGGCGGTTGCCGATGGCGCCGGCGGCCATCAATGCGGCGATTTCGCGAGCGAGAGCATAATCACCGCGCTCGCCAAAGTGTCCCCGCCGCCATCGACCATACCGCTGATCGATGATGTCAGAACCCGTCTCAGCCAGGTCAACCAGGAACTGCGGGAAAAAGCTGCCGACATCGGGCCGCGAGCCGTGATCTGCAGCACTGTCCTCGTTCTGCTGATTGTCGAGGGTCGCAGCTGCTGCCTGTGGGCCGGCGACAGCCGCTGCTACCTGCTGCGGGCCGGTGCGCTGCGGCAGGTAAGCCGCGACCACAGCTACGTTCAAAACCTTGTCGACCGCGGCGAAATCCGACCTGAAGCCGCGGCCGACCATCCGCTGGCCCATGTCGTCACCAACCTGCTTGGGGCGGCAGACCGGCTGGCGCTCGAAGAAAGGTGGAACCCGCTCGCCTCCGGCGACATTCTGCTGCTCTGCTCCGATGGACTGTGTCGCGCGCTCGCCGATCGCGAGATCGCTGCCATTTTGGAGGATGATCCAGTGGAAAGAATCGCCGATCAACTAATGGAGAGCGCGCTGTCGCGCGGCGCCCAAGACAATGTCAGCGTGGTCGTCGTCGCCTGCCAGGCGTGACCCGGTGCCGGCCCCATAGCCGCAAGGCTTCACGCCGCCGTACCGGTGATGCGCATGAGCCGGTAGGCGCTGAGCACTCCCTCGTGTTTCGTCTCGATGCTGGTCAATTCGGCGTCGACATAGCGCCACAGTCGCTGGTGCAAGGCGGGGCTGATCAGGATCTCGCCGCTTTTCGCACCGGCACAATATCGAGCCGTCCAGTTGGCGGCTTCGCCGATGATCGTCAGCTGCATGCGGTCATTGGAGCCGATGAACCCGTGCAGCACCTCTCCGCAATGGACACCAATGCCGATCGTGCAAGTGACTTGGCCGCGACGCTTGCGCCGTTCGCTGACTTCGGTCATCACCGATTGCATCGCCAATGCCGCCCGCACGGCCTTCTCATGCCGCAAAGCGTCCGGCTCGGGGCAGCCAAATACGGCGAGGATGGCGTCTCCGCTGATCTTGTCGACGGTGCCGTCGTGTTCGAAAATGGCATCGACCAGTGCGGCGAAATAGTCGTTGAGCATGTCCACCACATCGTCGGTGTCCATGCCCGCAGTCAATAGCGTGAAGCCGCGGATATCCGATTCGAGAATTACCACTTCGGATTTTTCGCCGCCCGGACGCAGTCGGCCGTGAGCAGCCCTCGACAACAGCTTGTCGCGGATTGTCGGCGAGAAGTTTGTCAGCAGCCTGCTGAGCAGGGCTGCGTTGCGGCGAAGGTCGTCTTGCAGTTTGGTCTGTGTCGCGGCCATGGCAGCGTAGTGAGCAACCGCGAGCATCAAGCGCAAATCGTCTGCGGTAAAGAGCGTCCCGCCTTCGCTGTTGTCAACGCATGCTGCCCCCAGTGCCTGCCCCCGCCAAATTAGCGGCACATACATGCCGGCCCTGATGCGATTGAGAACCTGGCTTTGACTGGGATCCGTACTCTCGTGCCAAATAAATCCCTGCCGTGTTGCCATCGCCTGCGATGCCAGGGTCGTGCTGACCGAAGGGCGCCCTACCGGTACATGTGCCTTCAGCAATAGCCCCCGGCTCTCCGCATCTTCCAGCAGCAAGGCGCCCCGGCTGGCGGCCGGGATAATTGCGACGAGCCGCTCGATGATCGTTTGGAACAGCGCGTCAAGGCCGGTTGCCTCGCCGAACCGCAGCGGCAGCTCGTAGAGGAGCGCGAGAGCCTCCGCCCGAGCCGGATCGACGGCTTGGCCGGGCTCGAGCACCGGCGCACCCGCGTCGATGATCGCACCGATATCGAGGCGCGTGTCCGGGGCCGTGACGATCGTCCGGTCGTCAAAGCAGAGACGGTCGTCGAGGTTGGTCCGGGTGACCGGGATCTCGACCTCGACCGTCGTGTCGCTGACCCGGATCGTCTGGCCAGGCTCGAGTCGCAGCTTACCTTTGCCTTTGATCTTCTCGCCGGCTAGTTCCGTGCCGTTGGCACTGTTGAGATCCTCGATCCAGTAGTGACCGTCAGCAATCGAGATCTGCGCATGCGGCCGCGAAACCCGTAGATCCGGGGTCAAATCGATATCTATGTGGACACCGTGCCGCGGGCGCCCGAGAACGACCGATTGGCATGGCTGATCGAACAGCTTTTCGCTGTCCCGATAGCGGTAGCGGATCCGCACGTCGCGCCGTCAGGCTGCTCCCTCTTCGATCAGCGCGGCTCGCCGACAAAGGAGCGCTGCAACTCGGAAAGCCGATCGAGGGCGGCTCGCGATAGCGGGCCTTTGTTGATCGAGCGTGCGGCGTCTTCGAGATGGTCGAGTGTCGAGTAGCCGACCAGCACGGTCGACACGGCCTCATTGGCAATCGCAAACCGCAGAGCCGCGTCGATCAGGTTCTCGGCATGGCCCTCGCGGATCACCGGTTCGAGGCGCCGCGCGCGCCCTACATCGGTGCGGTAGCTGCCGCCTGAACCGATCGGCTCGACGCTCGGCGAGCCCAGCGGGTGGCGGTCTTCCGTCCCGCTCAACGCCCCGGCGGCGAGCACCCGGATATTGATGACGCCCATATCGCCCGCTTTGGTGTGCGCCAGCAGGTTACCGTAATCATGCGCGGGATAGCGCGGTGGAACCGCCGCTCCGGCGCTTGGATTGAGCAGATTGTAGCTGACCTGCGCGGTGTCAAAGGCGCGCGCATCGACGACCCGGTGAAGTGCGGCGGTGTCGCCGACCGCGGTTATGCCAAAAAAGCGGATCTTGCCCTCTTGCCGCAATCGCTCGAAGGCCGGGACGATCTCGCCGAGCACAGTCTCGGGGGTAAAGCCGCCGTCGCTGCCATCTGCAGTAATATGATTGTGCAGTTGGAACAGATCGACGCGGTCGAGTTGCAGGCGCTGCAGGCTCGCCTCCAGCGAGGCCGCGATCGCCGCGCCGGCTCGGCTGCGTTCGCTGTCCGGAACGCGCACTTTAGTGCCGACCACGATGTCGGGCTTCAAACTCTTGATGACCCGTCCGAGATTACGCTCGGATTCGCCATTGCCATACATCGCGGCGGTATCGAAATAGTTAATGCCGAGCTCGATCGCGCGAGCAACCGCCCGCTCCTGGTCGGAGGGATTGCCGCGTACCATCAGCCCGCCGACGGCACCGCATCCGAACCCGAGGAGCGAAACGTCGAGCCCGGTCCGGCCGAGTGTGCGTTTTTCCATCGTCTCCTCCGTTGCTTCAGCTCCGGCGCGGATCAAATCCCGAGCGTCTGCGAGTGTCAATCTTGCCGCAAGCGCGCAGGTCGAGGACAGTGGACCGATATCGGAACGGGAGGACGCATGCGCAAATCGGTTCCCCTGCTGGGCGCGTTTCTGCTCGCCGGCGCCGCAGCGGCGCTGGAACTGGCCGAAGCCGCAGCCTCGAGAACAAAGGCGACGCCGGATCCGGATCTCATCGACGATCTCGTCGCCGCCAACCACATCCTCTCAGATCAGGGCGTGGTCGACGGGTTCGGCCATGTCAGCGTCCGGCACGACACGGACCCGACGCGTTTTCTGCTCGCGCGCAGCATGGCTCCCGGCCTCGTCTCGGCAAACGACATCCTGGAGTTCGATCTCGACGGCAATGCGTTCGAGCCACGCGGTCGTACCCTCTATGTCGAGCGCTTCATCCACAGCGAAATCTACAAGGCCCATCCCGACATCACGGCGGTCGTACATAGCCATTCGCCGTCGATCATTCCGTTCGGTGCGACCGATGTGCCGCTGCGGCCGATCTACCACATGAGCTCGTTCCTCGGCGCCGGCGTCCCGGTCTTCGAGATCCGCGAGGCCTGGGGTGCCGCGACCGACATGCTGATCCGAGACCCCGCGCTCGGCGCGGCGGTCGCGCGCAAGCTCGGCGGGTCGGCAGTCGTGCTGATGCGCGGCCACGGCAATGTCGTCGTCGGCCAATCGATCGAGCAGGTCGTCTTCCGCGCCATCTACACCGAGATCAACGCTAAGCTCCAGGCCGAGGCGCTCCGGCTCGGCCAGGGCGACGTCGCCTTTCTCAATGGCGAGGAGGCGGCCAACGCCACCGCGACCAACAACCTGGTTCTCAGCCGCGCTTGGGAGCTATGGAAGCAACAGGCATTCCGACCGCGCTGAGCACTCCGCGGCGGCGCAATGTTTCGAGCACCGCCATGAAATGCTCGGGAGCGGAGCGGTCGAGGCCCTCGAGCCAGTTCTGATCGAGGAAGGAGGCGAGCGCCGGCTGGCCGAGAGCCGCTTCCCAGAAGATCCCGAGCAGTGAGGCCGCCGCTTCGTCGGCTTCGCGCTCCGGCGGCGGCAGCGTGGCGGCGCGCTCGGCCGCAACACGATCGAGCGTGTCCGGACCCGGCCCGAGGCCGAACTCCACAAGACCTCGCCGCTCGGGCGGAGCCAGCGCGAAATGGGCGACTTCGTGCAGGATTACATAAGCCTCGGTTGCACCGAGCAGCGCCACCCCGTCCCAATTGAACTCACACGGCATCCCCTCCGGGTAGGTCGCCAGGCCGAAGGTGTGCGCGATGGAGAGCGCTGCGAGGCGATGCCGCTCGGCTTCTTCCCCGACGGCGCGGTCGGGTGATGTCACACGAATTCGCCGAAACACCGCCCGAGCGAAGCGGTCGGTGAGTAAGCCCATAAAGCGGTCGAGGGTAGTCTCAAGCGCTTCGGGCGGTATCGGCGTTAGGATCATTTGCGCGTTTTACGGCTCGGCCGGCACCGATACCATGCCCTTGGGAGATCGGCGAGAGGTAGGCATGATCCGAACCGGGGACGAGTATCGCGCCGGGCTGCGCGACGGTCGCGAGATCTGGATCGACGGCGAGCGCGTGAAGGACGTCACGGTCCACCCCGCCTTCAAGCCGGTCGTCGACCGCAAGGCCCGCATGTACGACATGGCGCACGAGGCGGCTTGGGCCAGCACCATGAGTTACGCCGAGAGTGGCGAACGCTTCTCGACCCTGCTGCGGCCGCCGACCGAAAAGGCGCATTGGCACGAAAAATGGCGCGCCGTCGATGCGTATTTCAATGACATCCGCGGCATCCTGACCCGGGTCGGCGACGAGACCGTCGGCGAGATGTGGTCGCTCTACGACGGCCGCGACGTGCTGAACGAGATCGACCCGCGTTTTGGCGACAATATCGAGCACCACATCCGCCGGGTGCTCCAACAGGACATATTCCACGTCTCGGCGAACACCGATCCCAAGGGCGACCGCTCCAAGCGCCCGCAGGACCAGGACCCGGACATGATGGTGCACGTGACAAGCGAAAGCGATGCCGGGATCGTGCTGCGCGGCGCCAAATACGAAACCGCCGCCTCCTATGCCGACCAGGCGTTTCTGAAGCCCACTCTCGGCCCCTGGTCCGACGAGCAATTATCGGACTATGCGGTCGGCTGCATCATCAGAATGGGGGCGCCGGGGGTCAAGCATCTCTGCCGCTCGGGCTTTGCCGGCCGCGCGGATGCCGTCGATTATCCCCTCGCCAGCCGCTTTGACGAAATCGACACGCTCGTCGTCCTCGATGATGTGCTGGTGCCCTGGGAGGACGTATTCTTTTACCGTCACACCCGCGCCGCCTCCTATATCCGCGGCACCCTGCACCGCTATTCGGCCTTCCCTTACGTATTGCGCATCCTCTACACCGCTGATTTGATGATCGGGGCGGCATTGTGGAACGTGCGGCAGACCGGTCTCGATAAATTGCCGGCGGTGCGCGAGAAGCTCGCCGATCTCGTCTGCTACCGCGAGGGCATCAACGCCCACCTCATTGCATCGATCGCCGAGGCGCAAAGGAGCCCAGGCGGCCTAACGATGCCGCACCAGTCGCTGCTCTATGCCGGCCGCGTCCATGCCTGCTCAAACTTGCCGCAGATGATGCACATCGCACGCGAGCTGTGCGGCGGCCAGATCTGCCTGACCCCCAGCGCCGCCTCCTTTGCCGCCGCCGGGCCGGGCCAATGGCTGGAGAAATTCTACACACTCAACGACAACTGGCACGCCGAGGACCGCCGCAAGCTCCTGGCCTTCGCCCGCGACCTCTTGAACTCGGATCATGCCGGGCATCGCCTGACTTTTGTGCAGTTCGCCCAGTCGCCCCACTTCAATCACCTGAACGCGGTCTATAACGCGTTCGACTTTTCCGGCCCATTGGAATTCGTCAAGAAGGCCGCCGATCTGTCCGATCGGGTCGACATCTCCGACCCTGAGCAGGTGCTGCGGGGAGGCCGGCGGGGCAGCCGTTCTAGGCGTGGTAATCGGCCGCGACCGTCTCGTCAAAAGGCACCCGTTGCGCGGTCACCGCATTGAAAACCGGTGTAAGGACGATCGCCACCGCGACGTTGAGGATCACGGTGTAAAGCGCGGTATAGCCGGGGAAGGTATAGCCGGCGAATTGAAGCGGATAAGTCGGAGTGAGGTTGACCGCGGCGGCCATCGCCGTACCGACGACAATCCCCAAAGCCCAACCGACAAGGAGCGCCCAGTCATTGAACCAGCGGGTGTAGGCGCCGAGGATCACCGATGGCATTGTCTGAATTATCCAAATGCCGCCGAGCAGCTGCAAATAGATGGCGTACTGCGTCGGCACGAAAATGATAAACACAAGCGCGCCGATCTTGACGACCAGCGACACCCACTTTGCCATCTGCGCTTCTTGCTTGTCGGTCGGATTCTTGTTGATGAACTCGCGGTGGATATTGCGCGTGTAGAGGTTCGCTGCCGCGATCGACATGATCGCCGCCGGCACCAAGGCACCGATACCGATAGCGGCAAACGCGGTCCCGACAAACCAGGACGGGAAGCTGTGAAGAAAGAGCGCCGGCACTGCGAAGTTGTTGCCGAACTGCTTGAAGCCGGCGGCATATTCGGGAAGGCTGGCGACTCCCGCGGCAATGGCGAAGAAGCCGACGAGCGCCAAGAGGCCGAGCATGAAGGAGTACCCCGGCAGCAGCGCAGCGTTCCGGCGAACGGCACGACCGCTGCTGGCGCTCAGAATTCCGGTCAGCGAGTGAGGATAGAGAAAGAGCGCCAGCGCTGAGCCCAACGCCAGTGTCGCATAAGCGCTGTAGGCGCCGGTGGTATTGGGCCCGGGAGTTGCCAGCAGCAGCTTCTGCGCCGGGACCGCCGCAAAGATCTTGCCGAAGCCGCCGAGCTCGATCGGAATGACGATTACCGCGGCGAAGGCGGTGAGATAGATCAAAATATCCTTGACTATTGCGATCGAGGCCGGCGCGCGCAGACCGCTCGAATAGGTGAAGGCCGCCAAAATTAGAAACGCAATGATCAACGGCAGATCAGCCGCAAAACCGGTCCCGGAGATGCCGAGCGCACCGATCACGACCTGCAGTCCGACGAGCTGTAGGGCGATGTAGGGCATTGTCGCGACCATCCCGGTGATCGTCACCGCCAGGGCGAGCCAGCGATTGCCGAAGCGGCCGCGCACGAAGTCGCCTGCCGTGATGTAGTGATGTTTCCTGCAGACGTGCCAGATCCGCGGAAACACCAAGAAAAAGATCGGATAGGCAACGATCGTATAGGGCACCGCAAAGAACGCGACGGCGCCTGCACCAAAGGCGAGTGCGGGAACGGCAATGAAGGTATAGGCGGTGTAGAGGTCGCCGCCGACGAGAAACCAGGTGATCACAGTGCCGAAGCGTCGTCCGCCGAGCCCCCACTCGTGCAGCAGGTCGAGATCCCCTTTGCGCCAGTTGGCCGCCGCGAAACCCAACCAGGTGATAAAGGCAAACAACAAGATGAAGATCGTTAGAGCAGTCCAGTCAACTTCTTGCACGATGTTCCCCCTTCCTCCCTGGTGCCCAAGTAGATGTCATCGTGCTATTCTTCGGTTGCAAAATATACGATTGCCGTAAGCACAGCGCCGACGATTATCCAGAGAAGCTGATACCAGTAGAAGAAGGGTAGGCCGATCCAATGGGGTTCAAGTTTATTAAAAAAGGGCGGCCATAGTACGGCAACAAATTGGACAACAAGGAGCAGATGCCACCAGCTCCATGCGCGCCGCTGCTTGCCTGTTCCGTTCAACGTCCCCTCCCGGAGCCGGCGGCCCTGGAGCGCCAAAGCGCGGCCGCGCCAGCCAGTCGACAGGCTCAACGGATACCCCGCGATCGACCGGACGTTCAAGCGAAGAGTTCCACTTTGAGCCGTCCTAGCTTCGTTCGATGCAAGAGCTAGGTGAGCCGTACGCGATGGCGGCATCGCAGTCGAACCCGTATACTGCCCCTGCGCCTCAGAGCCGCGCCGTTGAGGAGGAATTCAAAGATGGAAATTCGGTTGGATGGGAAAAGTGCCGTGATCACCGGCGGCAGCAAGGGGCTCGGCCTGGCGATGGCGCAGAGATTCGCCGCGTCAGGCGCCGATGTGGCGATCCTGGCGCGCAGCCCCGACACCCTTGCCGAAGCCAAAGCGAAGATCCAGGCCGGGGCCAAGGGCAAGGTCGCGACCGTCAGCGCCGACGTCTCCAAGGCCGCCGATGTCCACCGCGCCTATGACGCGGTGATGTCCGAGCTCGGCAAGATCGACATCCTGGTCAACAACGCCGGGCAATCGACCCGCGGCCCGTCGGTGGAATTGACCGACGAGATGTGGCAGAGCGATCTCGACCTCAAGCTCTTCGCCCAGATCCGCCTCGCCCGGCTCGTCTTCCCGCAGATGAAAGAGCGGATCATCAATGTGCTCAACATCGGCGCCAAGGGCTTCCGACGCCGCTTCCTACGTGACCGGCTGCGCGATCAACGTCGACGGCGGCCGCTCCCCGGTGGTGTAGGCCCCTTCCGAGCTGGCGCTGTGTCATTGCGAGGAGCGGAGCGACGAAGCAATCCCGATCGGACGAGCCTCGGTCGGCACGAGATTGCTTCGCTCTGCTCGCAATGACACCGATCTGCGCCGGAGGGGCGGCTACGGGAACAATTGTTCCCCGGTCTCCGCATCCTCGACAAAGATGGCACTGACGGGGCAGTTCTCGGCTGCCTCGAGGATCTTCTCGACCGTGTCGCCCGCGGGATCGACGGCTTCGGACTGGCGGTTGTCGTTGAGGCGAAACACCTTGGGGGCGATCGTCTCGCACATGGCATTCCCGACGCAGACGTCGTGGTCTACCCAGACGCGCAGCTTGCGACCCATTGGCGCCCCTATTGCCAGGTGACCGGCAGCGATTTCAGCGACCGGAAGGTAACACTGGGCTGATACTCCAGCTCCCCCGTCGCAACGCCCAAGTGCGGGAAGCGTTCCGCCAGGGCCTTGAAGACCTCCTGGCCCTCGACGCGCGCCAGAGTCGCCCCGAGGCAGTGATGAACCCCATTTCCGAAAGCCACGTGCGGGTTCGGCTGACGTGAAATGTCGAACTTCTCGGGGTCGGCGAACACATTGGGATCGCGATTGGCGGAGGAGATGAACCAGCGGATGCGATCGTCCTTGCGCATCACCTTGTCCCGCATTTCGAGATCCTGCGAGGCGAGCCGCTGGATCGACTTGACCGGCGCGTCGTAGCGCAGGCACTCCTCGGTCGCCCACTTGGCCCGGCCGACCGGGTCTTTCTTGTAGAGCGCCCATTGGTCGGGATGCTGCAAGAACGCCAAGGTGCCGTTGCACAAGAGGTTGATCGTCGTCTCGTGGCCGGCCAGCAGTAAGAGCGAGGTGTTGACCAGCACTTGATGCCGGGTAAAGGCGCCCTTCTTCTCGCCACTCGCCAATACCGAGATGAAGTCGTCACCCGGCCTGACAATGCGTTCGTCGACGAGCGGCGAGACGTATTCGACCATCCCTTTCATGCCGTCGGTCAGGATCGGCATGCGATCGTGCTCGCCGCGACCGATGTAGAGGAGCTTCTCGGCGAGCTCGCGGACATAGGGCCGATCCTCGGCGGGCACACCCATCATCTGGGCAATCACCAATACCGGCAGCGGGGTCGCGAGATCCCGCATCACATCCATGCTTCCCTTTTCCTCGGCCGCGTCGAGCAGCTCCTTCACGGCGTTGACGACAAACGGTCGCCACGATTCCATGGCTTTGGGCGTGAAGTAGCCATGCACGATCTTGCGCATGTCGAGATGCTCGGGGCGGTCATGCTGGATGAACTGGTCGCCCTGGTAATTCTTGACATACTCGTAGAGGCCGAGATCCGATTCGTCGATCGCCGGATAGGCGGGCCTGGGGTCGTTCTTGAAGACGGCGGACGAGAACAGCTCGTTATGCCGGGTCATCCAAGTCACATCGTCATGCCGCGTGATGACCCATAACGCGTAGGCCTCGTTCCAATGTACGGGATCCTCGTCGCGCAGCCGACCGTAATAGGTATAGGGGTCAGCGATGACGTCCGGGGTGAACATGTCGTCTTGAATTGCGATGCCCATAACCTCCCTCCTCTTTATCCATCATTCCCGCGCAAGCGGGAATCCAGAGCTGCCAGGTCTCAGCGCTAGCTCTGGACCCCCGCGTTCGCGAGGGTGACGACAGCCACTAGTGGCTGTCGTCAATTCAGCCCGTACAAACCCATCGCACCGCCGGCCATGACCTGATGCTTGGTCTCGGCCGACAGCCCTTCCATGCGATCCATGATCATTTTCGGCGCGCCGGGGAAGAAGCCGTCGGGGTGCGGGTAGTCGGTCGCCCACAGGATCTTGTGCGGGCCGATATAGTCGGCCAACGCCTTGATGCTGCCCTCGACCGGCTCGAACGAGATCCAGCAATTGCGCTGGAAGAGCTCGCTCGGCCGTATCGTCAGGCCGGAATCATTGAAGCCCTGGTCGTCAAAGTGCCGATCCATCCGGTCGAGCCAGGGGGCAATCCAGCCGCCGCCCGATTCGAGAAAGGCGATGCGGATTTTCGGATGCTTCTCGCACACGCCGCCCCAGATGACACTCATGCAGGCGAGCATCATCTCCATCGTGTGCGAGATGATATGCCGCGCACCGCGGCCTTCGAAGCGGTCGACGCCGACCGTCGGCATGCCGCTCGAGGCACCCTCGTGGAAGCCGATCGAGAAATCGAGATCCTCGGCCGCCGCCCAGAACGGCTCGTAGTCGGGGTGGTGGATCATCTTGTTGTTGTATGGGTTCGGCCGGATAAAGCCGCCGCGGAAGCCCAGCTCCTTCTTGGCAAACCGCATCTCGGCGATGGCGAGGTCGACCGACTGCAGCGGCAGCATCGCGACGCCGAAGAGACGATCGGGATAGGGCTTGCAGTAATCGGCGAGCCAGCGGTTGTAGGCGCGGCAGGTGGCGGCGGCGAGCTCCGGGTCATGGATGGCGCCGGAGAACAGGCCGAGGCTCGGATAGAGAAAGGCGGCGTCGATGCCGTCGGCATCCATGTCGGGGATGCGCTTGTGCGGATCGAACCCGCCCGGCTTGCCGTCCTTGTACTCCATCGTGTCGTCGACGATACCCTGCCGCGCCCCGACAGCACCAATCCGCCCGATGCCGCGCTGGCCATCGCCAACCGCGTGCTCCTCGATGACGAGCCGCTCCTTGCCGTTCTCTTGCTTGACGATCCGCGGCGCCCGGTCGCGGAACTTGGGATCGATGTATTTGTCCCAGAGATCGAGCGGCTCGAGGATGTGTCCGTCGGCATCGATGACGTTGTAAGCGCGACCCATAACCCAGCTCCTTTCGGGTCAGTAGCGAGATCCGGAACCAAACGCTCGTTTGGTTTCCGCGACGCTATGCCGCGAGCCGCCGACTGTCAAGCCCGACCGGCGTCATCCGAGCGGTCCTGTTGGTGTCCTCGAGCTTGCAATCATGAATTGAATCGATTGTTGCCGATGGCTGCACCTACAGCAAATCTACAGCAAAACCTCCCGTGTTGGTTGAAAGATTAACGATCCTCGACCCCTATCCCTGCTTGCATCTTCTCTTCCCCGTCGTCCCCGCGAAAGGAGGCTGCCAGCCAATCGACGGGTGTCTGGATTCAGCGTCGCGCGTCCTTCGAGACGGCCGCCTCGCGGGCCTCCTCAGGATGAGGAGTTTTCTTAATGCCATCAAAGGATTACCTCATGCTGAGGAGCGCCCAACGGGGCGCCTCTCGAAGCACGCACCACCTTGCTGTAACCCTCTTGTTGGTGCGTCGGCTCATTTCCTACGAATCGCAATCCTCCGTTTCTTCATAATCCCCGCCCTCGGAATTATCGTCATCGTCATCGCCCGCCGTCAAAATCTGCAGCAGATTGAGACGAGAGCCACCTCGCCCGGCGTGATCTCGCCGCGGGCGAGTGCGGAAGTGACCGCGTCCATCGCCAGAGAAACGTCGTGGGGCGACGGCCCGCAACTCTTCCCCGTGCGGGCGGCCTCGATCGGCGGCAGACTGAATTTGACGGTACGCTCGCGGCACGGCGGCAGCACGCGTTCCATGCAGAGCCGCATCGCCTCGCCTCCGAGCGCCATCTCGACGGCCTTGCGCGGCAACGCCTCGGACTCGCCCGCGAGCAGTGCCGCGGCGGCAAGTGTCGCCTTATTGCGCGAACCCCGTCGCCGGCCGCCGGGGTTGCCCGATCGGCCCTTTTCGAACGGCCGCCCGCGCGGCTTTGGTAAAACCAGATCGCTCATCGCTATCTCCGTTATTCCACCGTCATCGCAATCCAAGCGGTGCGATCGGTGGAGCCTGCGATAGCTATATACGCAATTGATTTATTTGCTTCAATGGCAACGATACCGCGATGTCCCAACATCGGTTGGTCGATCGGTTCAGTCTCGGACATTGTCCCCTCCCAAACCCTCCCCCATCAAGGAGGAGGGCCTGTACCAGGACTCCTATTTGTACTCCCGCCCCCATCGATGGGGGCGGGTCGGGGTGGGGGTGATGCGCGCCGAGTGCGTCGACTCGGTCGAAAACCGCTCTAATCGACGAATGCGGTGCGGCAGTCTCCGCCGGAGCGCGCTTAGCGGTTCACGGCGTGACCAACCACAAATAATCGCAAGCGCCCACGCTGAAAATTTCAGCTCGTGTCCCTTGGGGTGGTGTAGGAGCTGTGGGTAAGTGGCCCGCCGCCGCGACCGTCAGGAGTCTGGCGGCGACGGGGCACTTATCCACAGCGGTAGTCATCGTGGATCTTCGGTAGGGTTTGGTTGCTGAACCGTAACGCGAACCAAGGACCCGACGATGACCGACGAGATGATGAGCCTTCGCACGCTGCTGGAGAAGAGCTCGGATGCCGATTTGCTGCGCGAGATGGTGGGTTTTGCCGCGCAGCGCCTGATGGAGCTCGAAGTTGAAGGTCTGACGGGCGCCGCGCACGGCGAGCGCAGCCCGGACCGCATCAATTACCGCAATGGCTACCGAGACCGGATCTGGGAGACCCGCGCCGGGGCGGTCGAGCTGCGCA
>Ga0210402_10001899_pt1 | contig 20929 bp, 21 predicted proteins | sample IncBWC7MmetaG_FD_161055 | JGI IMG/M metagenome (GOLD analysis project Ga0210402, IMG submission 161055) | Forest soil microbial communities from Barre Woods Harvard Forest LTER site, Petersham, Massachusetts, United States - Inc-BW-C-7-M | ecosystem: Environmental > Terrestrial > Soil >... | reverse complement strand
ACGCGCGCCGCTGGCTCGCGATGGCTCTTGGCGATGGGGGCGACGACCGGCCTTTCCTGAGCCTCGGGCCAGTCGTTGTAGCAAGCCACAGCCGGTTCCAGAACGATTTTGGGGGTGTCCATGTTAGTAGATTTGCCCAAGCCAATTGGAACTACCGGGCTGGCTCCGAATCCACTTACTCAAGCCTCTCGCCGGGTAAAAAATCTGGCGTCCGACGCGAACCCAAGGCGGCCCTGTACCTTTCTTTCGCCACTCGGCGCCGGCCGCGGCACTAACCGGAACTATCGGCCCGAATACCGCTTTGATCCTCAATAACTCGCCGGGCTCTGTTGGTTTTGCTGGTTTGGTTAACATCCGCTATGATGGTGCCCCAATAGGTGTGATCTTGGCAAGTGATTTATGGATGTTTCTTCTATAGAAGAAACAGCAGTTCTATAGAGGAAATAGCGGTTCTATAGAATTGATGCAAGGAAAGGAAGGAAAGGAAGGAAAAGGAATGGAATGGAATGGGGAAGGAGGGGAATGGAATAGCGCCCGAACCGGCAAGCAGCTTACTTTCTCAGAATGGCTTTGACGTGCAGGTAAACAGTTGGGAGGGTATGGCGGATGGAGCGCTTAGGCGGCAAGGCTGCGTTGCTTGACCCCGGTTGATGGAATGATCCTCCAGGGCTCTGGCGATTGATTGTAGAGGCTGGGGCTACCGTTGGGTAGCAGTGTTGATGGGAACCACGGCCTTCGCCGCCCGCGCCTCCTCAACGTACCGAAGCATCTCATCCACTGTCGCGCGAACCTCAGAGGTAGGGCCGATCTCAAATTCACCGGCCGCTGATGAATAACCTGTGGCTGGCCTATCTATGTCCGTGTCTATGTTGAGATCTGGATTTACCGGGTCACCACGCCGCCACGCAGTATCGCCATAAAAGTTCCTAACCTCGACATCGAGCTTCCCACGCTGAACACGCGCGCCTGCGGCTATCCGCACGGCAATGGCATGTGCGAGACGGATTGCTACCGCCTCAGCCTCAAGAAGGGCGTTCAGGTCGGCTTGCAAAATCAAATCGCCGTTGGGCTTCACCGGTGATCTCATTGCTTCGTCCCCCACTTTTCTTCAAGACCGGCCTGATAGAGTTTGATTCCTTTGCGGAGCCGTATATATCTGGTGGATGTTTCCAGAGCCCCGGTGATCCACTGGACTTGATCTGGCGTGCCGTGGTCGAGCACGTACACCAATAGCTCGATGGCTTCGGCGTGCCTGCTCGTGTCCACCGGATGATCGTCGCGCCACGCGCGGTTGTTAGCCGTGGCTTCTGGCGGTATTTCCACACCGATCGCATCCCCAAACTCAAGCATCTCTTCGGCCTCGATATACTCGGCCTCGCTGGTATGCGGGATAAAGCCGCCGGCCGGAACAGGCGGGTTGGAATTGCGGGGCTTCGTTGGTATAGCAGCGCGGAGCCGCTGGCGTTTGGGGCTTTGGGTTGGCATTCGTGAGAGATTCCTCCGTCGAGAAATATATCACGGCAAGCGAGTAAGTGGGACAGCCTTTCCGCCGCTACTGAGATCGGAGCACTATAAATCCTGCTATATGGTGGATAGTAAAGCAGCTTACTTACTTCTTATTGTGCCGCATGGCGCACAATTACCATTTGCCCCTGCCGTGCGTCACCGCCGGGGTCGGCGCTATGTCGTTCCACTGCCAGGCGCAATTCTGGCACCTTTTCCCACCGCTAGACGGCCGCGAGATGCAGGATGCTCCGCACTCCGGGCAGGCGCCGGTGATGATCGCCGTACCGCCGCTGAGCCGTTCGCGGGTGGCCTGCATGCGCGCCTGCGTTTCCGCGTCGGCCTTCGACAACTCATTTTCCAGGTACTGCAAAAATCCGTAGTTTGTGCGGCCGCCGGCCAAACGGTTCAACGCCTGAGTCATCTCGTCTACTTGATCGTCGTTTTTCCCAGATGGAAACTGCGCGCACTCCTCAATGAACGCGCCGACCCATGGCGCTATTGCCGGATGGGGTAGATAGACGTTGCCGGATTCAATTTGCGGGCTCACGGCCTGGCATCGTGCAACCTTGCCGCCAGATGGATGCACTGCGATCAAGCCAGCTACCTCATGTTTCAACGCAGCAAGCACCGCGGCCCCGTTGGCTGCCTCTTCAATCAGAACCCGGTGAGTCATGGGCCATTTATCCCGAAGCGATTTGACGGCTTCCAGGGTACGGGGAAAACTTAGCCGTTCCCGGACTTGATCGAGCAAGAAACGATCGGCCATCTTCGCCGCCCACACACCGCCGGCCACATAATCCGATGTGGCGAGATCCTTGAAGGCCATGTCCCAACTTGCTAACACGTCGTCAAACTCTTGTGGCCGGTCGATGGCGTGTATCTGCTGCAGACTGCCATCGGGAAGGCGTACGGACACGGGCGCCAGATTCATGCCAGCCGGCTTCCAATATCTGAACCAGTGCCGCTTTATGATTCCGCCACCGGCCGGTGACGGCCGCTGCTGGAACTGCGCGCTGTAGGCGTAGCTGCCAAGTACCCGCTTTGCTCCATCGATCTCAGCGGCACCGAACCGTTCAGGCCACAGCAACTCGCCAAGCTCTTTCCGTGGGTCACTCCATCCGATGGACGTCACCGGATTGTCCCCTTCATACTCCGCCGGCAACGACAGGTGCTCCCATCCGCCCTGCTCCAATACGTGGCCTGCCAGATCGTCAGCATGAACGCGCTGTCCGACAATCACGCGTGCCGTATTCTTTGGATCGTTGGCTCTCGTGCTCCAAACTTGATCGTGCCAATCCAAAACGCCAGTACGCACGCTATCGCTCTCGGCTTCCCTCACGTTGTGGGCATCGTCGATAATCAGGCGGTCACCGCCCTCGCCCGTTGCCGCACCGCCAATGCCTACTGCTATGCGGTGGCCGCCGCGGTCGGTCTCCATCTTTCTTTTTTCGCTTTGGTCGCTGGCAAACTGGAACACGTGTCCCCAGTTCCGCTGATACCACGGGCTCTGAATCAACCGCCTGGCCTTCACGTTGTCACGAATGCTCAGCGATTCGGCATACGATGCGAACAGCCACCGGCCATCCGGCCGGGTTGCCCACTCCCAGCACGGCCACAGCACGCTGACTATCAGCGATTTGCCGTGGCGCGGGGGAATCGTGATTAGCAGGCGCCGCACCTGCCCCGCTGTGACGGCCTCCAGGTGCTCCACCGTGGCGTCGAGATGCCAGCCCCACACCAACGGCGAAGGCTCAACAATCGACCACGATGTCTGAATGAACGCCTTCAGGGAGCGCCGGCAGAGTTCCGCTCTCAGCGAATCGAGTGGCGGCAGCGCGGGCTCCGCGTTCGCCTTCAACGGCTCGGGCGGCAAGCTCAGTGAATAAAGCGAGTTCGGAATCTGAAAGTCTGGCAAGGTCGTATCCATTGGTGTTCGTCTCCTGGTTAATCCTCAGTTTGGCTTCTACAGGCGCAATGCGGTTGAGTAGCCCCAGTACGGCCCAAGGCTCTTTCGCTCGTGCGCAGTCCCACAACAGCTTGGCTGCTTCAGCCGGGCTACCTTCGGCCAGCATTGCCTGATAGAAAGCCTCCTCGAACTCTCGGCGGAGAGGTCTCCGGCCCGCCGGGTTGCCGGATGTGTTCCGCCAACGGTGATCCACGCCGATTTGGTTTCCGGGCAGGAACTTGCCGCTGTCGTCTCTGGTGGTTGGTTTAGGCTTCATCGTGCCACCCCCGCTGTCGTAGTGGCCGCCGTTGCAGTGCGGGCCTTGCCTGTTAGAATCCGATTGATTACCAGCCCGTGCCAGCGGCCACCTGTGCGAGTCTCGACGCCTTCAGCATTCAGTTGGGCGGCAATGCGATCAAAGCCCATGCCAGTGGCGCGCAGGGCCTTCATGCGCTCCAGGACTACCGGTTCCCCGTCGTAGTGGCCGTATGGCTTGCGCCCCTCGCAACGGCCCTCTTTGGCACGCTTGCGCATCCGGGCAGCCTTCAGCTTCAGGACAATCTGGCTCTTGTCGTACTCCGCAAACACGCCCATCATTTGCCTGAACGCAATGCGGCTCGGGTCCGATGACATCAAGTCCGGTTCCTGCACGGACACCAGCGTGAAGCCTTCCTTCTGCAAGTCCGATATGGTTTTCTCCTGCACCATCAGTTGACGTGCAAGCCTGTCCAGTTTTTCGATGATGATGATCTTCACGCCATCGCTGAGTAGGGCAAGCATCATGTCCGACCACGCCGGCCGGTCCATGCTTTCCTTGCTGCCCGTAACGCCTTCCTCCTCGAACACCTTCACAATGCGGATGCCCTGCTGTTTGGCATACGCCCTGATGGCTGCCACCTGACGAGGGAAGCCGTCCCCATCGATCTGTGAATCACCTGAAACCCTGACGTATCCGAATGCTTTGGTCACGTCCCCAGTATGGTTGACTGCGGGCTTGGCGTCAATACCATATCTGTAGGTAAAGTACGGTTGTTGATTCTACTGCTATTTACGATACGTCGGCTGCTACCGCCCTGCCTTCGCCCTGCTCACGCGCGCGCTGTGGGCTTGGGGGCGATCAGCACCCAAGTTTGGGAGGCGTCCACTAACGCGGTATCGGCCATCATGGTCTGATCCACCGCCAGAATCCGCCGCTCTGTCCGGCCACGAATCCGCTTCTTGGTTCCGCGCCTCACGGCAAACAGGATGGACGGGGCCACGTCGGCAGCAGCCCCAACGGCCTTGTACCCCACGCCCCGCCGGGATAACCAGAGCAGATGCTTGCGTGCTGCATCGGCACTGACAATGCCGTTCCAGTCCCCGTCTTTCTTTGCCCGCGCCCGCTCAGTGTTGTAGCGGGAATGAGCAGCTCGGCATGGTCGACAGTGGCAACCACCAGCTACATACCGGGCGTGGGTGCCGTGGGGCTTTCGGCTTGCCGCTTCCTTGATCGTGGCGAAATCGGTCAATCCGGTTCCTGCCCCACAAGCTGGGCCACCACGAGGGCACATTGACATCCAGGGTGCGCCGGCAGTTCCGGGCAGTCGTCGATGGGATAGGGCGAACCGTCCGCGTTCTCCCCGCAGTCGCAGCCGTCTTTATCGTCATGGTCGGCGGAAAGCGTCCACTCCAGTTGCTCCACCTGGCCAGATACCCGCCATCCTGCCAGATTCCCTTGATTGGCCGCCCGGTTGGTTTCCGTCGCCGCGATCAGGTGCGCCCGGTAGTCGCTGAACACGCCCGCGTTCTGGATCTGGTCGGCCAGGTCTGACATTGCGGTCTTTTTCTCGAAAGCCTCGGTAACGATCCCCCGCAAATCATCCCGCGTCTTGGTGGAAATTGTCCACTCGGCTTTCGGGTTCTGTATCAGCCTTCCGCTTGCGGTACGTCTCATGCCGACCAGCTCGGCCGCGCGCTCATTGGCCCAGTCCGATGCCACCGTGTTGACGTCCGAAAGCATCTTCGAGTCGTCGACCTTCAACTCCGCCACGGCCCGGCCGGCTTGCGTGCGCGCAATAGTGTTCAGGCTGCCGAATAGATCCGGTACCAGCGCGTCCCACTGGATCGGAGGCAAATCCGCCGGGCCCGCCGCCTTGGCCAGCTTCTCATGCTGTCCGCGAACGTGGGCGGCCAGCGCGGCGGCCGTCTTGTCGAAGAAGTGCTTCACCGCCGACTCCATCACCTGCCGTGCCTGAGTGATCTCCGGTGACTCCGCACGCTTGGCGAGCTTGGCGAGCTTCACGCTGTTGTCAACCTGCTCACCCAGCAGCGGAACGCTCTCGTCCGGCCTACCGGGCATGGCAATCGTGATCGCGTTTACCTGCATCTGCTTGCCTTCCAGGCAGTCTTCCGCGATGTACTTGAAAGCGATATCCGGGTCTACGTAGGCGATGGTCGCGTGTGGCGTGTAGTCGAACGTCGCCGGCCGGAACGCGCAGTTCTGGGCAACGGCCGCGTTGATTTCCTGGAGCGCGGGGCTGGTGATGTCCACTTTAATCACCGCGGCATTGTCGCTCGACGGGCTCGGCGGGAACATGCTGGTCATGCCGAACGTGATAGAGAACGGCTGCAAGCTCCGCAGGTACCGCCTCAAGTTGTTCAGCTTGGCGTCTGGCAGGATGCCATACCGCACCGTCACATGCGCATCAACCTCAAGCCCGTCGCCGGCCAGGTCTTTCGGGTCGATGTCTTGGCGCATCTGGTGCATGATGGCGCCGATGTCGCTCGCTGGGTCGATTGCGATCTTCGTGCAGCCGAAGGAGTGCTTCGTGAGGTCGCCGGCCGCTGCCGCCGAACCGCCCGTCGACAGTTTCAGCGTGACACTGGATGTCCGCGCGCCGTTCGCCAGTTTCAGGATTTCTGAATATGTGGCGCCGTCAACCTGCACGGCGATTTCGTTGGATGGCATCAGGCTACCGCCTCCGGTGCCTCTTCAAGTAGTTTCACCCGCACAGCGCGGGGGCCGCGGTAGGTCTCTTCCAATTCGTATTCAACCCTGTCTTCCGCATAGAGCTTTCTGAAGCCGGGCATTTCAACGATTTCGGACTGGTGTACGAAGACATTTCGTCCGCCCGCTTCGGAAACTATCCAGCCAAAAGTCTTGTCCCACTCACGAACCGTCCCGATTTTTCGCATTCCAATACTCCCTTTCCATGTTCCAAACATTTCTTGCCGTTCTGTTCTTGGGGCCTACGAAGCCCGCCACTGAATCGCGGGCCGCCGGGGTGCCGCTCACCACCACCACGCCCGCGCCAAATCCAGGAAGGGGCGTTTCCGTACCATTACGGCCCTACGCTTCCTGTTACCCTTCGCCAAATCGAGCGCGGAGAGTTGCTGTCCTCGTGGGCAACTGCAACGGTGTCCGCCGCCGCCGTGAATCACGAAGGGCGCGCCGCAGCAGAGACTGCAGCCTACTGGAAGCGGTTCGCTCACTGTGCTTCCGGTAGGCGCCCTGCGTACCCCGGCTGCAAAGCGTTCCGCAGCACCTCGTAAAACCATTTCCACTTGTCTGGCCGATTCTTCCGGCCCGGCCGGGCGTTCCTACTCCACGCCCCGTCCAACGCCCCCTGGATGTCGGCGGGGGTGCGTTCATATCGCTGTGCGAACTCGATAGTCCAACGCATCAGGGCTTCGGGCGGTTCTTCACCGTCCATGAATTTCCCAAAAGAACGGCTTAGATTGAGAACGTCATGCTCAGTCCAGTTCAGCAGTGCGTCTGGGTTGGCTTCTGTCTTTGAAGCCTGCCCATAATCCGCTTCGTCCGTCGTTTCTCTTACATAATTCTCATTACGTAATTCATTACTTAATTCGTGGGACACCTGTGTCCCATCACTCAACCACGGATGTCCCGTCACTTTGACCATGGATGTCCCATCACTCGCCTCGCGTCGGACTCCATCGAACATCGGATGCCACAAGAACTCATACGTATTGGACAGCCGGTTTCCCCGGCGGTCGTGACGTATCAGGCCGTATTCCTCCAGCACGAGAACATCACGCTTCACTTGCCGGCCGGATTTCCCGAGTGCCTCGCCCATTGCCTCAAATCCGTACCAACACTCCGCGTTCTGGCCTGCCCATCGAACCAACCGCTCGTACAGCCGTTTCGGCCCGTCCGACAGATCGAGTTGACGGGCCACCGCATCGGGCGCCCAGAAACCACATACCTTGCGCGCCGGGTTGAAAGGCGCGCCGGGTAAGACAGCCAGCAACGCTGGCACTGCTTCGATTTTTGACACGTTCACCCTTCCCCATCTGAGAGTTGATAGCGGGCTCGCACGCCGGCCGGCAATGCGAGCCCATTCCCCGAACCGGATGGGTGTGACGGTTCAGGAAACTTGCTGCCCTAATAGGGGAGTTTGGAGTCTGATCGGCTGAAAACTTTTTGGCGCCAAATACGGCTTGTCACGCACGTGACAGCACGTGCGTTATAGGGCACTCATGTAACAGGTGTAACACCTATTATCAGTAACTTACACAATCCAAACGCCTATGCTGGGTTGCGGTTAAACTCGGTGGCGTAATCCTCGGGATCGAAGTTGCCGCCGCATCCCCAGGATTCGTTGCCCACGCCCCAGTAGCGAACGCCCAGCGGCTCCGGTTGGCCATCCGCCGCGCGCTGTTCTGCCAGCGTGGTAGTGTTGGCCGGCGAGTTGCAGTATTCCACCCAGCGCCAGAAATCCTGCGCGCCCAGGCTGCGCAGGTTGGCGGCGAAATACGGCTGCGCGCCCACCAGCTTGCAGAAACGGGTGAATTCCAGCGTGCCGACCTGGTTAGGATCGTAGCGCTGGGGTCCGTCGCGCCGCGCATCCTTCGGCCATTCGGACGCATCCACCCAGAAGTTGGTCCGCCTGGGCCGTTTGTCGCGCGGGCCCACGCCGTCCCGCCAATCGTACTGGTCGGCGAAACAGCCGCCGGGCCAGCGAATCATGCCGGGTTTGACGCGCCGCAGGGCATCCACAAGCTGTTTGCGAAGACCGTTGACGTTGGGAATGCTCGACCGCTCTCCCACCCAGATGCCGTCATACACCACGCCGCCCAGATTCTCTACGAAGTGGCCGTAGATTTCGGGTGCGATCGTGCCGATGGGCTCATTCAGCAACACGTCAATGCGCGAGTCGGGCGATTGCGCCGGCAGGCGCGTCAAGGCGGCCGCCGCGGCGCCAAGAAAGAATCTGCGGTTCATAATTCGATCCCCAGTGTACTTGAAAGGCGGTGGCCGGTGACCGGTGACCGGTGGCCGGTGGCCGGTGGCCGGTGGCCGGTGAAAACCAGCCCGCGTTTGGGTCCGGCATCCGGCATCCGGCATCCATCTTTTAGTTATACTAAGAGCCACTATGGTCACTCGCCTGGGTATCTTGTTTACATTTCTGGCCTCGCTGGCCGTTTGCGGAGACTGGAATCCACGGCTGGCGGCACAGTACATGGACTCGCGCCAGAAGGAGTGGTTCGCGTGGCCCTCCGCCAACGCCAACGGCATGCCCTGCGTCTCATGCCACACGGGTGTGAGTTACTTGCTGGCCCGTCCGGCGCTGAGCCGCGCCCTTGGTGAGAGCGGGCGCACGCCTTACGAGCAGGGTCTGTTGGACGGCATGCGGTCGCGCGTCGGCAAGAAGGAAGTAGCCGAGTTGTTTCCCAAGGCAACACCGCCGCACTCGTTCGAAGCGTTAGGGGTGGAGACGGTGTTTGCGGCTCTGTTTCTGGCAGCCGAAGATGCGCCTTCGGGCAAGCTGAGCGCGGATACCGAGAAGGCTTTTGGGCGTCTATGGGAGCTGCAGATTCGTGAAGGCAAAAACAAGGGCGCATGGGTGTGGAACACGTTCGACCTGGATCCGTGGGAGATGCCGGAATCCACCTACTACGGCGCTGCGCTGGCCGCCGTGGCCACCGGCACCGCCCCGGCCGGGTATGCGGCGCGTCCCGAGATCCAGCAGAATCTGGCCGAGCTGAAAACGTACTTGCGGGACGAACAGGCTGCGCAGCCGCTCCACAATCGGCTGATCCTGCTCTGGGCTGCCGCCAAGCTGCCCGGTCTGCTGCCCAAGGCCACGCACCAAGCCATTGCGGCCGAGGCCTGGCAGAAGCAGCAGCCGGATGGAGGCTGGACGCTGGAATCGCTTGGCCCGTGGAAGCAGCACAAGGATGCGCCGGCGGCCGAGGGTTCGAACGCCTATGCCACCGCCATCGCGGCATTCACGCTGCAGCAGTCCGGGGTTGCCCGCGCCAACCCGGCCATGGGAAAGGCGCTGGGGTGGCTGCGGTCGCACCAGGATCCCAAACTCGGCGTCTGGGCCGCGGAATCGATGAACAAGCCCCACAAAGCCGATTCCATGCCGGCCCGCTTCATGCAGGATGCGGCCACGGGCTATGCCGCGCTAGCGTTGCTCGGCGACGGCCGGTAGCCGCGACCCTCCGGGGTCGCGACTTAACCGCCACCCAGAGGGTGGCTACTTCACTTCCGAGAGCTTCGTATCCTCCGGCGTGTCCGTTGCACTTTCGAAGAACAACCGGAAGCCGTCCGGGTCTGTGAGGGAGGTGACCCACATGGCGTTCCCAACCTCCGGCTCCGATGCCGCAATATCGCGAGACCTGACTTCGTGGTAAATCGCTAACGCGTCTTCGCAAGTAAAACAGAGCGATACGCCCTCGCCCACTTTTCCCTGGGGCACCGATGAATCGTGGCCCTTCTTGGGGAACTCCTGCAGCATCAGCGCTGCGCCGCCCAGGGTCAACCAGCACCAGCGCACTTTTCCCTCTACTACCCACTGATGCTTCAGCGTGAAACCAAGGCCCTCCGTGTAGTAGCGAAGAGACCGCTCCATGTTGGATACGTGCAGGAACGGTACGACTTCTTTGACGTTTTGATCTTTGACATTCCCAGCACTTGTGCTTGCCGGAATGTCGGTCGGCGGCGTGATGTCCCCGGTGCTGCTCGTCATTTTGACCTTGGCTCCATCGGCTGGAGACGCATTCGAAACACCCACTTGGCGTACCGTTTTGCCCGAGCCGGTTGAGAGGAAGGCCGGCCGGCGGCAACCCTGAACGGCATCGAGTTCAGTTTCGCACGGGCAGCGGGACCAGCGCTAGCGTAAACTGTTTTAGACAACGGTGTGCCGGCGCAGCTCGGTTGGTGGATGTTCTGCGCGATAATGGAGGCAGGCCGGAATAGCTCAGTTGGTAGAGCACCGCACTTGTAATGCGGGGGTCGCGAGTTCAACTCTCGCTTCCGGCTCCAAACCCTTGGCGCTGCCCCAGGCGTCACCCTGCCGGTCCAACCTGGCAGGCAGGCGATCTCGCAGGTAGCCAGCTTTGAAGAACCGACTTAAAAAGGCATGGATCGCAGAGCCAGATCGACCAGGCGCGTCATCTCCGCCCGGGTAGATCCATTCGCCGCCTGAACACCCAGGCCAGTGAGCAGTGTAGATATGTAGCGGGCAAGGTCGCCGGCATCCACGTCCTTCGCCAGGTCCCCTTCCCTTCGCGCCCGTTGCAGGCGATTCTGAATGTCGGACTCCCCCTGCTTTCTCCATTCGATCATCGCCTGCTTGATCGGCTCCGCATCAGAGCCACATGCCAGGGCCCCCTGCACGGAAAGACAGCCGCGCGGATGAGACGGATCGGTCAACAGTTCCAGCGCTCCCCGCAGAAGCGCTTCGACAACTGCTCGTACCGTCGGCTGCTTTAGCGCCTCTCGCACGTACCTCGCGGGGCCCTCGGCATACCGGGCGATGGCCAGCCGGAAGAGCGCTTCCTTGTCTCCGAAAGCCGCGTACATGCTGGATCGGTTGATACCCATAGCCTCTGTCAGATCAGCCAGCGTGGCGCCCTCGTAGCCCTTCTCCCAGAAGACTCTCATGGCCGCCTCAAGCGCCTGCTTCTCGGCGAAGCCGCGCGGACGCCCCATCTTCCCGTCTGGTGCCATTTTGCGCGCTCCCACCTGATTCGATGCACTTCTGTACCGCACAGTTCAAAAATTTGAATCGCGTCCTGCGGCGGCTACATCTGAAACGTGCGGTACAGAATTAAAGATAACAGGAGAATTCACATGGCAGGCAAGCTCGAAGGAAAAATAGCACTCGTAACCGGCGGCAGCACCGGGATCGGTCTCGCCACGGCGCAGCGTTTTGTGAAGGAGGGCGCATATGTCTACATCACGGGGCGCCGCCAGCCCGAACTGGATGAGGCGGTGAAAAAGATCGGCGCACAAGTGACCGCGGTGCGCGCGGACGCATCCAGCCTGGTGGATCTTGACGGACTCTTCGCGCAGATCAAGCAAGAGAAGGGACGTCTGGACATCGTCTTCGCCAACGCAGGTGGAGGTAGTTTGGCTCCTCTCGGTTCCATCACGGAAGAACAATATGACCAGACCTTCAACACCAACGTGAAAGGTCTGCTTTTCACCGTGCAGAAGGCGCTCCCGCTGATTCCGGATGGCGGTTCCATCATCCTGAACGCTTCCATCGTCTCGATCAAAGGTATGGCTGCCTTCAGCGTCTACTCCGCTACGAAGGCTGCGGTGCGATCCTTTGCGCGTAGCTGGACCACGGATCTGAAAGACCGCAAGATCCGCGTCAATGTCGTAAGCCCAGGGCCAATTGAGACGCCCGGCGTCGCCGGACTTGTGCCGACGGAGGAGCAGCGCCAGGGACTCTACGCTCAACTGGCTTCCACGGTTCCACTCGGCCGCATGGGGCAACCGGACGAGATTGCGAAGGCCGCCGTCTTTCTCGCCTCGGACGATGCCAGCTACGTCGCAGGTATCGAGCTCTTCGTCGACGGTGGCTCCGCCCAAGTGTAACCGCCGCCAGTTCGGGGGACGGGAGCATGACGCAGAAAACGCCGCGCCGCCATGGCCGATAACTGGCGCTTCCAAGGGTGCTTAACCATCTTGGGGGAACATTATATGAAGCCGGTATGTGGGGCAGGTTGCTAGGGGCACCCTCTGGGTCCGGCGGATTGGCAATCCGCCTGCTGGGATTGCACGGACTGGCTCGCTGCCGCATCGCGCTGGCGGATTAACAATCCGCCGCAGATTGACAATCTGCCCCACAACGGGTTCGTGACCACCCGCAAAACGGTTAGCCTCCCGCTATGCCCGTTTCCAACCCGCCCGACCGCGCCTGATATACTCGATGAAGACCAGCCGGCGCCGAGGCGCCAAAATCGTGACGGAAAGACGAACAGAGGTTCACGATGACCGAAGGGGCAAACACGCTCTTGAGCGAAGAAACCACCGCAGGCAACTATTTCATCTCTAACTACCCACCGTATTCGTTCTGGAACCCGGAACTGGTATCGCAGGCCCATGACGCCCTCGACCGCCCCCCGCGGCCGGACGCTGCGCTGGGAATCTACGTGCACATTCCCTTTTGCCGCAAACGCTGCCACTTCTGCTATTTCAAGGTCTACACCGGCAAGGACTCCGACGAGATCGACCGCTACCTGGACGCGGTGGTTCAGGAGTTGACGCTGTATTCCGAAAAGAGGTTCATCGGCGGCAGAAAACCGAGCTTCATCTACTTCGGCGGCGGCACCCCGTCCTTTCTTTCGACACGACAGCTCAGCCGGATTGTGGACGCGATGAAACGGTCGCTTGCCTGGGACCAGGCGGAAGAGATCGCTTTCGAGTGCGAACCGGGAACCATCACCGAAGGGAAGCTGGAAATCCTCAAGCAAATGGGCGTCACCCGCCTCAGCCTGGGAATCGAGAACTTCGACGACGGCATTCTGGATGCTAATGGGCGCGCTCATGGCTCCAAGGAAATCGCCGCGTCCTACCAGTTCGCGCGCGCCATCGGGTTCTCACAGATCAATATTGACCTGATCGCGGGCATGGTGGGTGAGACCGAGGAGAACTGGCGGGAATGCGTGCGCAAGACCATCGCGATGGATCCCGACAGTGTCACGGTCTACCAGATGGAAGTGCCCTACAATACGACCATGTCGAAAGAGATGCGTGTGCTGGGACAAGGGGTGGCCCCGGTAGCCAACTGGCCGACCAAGCGCCATTGGGTCGGCTACGCATTTTCCGAGATGGAAAAGGCCGGATACACCATCGCCAGCGCGTACACCGCCGTGAAAGATCCACGCACCCGGTTCCTTTACCGCGACCTGTTGTGGACCGGCGCCGACATGATCGGCCTGGGGGTGGCGTCCTTCTCCCACGTCAACGGCACTCATTATCAGAACGAACACGACTGGGACCCCTACATCGACCGCGTCCATCAGGGCATGCTGCCGATCTATCGCGCGCTCACGCCCACCGGGGAGGAGTGCATGATTCGGGAGTTCATTCTGCAGATGAAGCTCGGGCACGTCCACCGGGAATACTTCCAGCGGAAGTTCGGGGTAGACGTGCGGCAGCGGTTTGCGGCCTCTCTGGACCATCTCAAGGACGGGGGGTTCCTGCAGACGGACACGGAGAACCTGCAGCTCAACCGCAGCGGGCTCCTCCAGGTGGACCGGCTGCTGTGGGAGTTTTTCCTGCCGCAACACCGGAGTACCCGCTATTCGTGACGCCCGGGAATTCTGAGATTTCGGAGACAATGACCTTGCATCAACAATACGATGCCATCGTGATTGGGTGCGGCCCTGCCGGTTCGGCGGCCGCGGCCGTGCTGGCCGCCAAGGGACGCCGCGTCCTGGTGCTGGAACGGGAGAAGTTCCCTCGCTACCACATCGGCGAATCGCTCATTCCCTACACCTATTTTCCTCTGCAGAGAATGGGCCTTATCGAAAGCATGAAGGCGTCGCATTTCACCAGGAAGTTCAGCGTGCAGTTCGTCAACCCCGATGGGCGCGCATCCCATCCGTTCTACTTCTTCAAGCACTTGAAACACGAGGCGGCGAACACGTGGCAGGTGCTGCGCAGCGAATTCGACCAGCTTCTGATGGACAACGCTCGCGCTAAGGGTGCCGAGGTGATCGAAGAAGTCACGGTCCGCGAGGCCATTGAGGAGAACGGCTACGTCACCGGTGTCAGAGCCGTGAACAAGAGTGGGGAGCCGCTGGAGTTCTTCGCGCCCATGACGTTGGACGCCACCGGGCGCGACGCGTTTTCCGTGACGCGCCACGGGTGGAAAGTGCGCGACCCTTACCTCAACAAGATTGCGGTCTGGACATACTACAAGGGCGCCATGCGCGATCCCGGGGTGGACGAAGGCGCCACCACCATCGCCTACGTTCCGGACAAGGGGTGGTTCTGGTACATCCCGCTGGCGGGCGATGTGGTCAGTGTGGGCGTCGTGGCGGAGAAGGATTACCTCTACCAGGGCAGCAAGGACCTGGCGGAAATCTTCCATCGCGAGGTGGGCAACAACGTTTGGATCGAGCAGCACCTGGCCGTGGGCGAGCAGTTTGGTCCGTACCGCGTCACGGGCGAATATTCTTACCGTTCGCGTTATTGTGCGGCCAATGGGTTGGTCCTGATTGGCGACGCATTCGCGTTTCTGGATCCGGTGTTCAGCTCAGGAGTGTTCGTCGCCCTGTGCAGCGGCGAGCGCGCTGCCGACGCGGTGGACCAGGCGTTGACCGACGGCGATTATGCCGCGGAACGTTTCGCTTCTTACGGCGCGGATATGTGCCGCGGAATCGAAGCCATGCGGCGTTTGGTTTACGCGTTCTACGATCACGCATTCAGCTTTCGCACGTTCGTCAATACGTATCCGGATCTGGCAGGCGACTTGACCGATTGCCTGATCGGTAACCTGTTCATGGACTTCGACCCGCTGTTCGAGGCCGTCGCGACCTTTGCCAGAGTCCCGCCGGCCCTCTCGCATGGCTTGCCCCTGGCAGCCGCCCGTTAACCGCGATGGCTTACGAATTCACCATCGTCCGCGAAGTGGAGTGGCACCATACGGACATGGCCGGCATCATGCACTTCTCCCACTTCTTCCACTTCATGGAGGCCGCGGAGCACGCATTTTTCCGGTCGCTGGGTTTGTCGATCAACACCACCGACCCGGAGCCGCTGGCGTGGCCCCGCGTGCATGTGGCTTGCGACTTCAGCTATCCGCTGCGATTCGAAGATTCCGTCCAGGTCCACTTGCTGGTGCGGGAGAAGCGTCAAAAGAGTCTGGTGTACTCCATCGTCTTTCGCAAGCTGAACGGGGACTTGCAGAGGGAAGTGGCGCGAGGCACGCTGGCGGTGGCTTGCGTGAAGCGGGACCCCGCCACGGGAAAGCTGACCGCCGTACCAATTCCCAAAGTGATCGCCGACAAGATCGATGCCGCGCCGGCGGAGGTGCCCGGCACATGACGCCGACGCCGGCCGATTTGCCCGACCGGGCGGCCATCGAAGCACACCAATTGCGGAAACTGCGGGAACTGGTGGAGGCTCTGCTCGCCGCCAACCCGTTCTATGCGGCGAAACTGCGGGCGGCGGGCGTTGAGACGTGCCCGGACAGTCTCCACGATTTTTGCAGCACCGTCCCGTTTACCTCGAAGGCCGAACTAATCGACGATCAAACCCGGAATCCGCCATTTGGTTCCAACCTGACTTATCCGGTGGAGGAGTATAATCGCTTCCATCAGACCAGCGGTACCTCGGGCAAACCGATGCGGTGGCTCGACACTCGGGAAAGCTGGGACTGGGTGGTCGGGTGTTGGACCCGGATCCTTCAGGCGGCTGGCGTTGGCCGGCACGACCGTGTTTTCTTTCCTTTTTCGTTCGGTCCCTTTCTAGGGTTCTGGGGTGCGTTCGACGCGGCGGCGCGCCTGGGCTGCCTGGTAATTCCGGGGGGCGGCATGCGCAGCACCGCGCGGCTCCGAACGCTCCTCGACAACCAGGTCACAGCGCTCTGCACCACGCCCACTTACGCCATGCATCTGGCCGAAGTGGCCGCGGAGGAAAACATCGACCTGAGCGCGGGCAAGGTACGCACGATCATTGTGGCCGGAGAACCTGGCGGCAGTATTCCAGCCACGCGGTTGCATATCGAGCGGCTCTGGGGCGGAGCCCGCGTGTTCGATCATCACGGCATGACGGAGATCGGCCCGGTCACCTACGAGTGTCCCCAGCGGCGCGGAGTGCTGCACATTATGGAAGCATCGTACCTTCCGGAGGTGCTCGATTGGACCAGTCTGCAACCGGTCGGGCCCGGTGGCCGCGGCGAGTTGGTGTTGACCAACCTGGGGCGTGTGGGGTCGCCGATTTTGCGCTACCGCACCGGGGATATCGTGCAGCGTGCCGCCCTCATAGATCAGGATGATCGCTGCCTGTGCAGAAGCCGGGAAATGGCGCTCGAAGGCGGAATTCTGGGACGCAGCGACGACATGGTGGTGCTGCGCGGAGTCAACCTGTATCCCAGCGCGGTGGAGCAAGTGGTGCGCTCATCGGGCGGCGTGGCCGAGTTCCGGGTAGAGATCTACACCGAGCGGGCACTGACGGAGATGAGTATTCAGATCGAGCCCGCAGCCGGGGAAGATGCCGCGGGGCTAAGCCACCGCGTCGCCGCGGCGCTGCATTACGCGTTTGGGTTGCGCGTCGCCGTGTCCACCGTGCCGGCCGGGACGCTGCCGCGGTTTGAAGCCAAGGCGAAGCGGTGGGTCCATCGATGATATGTTGTACCCTATGACGATATGCCGCATTCGGTGATATGCTGCACTCGATGACATCGCGTGCTCTCCTGGTCGTTCGGCATCGACCGAAAGGGCGAGCGCAATGGCCGCACGCTCGCCGGGATCGAGAAAACGGAGGGTCTCTTCGGATGGCGGGTCGGGCCGGATTTCAAACCATTCCGGCGGCTGCTCGATCCAGGCGCGGACGGCTGCTGGCGTGTTCGTCTCTTGCAATTCCCCGGCGACCGTTTGCGGCACGAGGACGCGACTGTAAAGGGGTTGCAAGACGTCCACCGCCCCGATCAGGACGAGGTAATGGAGGGGACCCGTATCGGCCACGACGATCATGCGCGGCGTTCGGCCTTCCGGATTTCCTCGATGTGCCGGATGGTGGCGAGGTCGTGCTCAAAGTCTTCGGCTGTATATGTCTCTACCCGATGCTCCTTCAGGAAGCCGTCGAGCTCATAGCGGGAGGGGATACCCAGAAGCGTGCGGAGTTGGTAAGCGGAGATGCGGCGCTGGCGGTAGGCTTCGAGGCCGATCGCTTCGAGGGCGGCGTGGGCGGGATCCTGGCCGGGAGGCAGCAAAGGAACGGCCAGATCGTCGGGCAGGGTGACCGTAATCTGCATGAACTCAGCCTAGCGCAATTTTAGTTAAGCGAGACAGGAAGCCAATACAACAAGGGCGGCTGCGATTCGGATCGCTGCCTATGCGGAAGCGGGGAAATGGCGCTCGAAGGCGGCATCCTGGGGCGCAGCGACGACATGGTGGTGCTGCGGGGTGTCAACCTGTATCCCAGCGCGGGTTGAGCAAGTGGTGCGTTCGTCGGGCGGCGTGGCCGAGTTACGCGTAGAGATCTACACCGAGCGGGCACTGACGGAGATGAGTATTCAGATCGAGCCCGCAGCCGGGGAAGATGCGGGGCTAAGCCACCGCGTCGCCGCGGCGCTGCATTTACGCGTTTGGGTTGCGCGTCGGCGTGTCCACCGTGCCCGCCGGCCGGGACGCTGCCGCGGTTTGAGCCAAGACCAAGCGGTGGATCCATCGATGAGGGAGAGCGCTGGCCCCGGCTCGAATGCGCGAGTCTCCTTCCGGATAGGTGGGCATCATGCCCAACGTGCCAAGGCTGTGCAGCAGACCGACGGTGCAGGCGCAGTCGCGGGGAAGCGGCGCCATCCATCGGCCGGGCCGGCCGGAAGGTGTAGGGGCGCCAATTTGTTTGGCTGCACGGCCGCGCTCTACTGCACGGCCCGCGCTCTACTGCACGGCCACGGTAACGCCCGTTTGGCTGGTCCTGGCGCCGATCTGGACGGCCAGCGAAACAATCCCGTGCAGCGCGGCATCCGGAATGATCACGTTGATCTGGAAAACGCCGGCTACCAGCGTGGGCGCCGCGCCACCATAGACAACCGCCGCCGCTACGCCACCCACCGTGGCCGAGACGTTCAGCAGCGGCATTGGAAAAGTGGCGGCGTTGGCCAGCAAACCGTCCTGCCCGCCCGGGTTGGTCTGCCCTTCGCCCGTGCCGTAGACCATGATCACCGAGCCCGGCGGGGCTGGATTGGCGGCGGTATTCAGCGTGAAATCCTGATTTAGGACGGAGCCTGCCCCCAGGCCGTTCTGCAGTTGCGTGAAGATACCGGGCGCGGCATCGGTGACATTCAACACCAGCGTGTTGGACTTGACGCCCTGGTATTCCACCTGCACCTGGGTCAGTGCCTTGCCGTAAACGGCGTAGGGAACGATGGCCACAGTTTGCGTGGACCCGGCGTAATATAGCGGCGCGGCAACGCCGTCGAAAAGCACGCGGGTGTTGCCGGCCGCGGTGCCGAAGCGGTTGTCCGCCACGGTCTGAAACACAAAACCGGGCGGCCCGATGTTAGTTCCGCCGAGCACTACGAACTCGCCCGGCGATACGGCGCCGGTCTGGTAGCTGGCCGCATTCTTGACTGCCAGCAGCACCACGGCATTCGGATCGGGTGTGCCCGCCGCCTGGGTGATCGTAAAGGTCTGGTCCGCTACCGCAATGGCGCCGGAGCGGCTCTGCGCCGTGGGGTTGGCGGTGACATTGTAGGCGATGGTGTTGTTGATGGTGTTCACGGTCGCGAAGATCCACGGGACGTTGGGCAGCGCGCCCAGCGTGCAACCCGGGGTGACGGAACTGACCGTAAAACTGCCCACGCCGCCATTGGCGCTGACGGCGGCGGAGGCGGAACTCAGCGTTACCGTGCATGGGACGCCGGCCTGATGGACGTCCAGCGTGACGGCGCCCACCAGAATGCTGCCATCGCGCGGTATCGGCGAAGAGCTGGCGTCCACGCGGTACGCCACTCGAGTGGTGCCCGGAAATCCACTGGCGTTTTGCGTGATATGCATCCAGGAAACGTTGGGCTGCGCCTGCCAGTTGGAATTGTTGGAACTGACCGTGAAGGTATCGGCGCCGCCGGCAGCGGGAAAGGACGCGGACGTGGGAGTGACCGTGACCGTGGGCGCGGCCTGGGTTACCGCGAACATCTGCCCCGCCGCCGTGATGGTTCCAGCGCGGCTGGCGGCGGTATTCGGGTCCACCGAGTAGTTGAACGTTCCGTTTCCGGTTCCCGTCTGGCCGAACCCGATCGCGATCCAGGCAACATCGGAAGTAACCGTTCGGGTGCAATTCTGCCCGGTAAGCACGGTCATGGCAACCGGTCCGAAGCTGCCTCCGCTGGCCGGCGCCTGGCCGCTGGCAGGGTTCAGGCTGTATGTGCACTGCGCCCTGCCTACCGCCGCCAACAGGACCAGGAGAGAAGCCAGATTCCGCATTGAATCGTTTCCGGTACGGCCTCGCGCGGCCGGCCGTTCCAACAGCCATTATCGCATCGGCGCGTAACTCTCGACGCTCAAGTGCCGCCCGTCGCTGCGGATCGTGATCAGGCCCTGCTGGTCGGTGCGCAGGATGCCGGCGTGATGCTGCTGCAGCCGCTCAATGACGCTGGGGTGCGGGTGGCCGTAGCTGTTCTCGAAACCGTCGGAGATCACCGCGAACGCAGGTGTCACGGCGCTGAGGAACTCTTCGCTGCTGGAGGTTCGGCTGCCGTGGTGGGCCACCTTCAGCACGTCGGTGTGCTGGAGTTCGTCGGCGTTTAGCATCTCGCGTTCCACCTGGCGCTCCACATCGCCACTGAGCAGAAAGCTGTGGCGGCCGAAGGTGAGGCGCAGAACCAGTGAGTCGTTATTCTTGGGAGTGTCGCCGGGAACATAGTCGGCGGCCGGCGCCAGCACCTGGATTTCCGCGCCCCCGAACGCAAAGTGGTTGGGGGATTGCCATGAGACAATCCTGGCGCCCACCGCGGCCGCCTTTTCGCGGACGGCCTGCCAGGTTGGGCAGTCGGGCGTCGCGCCGGTCCAGATTTCCTTGGGGCGGAAATCGTAGATCAGCGCCGGCAGACCGCCGATATGGTCGTCGTGGGCGTGGGACAGCGCTACGATATCGACGCCGCGGATGCCGCGGTTCCAGAGGTAAGGCGCCACCACGTCTTCGCCGATCTCAAGCTGCGACCGGGTGCGGCCGCCGAACTCCGGAATGCCGCCGCCATCCATCAGCATCTTTTGGCCGTTCGGGAAGACCACCAGCAGGCTGTCGCCCTGGCCCACGTCGATGGCCGTCATCTCCAGTTCGCCGGCATGAGTCTCGGGCGGGAACGGGTGCCACAGCAGCAGCGTCAGAGTGATGGCAACCGCCGCCCCGGAAGCCGCGCGCCACCAGCGTCCGCGCGCCAGAGCGGCCGCGATGAGCGCTGCCGAGAACGCCACCGCCACCCAGACCGGCGGCGTGGGGATGCGCCAGTTGGGTTCGATATGGGCGTGCCAGGCGACCACCTTTTCGACAGCCACAACAGGCCG
>Ga0210402_10001898_pt1 | contig 20937 bp, 16 predicted proteins | sample IncBWC7MmetaG_FD_161055 | JGI IMG/M metagenome (GOLD analysis project Ga0210402, IMG submission 161055) | Forest soil microbial communities from Barre Woods Harvard Forest LTER site, Petersham, Massachusetts, United States - Inc-BW-C-7-M | ecosystem: Environmental > Terrestrial > Soil >... | reverse complement strand
CACCCAAGACTGCCCCCAAAAGCAGTCTTGAATCATGCTTCAAGACAAATGGGAATCCCTAGAGTCCACACCACCTAGAGCATGATGTTGCCGGAAAACCGCTACACGCCCATCGGGTCGGAGCCCAAGGGCATGCTTTTCCGGATCATGCTCCAGGCTCTGATCAAGGAGGAGAAAAAGTCATGCGTATCGCGGTTGTCGGCGCCGGAGGTGTCGGAGGAGGATTCGGTGCGGCACTGGCCGTGGCTGGCGCGGATGTCATCTTCATCGCACGCGGCGCGCATCTTGCCGCCATGAAGAGCCAGGGGCTGAAGGTTCAGGGCGGGAGGGGCGAGACCCATCTGGTGCCAACCCAGGCAACCGACGATCCCAGGCGGGTCGGCCCCGTCGATATCGTGCTGTTTTGCGTCAAGCTGTGGGATGTCGAAAGCGCGGGCCAGGCCATCAAGCCGCTGGTCGGCCCCGAGACAGCGGTCATCCCGCTGCAGAACGGCATCGACGCCGCCGAGCGGCTGGTCCCAATCCTTGACCCGAACCTTGGCCAGAACGCCGTCATGGGCGGCGTGGCGCAAATCAGTGCGTCGATCATAGCACCAGGCGTGATCCAGCAGGTTGGCACCTTCATGCGGATGATATTCGGCGAGTTCGACGGCAAGCGCCGCAAGCGGGACGAAGACTTTCTCGCGCTCTGTCTGAAGGCCGGCTTCGACGCGACGTTGAGCGAGCAGATCCTGACAGAGCTGTGGATGAAGTTCATCGCGCTCGCGACCAATGCCTCCATCACGGCGCTGACGCGCCAGCCCATCGGCAAGTTGCGGGATGATCCGGATCTGCGTCCGATTTTCAAGGCCGCCTGCCAAGAGACGATCGATGTCGGCCGCGCCAGGGGCGTTACGCTTCCGGCGGATGCGCTTGAGAGGACGCTCGATTTCATCGGCCACGCTCCGCCCGCCATGAAGGCGTCGATGGCGCTCGATCTCGAACGCGGCAACCGGCTCGAACTCCCCTGGCTTGGCGGCAAGGTCGTCGAGATCGGCCGTCAGCTCGGTATCCCGACGCCGACGCACGGCATGATGTATGCGATGCTGAAGCCCTACATCATGGGCACGCCTGACTGAGCGCTTGGGTCATCCGCCAGCAAGCTCATTTTATCGCTGCGCAACAGCGTGCGCGGCAGGCGCCGGTGGTTGAATCGTCATCGTGCTCTGGCCTATTGTTTTGAGCATGATCTTTGTCGTTTCCGGATCATGCTCTGATGCCTACGACAGCCAAGATGGTCAACCTCGCCTTGCAAGGCGGCGGAGCGCATGGCGCCTTCACATGGGGCGTTCTGGATCGCCTGCTCGACGACGAGCGGATCTCGCTCGAGGGGATCTGCGCGACCAGCGCCGGTGCCATGAATGCCGCGGTCATGGCGTATGGCCTGACGATCGGCGGGCGCGAGGGCGCAAAACGCCTGCTTGCCGAATATTGGCGCCGTGTCAGCGAGACAGCTCGCTGGGGGCCGTTTCAGCCGTCGCTGTTCGATCGTTTCGCGCAGCGTCATTCGATCGAGCAATCGCCGGCCTATATGTTCTTCGACATGATGACGCGACTGCTGTCGCCCTATCAGTTCAATCCATTCAACTACAATCCGTTACGCGATCTCCTGGAGAAAACCATCGATTTCGAACGGCTGCGAAAGGAGAATGTCGTCAAGCTGTTTCTGTGTGCGACAAATGTCCGCACCGGGAAGGTGAAGGTTTTCGAGAACCATGAGCTCACGCCGTCGGCCGTTCTCGCATCGGGCTGCCTGCCCCTGCTCTTCCAGGCCATCGAGATCGACGGCGAAGCCTATTGGGACGGCGGCTACATGGGCAATCCGGCCATCTTTCCGCTGATCTATGGCTGCCAATCCACCGACGTCATCGTCATTCACATCAATCCGATCCTACGCGAGGAGATTCCGCGCACGGCGGGCGACATATTGAACCGGCTGAACGAGATCAGCTTCAACTCGTCGCTGATGCGCGAGATGCGCGCGATCGCCTTCGCCAACAGGCTGGCCGGTAACGGTGCGCTGCACGGCAACGAGATCAAGACAATGCTGATTCATGCGATCGAGGCGGAGTCGTTCATGAAAGAACTGGGCGTCGCAAGCAAGCTCAACGCGGACTGGGCGTTTCTGACCCGCCTGCGCGACGTCGGCCGCGCCTGCGCCGAGGATTGGCTCGCCGCGAACTTCAGCCATCTCGGCCAGTGCTCGACCATCGACATCCACGCCAGATATTTGTGAGCGGCGATAAACGCGGCGGAATTCGGCTTGACGCAGATCAATGGTCCGGCCGGCCCGGTTCACTAGACAAATCCTTGCGGACCGGGAAACTCATTGACGAGGTGATTTTCATGTCACGTATTCCCTTGGCGATTGGCTTGATGGTTGCCCTGACAGCCGGCACTGCGTCGGCCCAATCGATAAACCTGACCGGCGTCTATCGATGCGTTCAGGTCTGCCGTGGTGACCTGCCGGCCCACATCACGCAGAACGGGCCAGAGCTCAATCTTTTGACGGAGTCAGGGGCGGCCTCGCGCGCGTGGCCTGACTGGTTCTCGCCGGCGAACCGCATCTGGGTCGATGCGTTCAACGAAAGCGCGGTCTTTTCGCCGGACGGCATGCTCATTCAGTTCGACAATGGGACCATCTGGCAGCGGGAGCTGCCGCCGCTGCGGCGGCGCTATTAGAGCGTTTTCGAGCGAAAGCGCGCCCGCGCGTGGATAGCGCGGTGGGTACCGGTTCGCGTGAACAAAACGCGTCAGGACAAGAGACGTCAGTCTCCATCGGCGGCACGCCGCAAACAGGCGAGGCCGGCGATGCCGCCGCATGTTTTGTCACGGCAACGTGAGGCTGCGGCGCGATGCGTCGATGCCATGCGGCTGGATCAGTTTACAAGGATTGCCGATATTTATATACGAAGCAGGAAAAAGCAGGAACACTGTCGGAGAGAACATGACAAGCGAAAGCAAATGCCCGGTTACGGGCGGAAGCCAGGCACACACAAACCGTGACTGGTGGCCGAACCAGCTGGACCTCAGGGTTCTCCACCAGCACTCGACGCTGTCCGATCCGATGGGCGAGGCGTTCGACTACGCCAAGGAATTCAAGAGCCTCGACCTCAATGCCGTGATCAAGGACCTTCATGCCCTGATGACGGAATCGCAGGATTGGTGGCCGGCCGACTTTGGCCATTACGGGGGGCTGTTCATTCGGATGGCCTGGCACAGCGCAGGCACATATCGCATCGGCGACGGCCGTGGCGGCGCCGGGGCCGGCCAGCAGCGCTTCGCGCCGCTCAATAGCTGGCCTGATAACGCGAACCTCGACAAGGCGCGCCGGCTGCTGTGGCCGATCAAGCAGAAATACGGCCGGAAAATCTCCTGGGCCGACCTCATCATCCTCGCGGGCAACGTCGCCCTGGACTCGATGGGTTTCAAGTCCTTCGGTTTCGGCGGCGGCCGCGCCGATGTGTGGGAGCCCGAAGAGGACGTCAACTGGGGCCCGGAAGGCAAGTGGCTGGCGGACGAACGTTACCGCGGCGACCGCGAGCTGCAGGGTCCACTCGGCGCCGTGCAGATGGGCCTGATTTACGTGAATCCGGAAGGGCCGAACGGCAAGCCGGATCCGCTCGCCGCAGCGCGGGATATTCGCGAGACATTCCGCCGCATGGCAATGAACGACGAAGAGACGGTCGCGCTGATTGCCGGCGGCCACAGCTTCGGCAAGACCCACGGCGCCGGCGATACGACCCTGGTGGGGCCGGAGCCGGAAGGCGGCAGCATCGAGCAGCAGGGCCTCGGCTGGGCAAGCAAATATGCCTCGGGCAAGGGCGCTGACGCGATCACCAGCGGCATCGAGGTCATCTGGACCACGACGCCCACCAAGTGGAGCAACAACTACTTCTCGAACCTGTTCGGCTATGAATGGGAACTGACCAAGAGCCCGGCCGGTGCGCATCAGTGGACCCCGAAGAACGGCGCAGGCGCCGGCACCGTGCCGGATGCGTACGACCCGTCGAAGCGTCACTCCCCATCCATGCTGACCACCGACCTCTCCTTGCGGGTCGACCCTGCCTACGAAAAGATCTCAAGGCGCTTCCACGAGCACCCGGATCAGTTTGCGGACGCCTTCGCACGGGCGTGGTTCAAGCTCACGCATCGCGACATGGGTCCGATCGTGCGCTATCTCGGCCCGCTCGTTCCGAAGGAGGAACTGCTGTGGCAAGACCCGATCCCCGCGATCGATCATGAACTGGTCGGAGAGCAGGACATCGCTGCGCTGAAGGCGAAAATCCTGGCGTCTGGCCTGTCCGTCTCCGAGCTGGTCAAAACGGCCTGGGCGGCGGCCTCGACGTTCCGCGGCTCCGACAAGCGCGGCGGCGCGAACGGCGGGCGCATTCGTCTCGCGCCACAGAAGGATTGGGAGGTCAACGAGCCGGCCGAACTGGCAAAGGTGCTCGCGAAGCTCGAAGCGATCCAGAAGGAGTTCAACGCGGCGCAGTCCGGCGAGAAGAAAGTCTCGCTCGCCGACCTGATCGTTCTCGGCGGCAGTGCCGCCGTCGAGAAGGCGGCAAAGGACGCCGGCTTGGACGTGAAGGTGCCTTTCACGCCGGGCCGCATGGACGCGTCGCAGGCGCAGACCGATGTCGAGTCCTTCGCGGCGCTTGAGCCGATCGCCGACGGTTTCCGCAACCATGTTCGCGGCAAGCCGCCGCTGTCGGCCGAGGAGCTGCTGGTGGATCGGGCGCAATTGCTGACGCTGACCGCGCCCGAGATGACGGTTCTTGTCGGTGGCCTGCGCGTGCTCGGCGCGAATGCCGGCAAGTCCGCGCATGGCGTCTTCACCAAGAAGCCGGGAACGCTGACCAACGACTTCTTCGTCAACCTGCTCGACATGAGCACGCAATGGCAGCCCACCGCCGGCTCCGAAGGCGTCTACGAGGGACGCGACCGCAAGACGAACGCGGTCAAATGGACCGGCACCCGTGCCGACCTGATCTTCGGTTCGCACTCGCAGCTTCGCGCGCTTGCGGAAGTCTATGCAAGCGCGGACGCCAAGCAGAAGTTTGTGAAGGACTTCGTCGCGGCGTGGAACAAGGTGATGAACCTCGATCGCTTCGACCTCGCCTGATCTCTCCGGAGCGGGTTTCAGGGGAGGGTTTCAAAAGCGTCTGGAGCGCGATGATCTCGGAATGGGATCGTCGCGCTTCCCTGGCCGGAAGCGGTCTCGGAACGCAGCGCGCGATCTTTTGCCCATGCAACGATAGTGGTTTAGAACGTCGGCATGTCCAAGACACCGACGACAAATACGCCGCTGCCATTTGACGCGCTCGCCGAGGCCATCAAGGGCCGCCGCTCCGTCTATGGATCTATCAGTGGCCTTCGGCTCGACCGCGCCGCGCCCGGCGAAGCCTGGTCCAGCCTGCCCTACCGCCCGGTCTTCGTCGGCGACACACAGACGGGCGTCCTTCACGGCGGCGTCGTCACCGCCATGCTCGACGAGAGCTGCGGCATGGCCGTCCAGCTCGCGCTCGATGGAACGCGCGCAATCGCCACGCTCGACCTGCGCATCGATTACCAGAAGCCCGCGACGCCGGGCCTCGACATCCAGGCGCATTCGATCTGCTACCGCGTCACCCGCTCCATCGCCTTTGTGCGCTCCACGGCCTACCAGGATTCCGAGGACGATCCCGTCGCCACCGCGACCGCCTGCTTCATGATCGGCGCGAACCGGACCAACATGCTTCACGACAAGCCGACCGGCGATCGTGCCCCGCCGACGCTGGAAGCGCCGGAGGAGCCGACCGGCCCGTTCGCCAACAGCCCCTTCGCCTGCTGTCTCGGCATCCGCATCGGCGAGGATGGCACGCTGATGATGCCCTTCTCGGCAAAGATCATCGGCAACCCGATGCTGCCGGCCATCCACGGCGGTATGACCGGCGCTTTTCTCGAGACGACGGCGATCGTCGGCGTGACGCGCGAGCTCGGCGTCTCCGTGCGGCCGAAGCCGATCGGCCTGACCATCAACTATCTGCGCTCCGGCCGCGCCCTCGACAGCTACGCCAATGTGTCGATCGTCAAGCAAGGCCGGCGCGTCGTCGCATTCGAGGCACAGGCCTGGCAGGACGATCCCACCAAGCCGATCGCCTCGGCGTTCGGTCATTTCATGCTGAGACAGACGGGTGACGCAGACAGCGAATAGCCGCGTTCGCGCGGATAATGCTTAACAAGAACAAGCTTAAGAGGAACGCCAAACGTGTACGACTTCATCATCGTCGGTGGTGGCTCGGCGGGATCGGTTCTCGCACACAGGCTGTCCGCCAAGAGCGCCAACAAGGTCCTTCTCTGCGAGGCGGGACAGGACACGCCGCCCGGCAACGAGCCGCCCGAGATTCTCGACAGCTATTCGGGCCTCGCCTATTTCGATCCGCGCTTCCACTGGACCGAGCTCAAGGTCACGACCCAGGTCGTCAGCCACAACAATCCCGAGGAACGCCCTCCCTTGCGCAAATATGAGCAGGCGCGCGTGCTCGGCGGCGGCTCCTCGATCAACGGCCAGCTCGCGAACCGCGGCGCGCCGACCGACTATGACGAATGGGAGACGCGCGGCGCCACCGGATGGAGCTGGAAGGACGTGCTGCCCTATTTCAGGAAGGTCGAGCGCGATCTCGATTTCGACGGGCCGTTCCACGGCAAGGACGGCCGCATCCCCGTCCGCCGCATCCCGCAGGCGCATTGGACGAAGCATTCGCTTGCCGTTGCCGAGGCCTGCAAGCTTGCAGGCTATGCGTTCCTGCCCGACCAGAATGGCGAGTTCGTCGAAGGCTATTTCCCGGTCACGCACTCCAATCAGGCCGAGCAACGCGTCTCGGCGGCGATGGGCTATCTCGATCGGGACACGCGCAAGCGCGCCAACCTGACGATCTCGACCAACACACAGGTCAAGGAGCTCTTGTTCGAGGGCACGCACTGCGTCGGCGTGAAGGCGCAGGCCGGCGGCCTGGAGCAGGAATTCCGCGGCCGCGAGGTCGTGCTTTGCTGCGGCGCGATCCATTCGCCAGCGCATCTGCTGCGCGCAGGCATCGGCCCGGTTGGCCATCTGAAGGACCTCGGCATTCCCGTCCTGATGGGCCTCGAAGGCGTCGGCCAGCGCCTGATGGATCATCCCTCGATCTCGCTGTCATCATTCGTCCGCCGTGGCGCGCGGATGAATGCGCACACCAGGCGCCACATCCAGCTTGGGCTGCGCTACTCGTCGGGGCTGCCCGGCGTGCCGCAAGGCGACATGTTCGTCGCGGTACTGAGCAAGTCGGCCTGGCATGCGGTCGGAGCACAGATCGCGTCGCTGCTCACCTTCGTCAACAAGACCTATTCCGAGACCGGACAGGTGAAGCTCGCCTCGCGCGATCCGCGCGCAGAGCCGATCGTGGAATTCAACCTGTTGTCCGACCGCCGCGACCTCGACCGCCTGATGAGCGGCTTTCGCAAGATGGCGGGCTTGCAGATGAGCGCGCCACTGAGAGCGGTGACCGACAAGCCGTTTCCGGCCTCCTACACCGACCGCGTCCGCAAGATCGGCGTGGTCAACACCAAGAACAAGATCCTCACCTCGATCGCGGCCGCGCTGATGGACGGGCCCGCGGCGCTGCGCCATTTCATGATCGACACCTTCGTCGTCGAAGGATTCAGTTTCGACGACGTCATGAACGACGACGAGGCGCTGGAAGCCTTCGTGCGCAACGCGACGATCGGCGTCTGGCACGCCTCGTGCTCATGCCGGATGGGCCGGGCGGACGATCCGATGGCCGTCGTCGACACGCAGGGCCGCGTCAAGGGCATCCAGGGTCTGCGCGTGGTCGACGCCTCGATCTTCCCGGTGGTGCCCTGCGCCAACACCAACTTCCCGACACTGATGGCCGCGGAGAAGATCGCCGAAGCCATGCAGTGAGGCGCCGCTGATTTAAGCGTTGTAGCCCGGGGCCAGCTTGAACGCGCCGCTCTTGAGCGAATTGGCCTCGACCATCACCACCTCTTCGTCAGGATAGCCGTCGTGCCGTTCGGGCGTGAAGGAGATGTCGCCATAGACGCCGGGAAATTCCTTGAGACTGTTGAGATAGGAGACGACCTTGTCCGGCTCGGTGCCGACATTCTTCATCGCTTCCGCAATCATTCGCGGCGAGTCGTAGCCGAGCGCGATCCACCAAAGCAGCGTATCGCTCACGTCGATCTTGGCGCTCTTCAACCGGTCAAGGAAGGCGGTGGTGCGGTCGGCAAGCTTGCCGTCGGGCGCGTAGCAAACCGGGCGGAAATTATTGGGATAGACCTTGGCCCAGTATTCGGGCTTTTCGAGCAAGGCCCGCGTCTGGCCGGAACCGAGCGTGGTCTGGCCGACGATCGGCACATCCCATTCCATCTGCCCGCGCGTATTGATGATGCGCGAGAGGAAGCCGGGATTGACGCTCCAGGGCATGATCGCCTCCGCGCCCGCGGAGCGCATGCGCAGGATTTCGGGCGTGAGATCCGGATTGGCGGAATCGACATTGCCCTGATAGACCACGTCCGCGCCCTTGGCCTTGAGCATCGGCACATAGGCATTGACCGACGCGGTGCCGTAGCCGGTGGCATCGCTGATCACCGCGACCTTCTTGCGCTTGAGCACATCAACGACATAGCGGTTTGCGGCGGCGCCGATCTGCTGGTTGGTGGGCGCGTTGCGGAAGCACATCGGATATTTCTGCGGGTCGGTCAGGCTATCGACCCAGCACGGATGAACTTGCGGCGTGTTCGCGCGCGAGAGAAACGGCACGACCGCGAGCGACTCGCCGGAATTGACCGGGCCGAACACGACACTGACCTTCTGTCCATGCGTGAGCTCCGCCGCTCCGTTCACGGCCTTGGTCGGATCGCTTTGGGTGTCGCGGAGGATCAGCTCGATCTGCCGTCCGTCGATGCCGCCGGCCGCGTTGATCTCCTGCACCGCGAGCTGGATTCCGCGATTGATCCCGATCCCGGTGGATGACGAAGGACCGGTGAGTGCCGGCAGGTAGCCGATCAGAATCGGTTCTTTCGCGGCGATCGCGGGCTTGGCGACGGTGCTTGCGATGGCGGCGGCGGCGGACGCCAGCGCTTGGCGACGAGTCAGCGACATCTCGATTTCCTCCTGAAGCGTTCCTGAATTCACTCCCAAGCTTGCCGAGGTCTCTTGAACCCCGGATTTTTTTTAGTCTGGACAGACTATAGCCCCGGCTTGATGGTCCGCATAGCGATGCCGTTAAGACCGGCCATCGCGATCATGCGGGCCGCGTATGATGCAACGCATCATATAGCGTTGATCCATATCCGCTTTTGCGCCATGTTCATCGCAGCGTCATCGGCGCGCGGTGATCCTGTCACATGCCGAAGGTCGATCGTTCGTTCAAGGAGATGCGCCAGTGAGTAACGGACCCAATGGCAGCGAAGCGGCACAGCCAAGGCTTTTCCAGCCATTCGCGGTTCGAGGCCTCACGCTGAAAAATCGCCTGGTCGTGCCGCCGATGGTCCACTATCGCGTCGAGCCCGGCAACACTTGCGGGACCTGAAGGCTTCGCGACGCCGACGGGCGCCGTCACACGCCGCTCGTGAGACCTTCAATACAACGCTTCCTCCCAACCATCCGAGCTCTGAAAGAATGGAAAAAGTCTCACGCATTGTCATGTTGATCATATTCGCCGCCACCGCTGCCTTGGCCGCGCTGTGGCTTGCCGACTTTGTTCATTATGATCTCGGGATTTCGCGGCACACCGTCCGCAGTGACGCGCTTCTCACCGCGGCCGGCATCAGCGGAATTCTGATCTTTCTGCTGTATTCGGACCGGTTCGGCAAAAAATAGCTGTTTGCCCGTCGTGCCAATCTGCCGCATCCCGACGGGCATTGCCTTAACCCCCAAATCAGAGCGATCATCCACGCGTCCCGCGCTCACAAGAGGGGCGCTTCGCGATCGTCACGGACGTTGGGAGCGGGATGCGATGGACGCGATGTGTCACGAGACGAATGACCTATCGCGGACGGCGAAGTCGTGTGGTCCTGGCGCCCCGACGCTGGCGTCAAGTTTCGCAACGATGATTGCGAAGCGACGGTGGCAAACAAGCCCGGTTCACCGAGGAGAGCGCGAAGGAAACCGTTAAAACCATCGCGCAGGGAATGCCGGTTGTTTCGGCTGAACCTGTGGTTCTGCCGCGTGCTTTTTTATTGCACGCGGACCATGGGTGCAGCGGGCACCCGGCATTCCCTGCGCCCTCTTTTTCCTGATGAGGGTGCCCTGCTTGAAAAGCTCGGACGCTCCGCGCCGCGAGAATGCTGATGGCTGTCACGGACAACTCCCTCCACGTCGTCCCTGCGAAAGCAGGGACCCATAACCGCAGGCCGATATGATTGAGCAGGCTGGAGCCACCCCTGTCGAAAAACAACTCAAGCCTGTGGTTGTGGGTCCCTGCTTTCGCAGGGACGACGGAGAGAGTTGTTTTAAAACTGAATCAGAATTGAGCGGATTTCTTCGCGTGGTTCCGGGATCGACTTGCCACCCGTAGCGCAAGAGCGATGGCGGGAAAGTTCAGGTCCCGATCCGCAATGCGCCGTGCATTTTGCGCAGGCAGGCGATGACCGACAGCGCCGTGATCGCGCCGGTGCGCGGGTTCTCGGACGGGATGTTCTCGATTGCCATCGAGAAACGCGCCGAGTCCGACTCCACCTCGATGCGATGCATGTTGCGGGTGATGACGGGATCGGCCCAGATCTGAACCCGCGTCCGGTCGGGGCCGATGCCTGCGAGCGACAGCGCGACCGCGACATTGAGATTGGCCGGAAATCCCTTCGCGGCCTCCCGCGCAGTCCCCTCGAAGATCTTCAGCGGTTCGGAAATGCTCTCGATATCGATGTTGTTCTCGACGAGATAGGGCGCCCCGGCAAGACCGCGAACCGGCTTGCGGGTCACAAGCTGCACCGAATGAATGGTTCCCTCCGCGGCGGCGGTGACGGCGTCGAGCCCGATCAGCGCGCCGGTCGGCACCACGACCTGGCCGCCATGGTCGCGCGCAAGGGCGATCAAATCGTCGTTCTCAAGCAGCGCGCCCGCGCTGAGCACGATCGCGGTCTTGCCGCGCGTGACAACGGGCGCGACGATCGTTCGCACGAGCCGGCTGGGCGCGCACTCCACCACGATGTCCGCGGCCTCGGCGAGCGCTTCGACCGGCACCAACTCCGGCGTTGTCGTGAGGCCACCGAGCCAGCCGCGATGCTTCTCGGCATTTTGAACCGCGACCGCGCTCAGCACCAATCCATCCATGCCGCGATCGAGCTCCTTGACGACCTTTGCGCCGATCGCGCCGAGCCCGGCCACAGCGACCTTCAGCCGCGAATTCCTCAGATTGGTCATTTGATCCTTCCGCATGAATGTGACGCCACTATACGGCGGCGCGTCCGCCAGCGAACAGTTTTTGTGCAGGCGCTGCCCAAATCGCAGGCCCGCCCGATCCAATTTTTTGTGCGCCCTCGGACAAGTTTTCCGCAGCCGCCTCCCACTAGGATTTCCTTCGAGCTTTGGAACATGGCAGGCGCCATGACAACGTCGAAGGAGCTGGCAACATGCAGAATTGGCTTTTCACCAAAGCGCGGCACGTCGGTCAGGCTGTGCTGGGCGCGATCGTCGCCTTCATGGTCCTGGTGCCGGCCGGCGCGCAGGCGTCGACACCCGTGGGCTGCGCGGCGCTGCAGGCGAAATATCCCGACCTCAAGGGCAAGGCGCTGGTGAACGCGATCAACCCGCATACGCCGGGCTATGAGGCGATCGATCCGAAGGACCCGAGCAAATATGTCGGGTTCGACATCGATCTCGGCGAAGCGATCGGTGACTGCCTCGGCTTTACGCTCACCTACAAGCCGGTGGTGTTCGCCGCGCTGTTGACGACGCTGTCGAGCGGACAGGCCGATATCGTGATCTCCGACATCTATGCCACCAAGGAGCGCGCCAAGGCGGCCGACTTCATCACCTATTCGAAGGTGTTCGATGGCGTTCTCGTCGCCAAGGACAACCCGAAGGGAATCCACGGCATTGATCTTTCGATGTGCGGCGCCGCCGCGGCGGAAAACACCGGCTTCGTCGAAGTGCCGCTGGTGCAGGACCTCGCTCCGAAATGCAAGGAGGCCGGCAAGCCGGAGCCGACGTTGCAGCTCTATGACAACAATGCCAATTGCATCCAGGCCATTCTCGCCGGCCGCGCCGACACCTATGTCAACGACGTCAACACCGTGGACCAGGCGGTGAAGGCGAACCCGGACAAGCTGGAGAAGGCGATTGCGGTGACCATCCCCTACTCCGTCGGCATCGCCGTGCCGAAGAACAAGCCGGAATTCCGCGACGCGGTGATGGCCGCGCTGATCGAGGTGCAGAAGGCCGGCATTCACATGGAGCTTTTGAAGAAGTGGGAGCTCGACGTCAACAATTTCAAGGAGCCAGACATTCTCACGGCTGATTGATGTCGCTGTTCCTGCAATACCTCAGTCTGCCGTATCTGCTTCAGGGCATTGAGCTGACCCTGCAGGTCACTGCCCTTGGGCTGATCGGCGGACTGATCCTTGGCCTGATCCTCGCGTGGATGCAGCTCAGCCGCTTCTGGCTGCTCTCCGCCTTCGCGCGCGGATACACGGTGATCTTCCGCGGCACGCCGCTGATCCTGCAAATGGTGTTCGCCTACGACGCGCTGCCGCATATCGGCATCAAGCTGCCGGCGGTGATGGCCGCGGGGCTGGCGCTCGCCTGCAACGAGGCGCCGTTCATCGCGGAGATGCTGCGTGCCGGCGTGCTCGGCGTCGATCGCGGCCAGATTTCGGCAGGGCAAGCGCTTGGTATGACGCCTGCCGTGCTGATGCGGCGGATCATCGCGCCGCAGGCGATCCGTACCATGATCCCCGCCTTCGGCAACGAGTCGGTCAGCGCGTTGAAGAACTCGTCGCTTGCCTCCGTGATCGCCGTGCAGGAGCTGACGCTGCGCTCGACACAGCTCGCCTCCTCGACCTTCGATTTCTTCTCGATCTTCTTCGCCTCCGGCCTGCTCTATCTGGTGTTGACCGGCGCGGTCGGCGCGATTCAGCTTGGCTTCGAGTGGCTGCTCGATCTCGACCGCACCGCGCGGCGGCGAAGGCTCACGGATTATCTGCCTCGTTATCCACCTTGGCGCCGGATCGATTGCGTGACAAAGCGCCAACTGGCGGACAAGACCGCCCCGGCGCTCGACCTCGAACCCGCCGCTCCAGCCAAGCTTGCCGAGCCGCCGCCGCTGGCGCTGACGCGCGAAGGCCGCGCCAAGCGCGCGGCCACCATCGCGCGCAACAATATCGCAGTCGAGGTCAAGGATCTGCGCAAGAGCTATGGCGCGCAGAGCGTGCTCAACGGCCTCGACATGACGGTGCGCATTGGCGAGGTCCTGGCGCTGCTCGGGCCGAGCGGCTCCGGCAAGAGCACGCTGCTTCGCTGCATCAACCATCTCGAAGACTGGGATTCCGGCACGGTCCGCGTCGGCGGACGCCAGCTCGGTTTCGCTGACGACGGCAAGCCGCTGTCGCCGCGCGCCATCGCCAACGAACGTGCCAGCGTCGGCGTCGGCATGGTGTTCCAGCAGTTCAACCTGTTCAGTCATCTCAGCGCCAAGGAGAATGTCGCGGGCCCGCTGCGCTGGGTGCACGGCATGATGCGCGTCGATGCCGATCGCCGCGCGCATGAGCTGCTGGAGCGTGTCGGCCTCTCGCATCGCGCCGATGCGCTGCCGCGGCACCTCTCGGGAGGACAACAGCAACGGGTCGCCATCGCCCGCGCGCTGGCGCCGAACCCGAGCGTGCTGCTATTGGACGAGCCGACCTCAGCGCTCGATCCCGAGCTCGTCAGCGAGGTGCTGGAGGTGATCCGCCGGCTCGCGACCGACGATGGTCTCACCATGATCATCGCGACCCACCAGATCCGGTTCGCCGACGAAGTCGCCGATCGCGTCGCGTTCCTGAGCGGCGGCACCATCCTCGAAGAAGGACCGGCGCATGAGGTGCTGTCGAATCCGCGGCATCCCGTGACCGCGCGGTTTCTCAGCGTGATGGAGCCCGACAAGGTCCCGGAGGCGGTGAGATGACTGCACTTCATTCGCAGCGATTTCAATCTCCCGCGATCCTTCGACCGTTCCGCAGAGAGGCATTTGCATGAGGCACTTCACCCTGCCGGTTTCACCGGCGTCCGTTCACTGGGGCTATTTCAGCAAGAAGGTCGCCCCTGCCCTCACGCTGCGCTCGGGCGACCGAGCGACCATCGAAACGCTGACCCATCACGCCAACGACGATCATGAGCGGATGATCGCAGGCGATTCCGGCGCCGAGAGCGTGTTTCACTGGACGCGCGAGCACAAGGCCGTGGCGCGCCGCGGCGCGGGGCCGACCGAAGGTCCGTTCATCCGCGGATCCGGCGAAGGGCTCGGCGTGCATCTGCTCACCGGACCTGTCGCGATCGAAGGCGCGGAGCCCGGCGACATTCTCGAAGTGCGCATTCTCGACATTCGCCCGCGGCCGAGCTGCAGCGCCTGCCATGCCGGCAAATGCTTCGGCTCCAATGTCGCGGCCAATTGGGGCTTCCACTATCACGACCTGATCGAGGAGCCGAAGCCGCGCGAGGTCGTCACCATCTTCGAGCTCGACACCTCGGGCGAGCCGTTTGCGAAGGCGGTCTATAACTATGTCTGGACGCCGCAGACCGATCCCGACGGCATCGTTCACGCGACGATCGACTATCCGGGCGTGCGGGTCGATCACGCCACCATCATCAAGCGGGAGAACATCCTCGCAAGCGTCAAGGTGCCGGCGCGGCTGCATTTCGGCACCATGGGGCTGGCGCCATCGGAGGCCGACTTCGTCTCGTCGATTCCGCCCGGCTATACCGGCGGTAATATCGATGACTGGCGCATCGGCAAGGGCGCGCGGATGTATTATCCCGTCGCGGTGCCCGGCGCGTATTTCTCGGTCGGCGATCCCCATGCGGCGCAAGGCGACAGCGAGCTCGGCGGCACCGCGATCGAGACGTCGCTGACCGGCGATTTCGAGTTCATCCTGCACAAGAAATCCGATCTCGGCGGGACCAGCCTGGAAGGCCTCACCCATCCGATGCTGGAAACCGAGCAGGCCTGGTCGGTCTACGGATTTACCTATCCGAACTATCTCGCCGAGCTCGGCCCCAATGCGCAGACCGAGATCGCCAATCACTCCAGCCTCGACCGCGCCATGCGGGACGCGTTCCGCAAGCTGCGCAGGTTCCTCATGACCGCGCATCGCCTGAGCGAAGACGAGGCGATCTCGCTGATGTCGGTCGGCGCTGATTTCGGCGTCACCCAGGTGGTCGATGCCAATTGGGGCGTCCACGGCACGATCCGGAAAAACATCCTCAGGTGCGACTAATGCATTGAGCGATAGCGGCTTTTGGCGTTGACCTTGAGAAAAGCGAGCGTCCTTTTGACGCCGCCGCTGCGGCTGGCGGTCGGTCTTGTCTGGCACGGGGGTTGCTTGATCGTCCCCGCGTTGGGTTGCCGCATGAGTTTCCGTCCGTTCACCAGTGAGTCCTATGCGCAGGACGACCGCCCCGAGGCCTGGCGGGACGTGCTGAGCGCGGTCGGCCTGCAACCCGCCTCCGGCAGCTCGTTCTATGACGGTCACGCCACGGCATCGCATCGCAGCACCTCCGGCGTGGCGCTGACGCGCATTTCAGCGGGCGCGCAGGGCGTCGCCGCGCTGCCGCACCCTAACGAAGATGTGCCGATCGCCTTGCTCTCGATGGAGGATGGCGTGGTGCTGCGAAGCGGCACCGGCCATCGGATCGTCCCGGCGGGCCATCTTCTGCTGCTGCCGAGATGCGGCGACTGGAGCGTTATTTTCCAGCGCGACATGCGCGCCATCGTGCTGGCGGTATCGTCCGACGCGCTGCACGGGCGCATCATCGGACGATTGAAGTTCACTGAGCCGCGCGTGGTGGCGTCCGGCGGCTTTGCCGATGTGTTCTCGCGCATGCTCGACGCGACCGCGCGCACACTGGAGAACCTGAGCGACGTCGAGTGGGCGACTGTCGCGCAAAGCCTGGTCGATCTCCTGCTTACCCTCGCGCACCGGCTTTCGGCGCCGACCGCCGATGTCAACACCAGCGCGACCCAGGCCGCGCTCTTGCACCGGATCTGCCAGACCATCGAGCGCAGGCTTGACGAGCCCGATCTGACGCCTGCGCGCGCCGCCCAGGCCGAGGGCATCTCAGAGCGCTATCTGCAAAAGCTGTTCGAAGGCGTCGGCGACAACTTCACCCATTATGTCCGCGAGCGGCGCTTGCAGCGCGCTTGGGCCGATCTGTCCAATTCGGCGGAGGCGCATCGATCGATTTCGGAAATCGCCTACCGCTACGGCTTCAGCGACTCCGCCCATTTCAGCCGCGCCTTTCGTCACCGCTTCGGCCTACCGCCGCGCGAGTTTCGCCAGCAGGAGGCGGAGCGGGCGATAACGCCTGCAACGGCGGCGGGACAGCGCGGTTGGCCGCATGATGCGCTGGCGCAATCGCGAACCCACCCGACGGCGGCCGAGGCCCGCACTGTCACCGCCTTTGCGGCGCCGAGGGCGAATGAACGGCGCACGGCGACCGAGCAGGCCCAGCATCATCATCTCGCTGTCGAGGCCTCACGCGTGCATTGGGGCTATTTCAGCCGTTCGCTTCCGCCGCAAATGGAGATCGCTTCCGGCGACACGATCACGATCGAAACGCTGACGCAGCACGCCTCCGATGATCCCGAACGCATGATCGCTGGCGACGCGAGCGCGGAAAGCGTGTTCGGCTGGACCAGCCAGACGAAGAATGTGGATCGGCGTGGCGCCGGTCCGATGGATGCGAGCGTGTTCGGCCGCGGCGCGGGCGAAGGCTTTGGCGTGCACATCTGCACCGGTCCGGTCGCGGTCAAGGACGCTCAGCCGGGCGACGTCCTCGAAGTCCGCATCCTCGACATCGTGCCAAGGCCGAGCCGCAGCCCGCATTATGCCGGCCGCGTGTTCGGCTCGAGCGTCGCGGCCTGGTGGGGCTATCACTACGACGAATTCCTCGCCGGCCCGAAGCCGCGCGAGGCGGTGACGATCTATGAGATCTTCGCGGATCAAAAGGCGCCGCACGCCCGCGCGCTCTATTCCTACCGCTGGGAGCCGCAGACCGATCCCTTTGGCGTCCTCCACAAGACCTATGACTATCCGGGCATTCCCGTCTCGCCCGATCGCGTGAAGCGCCGGCATGCCGTGCTCGATGGTATCCGCATCCCCTTGCGGCTGCATTTCGGCGTGATCGCGGTCGCGCCGCGCGAGCTCGATTTCGTCGATTCGGTGCCGCCATCCTACTTTGGCGGCAACCTCGACAATTGGCGGCTCGGCAAGGGTTCGACCGTCTACTTGCCGGTGTCGGTGCCGGGCGCGCTGTTGTCGGTCGGCGATCCCCATGCCGCCCAAGGCGACGGCGAACTGAGCGGCACGGCGATCGAGTGCTCGATGACCGGAACCTTCCAGGTCATCCTGCACAAAAAGGGCGGTCTGGCCGGACAAGTCTTTGCGGATTTGACTTATCCTCTGATCGAAACCGAAACCGACTGGGTGCTGACCGGCTTCAGCCATCCGAACTATCTCGCCGAGTTCGGCGCGCAGGGGCAGAGCGAGGTCTATGCGACGTCCTCGCTCGACCTCGCGATGAAGGATGCGTTCCGCAAGATGCGGCGCTTCCTGATGCACATCAAGGGATTGAGCGAGGATGAGGCGATCGCGTTGATGTCCGCTGCGGTCGATTTCGGCGTCACGCAGGTCGTCGACGGCAATTGGGGCGTGCACGCGATCCTGAGCAAGAGGCTGTTCGACGACCAGCTCTTTGACTGATCGTTACAACGATGGATGAGCGCAATGAAGTTTCACATGATCCCCGGCGGGCCGAGGCCCGTGGCGCCGTTCAGCCACGCGGTCGAGACCGACGGCTTTGTCTTTGTCACCGGCCAGATGCCCGACGCGCCCGACGCGCCGGGCGTGCTGCCCGACGGCATTGTCGCGCAGACCAGGGCGGTGATGGAGAATCTCAAGGTCGTGCTTAGAGGCCTCAAGCTTGGTCTCGAACACGTTGTGATGGCTCGCATTTATCTCACGCAGTTCAAGCAAGACTATCCCGCGATGAACGAGACATATCGCAGCTACTTCCCCTCCGATCGCCTGCCCGCCCGCACCTGCGTCGGCGTCACCGGACTTGCCTATGATGCGCTGATCGAGATCGATCTTGTGTGCCGCCGGCCGTAGCTTATCTATTCGCGCATGCGCCTAGACCCGCGCGGGATTGCTTCGCGCCCGGCGGCCGTGCCAATGCTCTAGCAGTCTGCTGAAAAAGCCAGAGCGAACCGCGCGAGGACGCCATGCCCGACCAATTCTCCAACCGCCAGCAAATCCGAAAGCCCGCGGTGGTCTCGAAAGGCGGTGTCGTCGCGGCGCAATCGCGCAAAGCCGCGGAGGTCGGCGCGGAGGTGTTGGCGGCGGGCGGCGATTGCATCGATGCGGTGGTCGCGACCGGCTTTGCGCTCGGCGTGTTGGAGCCCTGGATGAGCGGGCTCGGCGGCGGCGGCGCGATGGTGCTCTACCGCGCCCGCGACGATAGCTACGAGGTGATCGACTATGGCATGCGCGCCCCGCTTAGCCTGCGTGTAAAGGATTATCCCCTCAGCGGCGAAGGCGCGGCCTCCGACATCTTTCCGTGGCCGCGGGTGAAGGACGATCGCAACATCCACGGCCCGAGTTCGATCGCGGTGCCCGGCGTGGCCGCGGGCCTGGACGAGGCGCATCGGCGCCACGCCAAGATGCCGTGGTCCGATCTGCTCGCCCCGAGCATCAGGCTCGCCGCCGAAGGCCTCATGGTGGACTGGTGGACGACGCTGGAGATTGCGAGTTCCGCGGCGGACCTGCGGCGCTACCCTGCAAGCGCGGCGGCCTATCTCAAGGATGGTCTGCCGCCCAATCCGCAATGGGGTATCCGCTCGACGGTGCGCCTGCCGCAGGATCGGCTGAAGGCGACGCTGCAGCATCTCGCGGCAAAAGGCGCGCGCGATTTCTATGAGGGCGATCTGGCGCAGAGCATCGCCGCCGACATCAAGGCCGCCGGCGGCTCGCTCTCGGCCGAAGATCTCGTGTCATTTCAAGCTCAAATCCGTGAGCCGCTTGCGATCCCCTATCGCGACGGCATGGTCTACGCGACGCCGGAGCTGACCGCCGGCCCCACGCTTGCGCACGCCCTTTGGCTCCTGCAGCAGGAGTTGCAGCCGGCCGGCGGCTTTCCCGATGCGTCGGCTTATGTGAGCTACGTGGAGGCTGTGCAATCAGCCTATCGCGAGCGGTTGAAAAGCATGGGCGATGTCGACGGTCGCCGCGCGCTCGGCGCCGAGCATCTCGCGCCAAGCTGCACAACGCATTTCTCGGTCGTCGATCGCGAAGGCAACATGGCCGCGGTGACACAGACCTTGCTCTCGACATTCGGCTCAAGGTTTCAGACACCGCAGAGCGGCATCATGATGAACAACGGCATCATGTGGTTCGACCCGACGCCCGGCGGCCCCAACTCGCTTAAGCCCGGCAAGCGCTGCCTGACCAACTATACGCCCGTGGTCGCGCAGGCCGCCGACGGCCGCCGCCTTGCGCTCGGCGCCTCCGGCGGGCGGCGCATCATGCCGGCGGTGATGCAGATCCTGTCTTTCGTGATGGACTATCGCATGAACCTCGATGCCGCGATCCATCAGCCGCGGCTCGACGCAAGCGAAGGCGATGTCGTCATCGCCGACCAGCGCCTGCCGCCCGAGCTGCGCGAGGCGCTGAAAGTGTGCTTCGACTATGAAGACGCGCACATGCAGACGTTTCCCTTGAAGTTCGCTTGTCCGAGCGCGGTGCTGCGCGAGGGCGAGACCAACAGCGGCGCAACCGAGGTCTTCCCGCCATGGAGCGAGGCGGTGGCGGAAGATCGGGGCAGCCGATAACGTCGGCGTTCGCCACTCGAGCCGGCGCGGTGCCAGAGTGACAACATGACGGGCTCGCGACGAAAATTTTGGAGCGCATTCATGCATAAGGTCTTTCTGCTGCTGGCCTTGCTCTGCGCGACGCTCCCCGCCTTTGCCGCGGACGACGTCACCGCCGCGCAAAGCGTGATCCGCGCGCAGGAAGAGGCATTCCGTCGCGATGATGCCGCGGCCGCCTATTCCTACGCCGCGCCCGGCATCCACGAGATGTTCCAGCAGGCCGACATCTTCATGTTCATGGTCCAGCACTCCTATGCGCCGGTCTATCGGCACAGGAGCTTTGAGTTCGGCGCGGCGCAGGCCGCCGGCGACCAGGTTGCCCAACGCGTCCATATCATCGATGACAATGGCGAAGCCTGGGAGGCGCTCTATACGCTGGAGCGGCAACCCGATGGCAGTTTGAAGATCACCGGCTGCACATTGCTCAAATCCGGGAAGTCGGCGTGAGCCGGCCGCTCTCTGGCCATGATGAATCCGGAGTCGCTTTTCTGCAGAAGCCATCGCCGGGCGCGTCCGCGGCCGCAGCGAGCTTGCCGATCTCGTGATCGAGAAGCCTTCTTCATCGCCGATGGTTTGATCGGGCCGCGACCCTGTTCAGCTTGTGAAGCAAGACCAATTTTCTATCCTGCCAGGCGCGACGACTATGTCGGCGAAGGCCCGCCAACAGGTCCAGGCTGATCCTGACGCAGATAGAGTCGACAGCATTAGAGCGTTTTCGAGCGAAGTGGGTACCGGTTCGCGTGAAGAAAACGCATCAAAACAAGAGACTAAAGCGGATTCCTGTCATTTTGAAGCA
>Ga0210402_10001897_pt1 | contig 20944 bp, 17 predicted proteins | sample IncBWC7MmetaG_FD_161055 | JGI IMG/M metagenome (GOLD analysis project Ga0210402, IMG submission 161055) | Forest soil microbial communities from Barre Woods Harvard Forest LTER site, Petersham, Massachusetts, United States - Inc-BW-C-7-M | ecosystem: Environmental > Terrestrial > Soil >... | reverse complement strand
CGGCTGGAGACCGCCAACAAGCAACTCGGCACGCGAATTTGCGTCAGCGAAACCGTGGCCAGGGCCGCGGAGAATTTCAAGGGCCGGCCGGTCGGCGACATCGTGCTGCGCGGCCGCAGCGAGCCGTTGCGCGTCTATGAGCCGCTGCGCGCCGAGGTGTTTTGCGCGCCGGAAATCGCGCAATATTCGGAAGCCTTTGCCAAGCTCGAGGCTGGCGATGCCGCGGCGATGCCGGCCTTCGCCGCGCTGGTTGGGCTGCACGCCGACGATCCGCTCGCGGGCTTCCACCTGAGGCGGCTCCTCAACGGCGCCAAGGGCGTCCGCATGCAACTGGAATAAGGCAGGATAAACCCGATATGACCAGCGATTTCTCGGCCGGCAATTACCGGCTCATTCCGGCTGTGTTCCAGTATTCGGGCGGAGCGGCGGCGTTGCCCGGTTTCGAGATCGAGCGCGTGCGCTTCGAGAGATGGTTGCCGCTCGCCGAGGGTTTTGCGGCGATCGCAAAATACATCCGGGCGGCCGGACGCCCGCTGACCTCATTCTGCGCCTGCGAACTGCGCTCGCCCGCGGCCTTCACTGATGACGGTTTCCGCAAATTCAACGAGCACTACGTCAAGACGCTGGCGGAGTGGGGCATCTATGACGGCAAGACCAATCCGGTGGCGCGCAGCAATGTCTGCCCCGAGCTCGATCCGCCGTCCGAGCCGTCGTTCTATGCGTTCTCGTTCACGCGGCCGAGCCAGAGCGACACGCCGACCTTCGTGATCGCGGGAAGCGGAGAGGCGCGCGAGGGAGGCGCAACCTATTCCGAACGTACCGTGCGCTATCGCGACCTCAGCCCCGACGGCCTGAAGGAGAAGGTCAGTTTCGTGGTCGACGCCATGGAACGCCGCATGCGTGAGTTCGGAATGGGCTGGAAGGAAGCGACGGCGGTCCAGACCTATACCGTGCACGATTTCCATCCGGTCTTTGCCGACACGCTGGTCCGCCGCGGCGCCGTGCGTTCGGGCCTGACCTGGCATTTCGCGCGGCCACCCGTGATCGATCTCGAATACGAGATGGATTGCCGAAGGGTGATGCGGGAGGTGGTGATCTGACTCGACGAACGTGCTTCTCCTCATCCTGAGGAGGCGCGCAGCGCCGTCTCGAAGGATGAGGCTACGGTGCGGGCCTCATGGTTCTCCTGGCGATGCGAAGCATCGTCCGGAGACGCGCTTCGCGCTCCTCACCATGAGGAGCAAACTACCGTTCCCGCGGGTCCAGCGCGTCGCGCAGGCCGTCGCCGACGAGGTTGAGCGACAGCACCACCAGGAAGATCGCGAGCCCCGGCCAGATCGCCATCCAGGGGGCGTTGGTGAGGAAACGCTGTGCGGCGTTCAGCATGCTGCCCCATGACGGCGAGGGCGGCTGTTGCCCGAGCCCCAGGAAAGACAGCGCGGCCTCGGCGATGATGGCGGCGGCGATCGACAGCGTCGCCTGCACCAGCAGCGCCGGCATGATGTTGGGCAGGATATGGAACAGCGCGATGCGCCAGCGCGGATTGCCCATGGCGCGCGCGGCCTCGACATAATCCTCGACCTTGACGCTCATGACCTGGCCGCGGGTCAGCCGGATGAAGATCGGCGTCGCCGTGACGCCGATCGCGATCATCGCATTGCCGAGGCTTGGGCCGAGAAAGGCGGCGAGCGCAATGGCGAGAATCAGGAACGGGCAGGCCAGCATGGCGTCGGTGATGCGGCTGATCAACGCGTCGATGAAGCCGCCGCGATAGCCGGAGAGCAGTCCGAGCGGCACGCCGATGGTGAGCGCGATGGTGACCGAGATCGCCCCCGCCAGCAGCGAGGCGCGCGCGCCATAGATGACGCGGGCCAGCACATCACGGCCGAGTTCGTCGGTGCCGAACCAGTGGGCGGCGGACGGCGGCTTGCGCACCAGCGTCCAGCTCGTCGCGATCGGGTCATAGGGCGCGACCAGCGGCGCAAGCAGCGCAAGCAGGATGAAGGTCGCGAGCACGACCAGGCCGGCCACCGCGCCCTTGCGCTTGAACAGCCGCCGCAGTGCGCGCCGCGCCGGGCTTTCCAGCTCGTCAGCTGAGGAAATCGGGATGGCGCTGAGGACGGCGTCGGTCATGCGTCAGGCCCGCAGCCGTGGATTGACCAGGATGTAAGCGATGTCGGCGATCAGGTTCAGCGTGATGTAGATCGTCGCCGTGACCAGGACCACGCCCTGCACCACGGCATAGTCGCGGTTGAACACGGCATCGACGATCAGCTTGCCGAAACCAGGGATCGAGAAAATCTGCTCGGTCAGCACCGCGCCGGAGAGCAGCGTGCCGAGCTCCAGCGCGCCGAGCGTGATGACCGGCGTCAGCGCATTGCGCATGGCGTGCTTGAGGATCACCGAGCGCTCGGATAGCCCTTTGGCGCGTGCGGTTCGCACATAGTCGCTCTCCAGCACCTGCAGCATGGCGCTGCGGGTGTGGCGCATCAGGATCGCCGCGATCGCATTGCCGAGCACGAAGGCCGGCATGATGGTGGAGGCCAGACTCGCCTTCAAATTCTCGGTGGGGGGGACGTAGCCCGACGCCGGCAGCCAGCCGAGCTTGATCGAGAACAGGAAGATCAGCATGATCCCGAGCCAGAAATTCGGCGTCGAGATGCCCCACAGCGCAAAGATGTTGGCGCCATAGTCCCAGGCGGTGCCTCTCTTGACGGCTGAGATGATCCCGGCGGGAATGCCGATCAGGAACGCGATCACGATTGCCATCGAGGCAAGCTGCAAGGTCACCGGCAGCTTCTGCTGGATCAGTTCGCGCACCGGCACCTTGATGCGCAGCGACTCGCCAAAATCGCCGGACAGCACGCCCTTGACCCAGTAGATATACTGCACGGGGATCGGCTGATCGAGCCGGTATTGGTGGCGGATCTGCTCGATCACGGCGGGGTCGCGCTCCTCGCCCGCCATGATCAGCGCGGGATCGCCCGGCAAGAGATGCTGCAGCGAGAAGATCAGGATCGACACGAAGAACAGCGTTGGGACCAGCTGGGCGATGCGGCGTGCGAGGAAATTCAGCAATGATCCCTCACTTCAGCTTCAGCCCGATCACGCGCACCAGCCCGTCCGGCATCTGCTTGTAGCCTTCGAGCTTGTTGGTGTGCGCGATCAGGATGCGGCGGTGATAGAGATAGAGGATCGGCTCATCCTCGATGACGAGCTTGGTCAGCTTTTCGTAAATTGCCTTGCGTTGGGCCAGGTCGGTGACGAGCCGCGCGTCGTCCAGTGCCTTATCGGCGTCGGCGTTCCTCCATTCGCTGTTGCTCTGCGGCCCGCCGGTATGCATGAAGACATAGGAATTGCCGTCGGGATCGATGCGTCCGCTCCAAGCCAGCATATAGGCCTGGAAATCACCGGCCTCCGCCTGCTTCAGCGAAGTCGCGAATTCGGTGACGCGGATCTTCATGTCGAAGCCGGCCTCGGCCGCCATCGACTGCACCACCTGCGCGACCGCCTCGGTCTCCGCGCCCTTCGGCACCATGAAGTCGACCGCGACCGGCGGCGTGACGCCGGCTTCCTTCAACAGCGCCTTGGCCTTCTCGACGTCGCGGCCGCGGATCGGAAACGCCTTCTGGTAATAGGGATGATCCGGATTGACCCACTGGTTGCCCGGCTTGAACTCGCCGTTGAACACCACCTGGTTGATGGCTTCGCGATCGATCGAGAGATCGAGCGCCTGCCGCACCTTGGCGGACTGGCTGAGCGGCCCCTTGTTCTTGTCGTGCCCGATATTGAGCGTGATGCCCTGATAGCCCAGCTCGATCGCGGTCGAGAGCTTCAGGTTGGAATCGGCGCGGACATCCTTGATGTCGGTCGCCAGCAGGCGCTCGAGCAGGTCAAGCCCGCCCGATTTCAGGTTGGCGAGCCGCACGGTGGCGTCGACGATCGGCAGGTACACGACCTTGTCGATGAAGACGTTGTCCTTGTTCCAGTAGTCGGTGAATTTCTCGAACACGATACGGTCCTGCTGCACGCGTTCGACGAATTTGTAGGGGCCCGCGCAGACCGGGTGCAGGCCGAACTTGTCGCCGGCGGCTTTGGCCGCCTTTGGCGACATCATCATGCCGGCGCGGTCGGTGAGCTGCGCGATCAGCGGCGAGAACGGTGATTTCAGCACCAGCTTGATGGTGAGGGGATCGACGACCTCGACATGGTCGAGCGCGGCGAGCTCGGGCTTGCGGAATGAGCCGGGGAAAGTCAGGTGCCGTTCGAGCGAGAACTTCGCGGCCTCCGCATCGAGCGGCTCGCCGTCCTGGAATTTCACGTTCGGCCGCAGTTTTATGGTGACTTCCTTGCCGTCGGCGGAGGTCTCGTGCGACAGCGCGAGCTGCGGCACGATGTTGAGCTTCTCGTCGATGTCGAACAGCTTGTCGCACACGGCCGCAAACACGATGCGGCCGACATAGGTGCGCGCCATCGTGGGGTCGAGGACATCGGGGTCTTCGGCAAGCCCGATACGGAGCGTGGTTTCGGCGAACGCGCTCGCCTGGAAGGAAAGCAGCAGTGCCGCTGCGGCCGCAGCCATTCGCCAGAACTTCATCGCAACTGTCCCCTCGTTACACCGCCGCCGGTCGGCCGACTATATCAACACCGCTCGCCGCCGGTCCTTCCTCCGAAAGGCTGAAGGCGGCGACCAGTTTCTCCAATGCCGGCGAAAAGCCGCCATCGGCAGGAACCACGCCTTCCGCGGAGGGCAGTTCCGCCGCCCGATGGCAGGCAGTTGCATGTCCAACTGGTTGTCCAACTGGTTGTCCAACGGATTGTCCAAGTGCATGTCCCGTGCCATCTGCGATCAGTTGCGGCACCTCGGTGCGGCAGCGCTCGACCACGAAAGGACAGCGGGTATGGAAGCGGCAGCCGGAGGGCGGATTGAGCGCGCTCGGCATCTCGCCCTGCAGGATCATGCGGGCTCGCCTCGCTTGCGGCTTCGGCACCGGAATGGCCGACAGCAACGCGCGGCTGTAGGGATGGCGGGGCGAGGCGAACAGCGCCTGCGTCTCGGCAGTCTCGACTATGCCGCCGAGATTCATCACGGCAACGCGGTCGGCGATGTGTTTCACCACGGCCAGGTCGTGCGAGACGAAGATGTAGGACAGGCCGAGCCGTTCCTGCAGGTCGTGCAGCAGGTTCAGGATTTGCGAGCGGATGGAAACGTCGAGCGCGGAGACCGGCTCGTCGCAGATGATCAGTTTCGGCTCGACCGCGAGCGCGCGCGCGATCGCGATGCGCTGGCGCTGGCCGCCCGAAAATTCGTGCGGGTAACGGCGCGCGAAGCGCGGCTCGAGACCGACGAGGCGCAGCAATTCCTCGACCCGCGCGCGGCGCGCGTTCGCTGGCACCAGCTCATGCAGCGCCAGCGGCTCGCCCAGGATCTGGCCGACCGTCATGCGGGGATTCAGCGACGCGTAGGGATCCTGGAAGATGATCTGCGCCTGCCGGCGGAACGCGCGCAGCTCATTGGCATCGAGCGCGAGCAGATCGCGGCCCTCGAAACGCACGCTACCGGCATCCGGCTCGATCAGCCGCAGCACCAGCCGGCTGACGGTAGATTTGCCGCAACCGGATTCGCCGACCAGCGCCAGCGTCTCGCCGGCTTCGACATGGAAGCTGACGCCGTCGACGGCGCGCACAAACGATGTCGGGCGGCCGAACAGATTGCGCGAGGCCGGAAAATGCTTGACGAGGTTTTCGGCTTCGAGGAGCGCGGTCACGACACCAGCCTTTCCAAGGGCGCGCGGATGCAGCGCGAGGCGTGGCCGGGCGAAAGTTCGCGGAGTGGCGGCGGGGCCCTGGTGCAGGCGTCGAGCACAAAGGGACAGCGCGCCGCGAAGCGGCAGCCCGCGGGCGGATTCGCCATGTTCGGCACCATGCCCTCGATGGTGGCGAGATGATCCGTGCGGCGATCGAGCCGCGGGATCGAGCCGAGCAGGCCGACCGTGTAGGGATGCTGCGGCGAAGAAAACAGCTCATCGACGGCCGCGCGCTCGACGATTTCGCCGGCGTACATCACCGCGACCTCGTCGCAGACCTCGGCGACTACGCCGAGATCGTGGGTGATCAGGATGATCGCCGCGCCGCTTTCGGCCTTGAGCTCGCGCATCAGTTCCAGGATCTGCGCCTGCAGCGTCACGTCAAGCGCGGTGGTCGGCTCGTCGGCGATCAGCAGCCGCGGATCGCAGGCCAGCGCCATCGCGATCATCACGCGCTGGCGCATGCCGCCGGAGAGCTTGTGCGGATATTCGTCGATGCGTTTCTCGGGCGAGGGGATGTGGACCCGGCGCAAGAGCTGGATCGCCCGCTCGCGCGCAGAGCGGCGCGATCCGCCGCGATGGCGCAGGATGGTCTCGATGATCTGGTCGCCGATGGTGAAGCTCGGATTGAGCGAGGTCATCGGCTCCTGGAAGATCATGGCGAGGCGATTGCCCCGGAGGTCGCGCAGCGTCTCGTCGCCGGCTTTGAGGAGATCGAAACCGTCGAAGCGGATCGAGCCCGAGACTTCGGCCGATTGTTTTGAGAGCAGGCCCATGATCGCAAGCGACGTCACGCTCTTGCCGCAGCCGGATTCGCCGACCAGTCCGAGCGTGGCGCCGTTGGCGACCGAAAGATCGACGCTATCGACCGCATGCGTGGTGCGCCCGTCATCGCCATGAAACAGCACGCGCAGGCGCTGGATGTCGATCAGCGGGCTTGCGGTCATTTCTCGCCTGCAAGTGCGGCCTCGATGCCGGCATCGATGGTCGCGCGATCGGTGATCCCGGCCGGGTTCTGCCGGGTCGGCAGAAACTGGCGGAAATGCACCCAGCGTTCGTGGCTGACGCGCTCCAGCCGCTCCAGTTCGGACAGGGGATCGGCATGGTCATCAACGCGCAGGTCGAGCGCGGACCATTCCTCCGTGTCGTGGATCACGAGCGCCGCCGACTGCTTGCCGCGCTTGTCGCCGCCTGCCGCCTCGCCCGCGCGCATCGCCGCGATCAGGCGCCGAGCAAAGGGCAAGTCTTTGCTCGCGGCATAGGCCTTCGCCGTATCGTCGAGCACGCGCGGGCCAGCGAGCATGTTGCCCGCGATGGAGAAGCCGTCGCCGGCGAGATGGCCGCACCAGTCGACGCAGTCCTTGCCGGTGTGCGCGGCGATGCGGCCCTGCGCATCCATGATGTGGAGTTGCCGGCTCTCGCGCCCGCTGTCGCCTGCGAGCAGGGCCGCGACGATGTCTTGAGGACTCTTGCCCTCGCGCAACATCCTCACGCCGTCGATGCCGTAATAGGGGTTGACCAGCGCCTGCGTCGCGACGCCGCCGATCCCGGCGGCGATATGCGGCACCCGCGCTCCAACAGCGAAAAATTTCGTCGCGACTGCGATGCCGAACTGGCAGGTCACGCCGTCTCTCGCGATGATCGACCAGGTCATCTCAAACCTTCCCCCTCTCCCCGCTCTTTGCGGGGCGAGGTGGAGTCTGAGGCTCGCGCAGCGGTCTGATGCGAAATCATCTCTTCCTAGCGTCCGGCGGCGTAGCCTTGCATGCCGCGCGGATTGGCGGCGGCGCGGCGGCGTTTGCCGACGCGGGAGGCCGCCGTGAGACGGCCTTCCGACCAGTCGGGGCCGGTCTCGACCACATGGCCACGGTGGGCCAGCTCGTCGCGGCTCGCCTTCGGCACGCGGTTCTCGACCACGAGCACGCCGGGCCGTGCCGTGCGTGGCCAGAACGAGATCGGGAAATGCTCGGAGTGCCAGGCCGGCGCGTCGATCGCCTCCTGCAGATTCATGCCGGCGTGGACGTGGCGCAGGAAGAACTGCGTGATCCACTGGTCCTGCTGGTCGCCGCCGGGCGAGCCCCAGGCGAGATACGGCTCGCCGTCGCGCAGCGCCATGGTCGGCGACAGCGTGGTGCGCGGCCGCTTGCCGGGCGCGAGCGACGCCGGGTGGTTTTCCTCGAGCCAGAACATCTGCGCGCGGCTGCCGAGGCAGAAGCCGATATCGGGAATGACGGGGGAAGATTGCAGCCAGCCGCCCGACGGGGTCGCCGAGATCATGTTGCCTGATGTGTCGATGATGTCGAAATGCACGGTGTCGCCGCGCACCTCGCCGAAGCGGCCGACCGTCGGCTCGCCCGCGCCCATGGCGCCGACCGCCTCGCGATGGCCCTCGGCGCGGCGGAGCTTCACGACCGAGCCAAAACCTTCGACCGAGCCCGGAATGAAATCGAGCGAGGCTTTTTCCGAGATCAGCTTGCGCCGCTCGTCATTATAGGCGTCCGACAGCAGCGTCTGGATCGGAATCTCGTTGAACTCGGGATCGCCGTAGAACTTCTCGCGGTCGGCATAAGCGAGCTTGGCGCATTCGATCTGCAGATGAATGAACTCGGGCCCTGTCGGATCGAGTCCGTCGAGCTGGAAACCCCTAAGCAGCGCGAGTTGCTGCAGCATCACAGGGCCCTGGCTCCAGACGCCGCATTTCTGCACGGTGTAGCGGCCGTAATCATAGGTGAGCGGCGCCTCGACCGTCGGCACCCAGCGCGCCATGTCATCTGCCGAGAGTACGCCCTTGTGCGGCGAGCCCGAGACGTCCATGACTTCCTGGGTGCGGCAGAACCTGCCGATCGCCTCCGCCACAAAACCATGCGACCAGGTTTTTCGTGCGCGCTCGATCTGGGCGACGCGATCGGATCCCGCGCTTTCCGCTTCCTTCAGGATGCGGGCATAGGTCTCCGCCATCTTCTGGTTGGTGAAGATGGTGCCGGGTTTTGGGACCTCGTTGTTGGGGAGATAGACCGCCGCCGAGGTCGGCCAGTGTTTGCGGAACAAATTCTCGACCGTCTGGATCGTGGCGGACGCGCGCTCGACCAGCGGAAAGCCATTGCTGGCATAGGATATCGCGGGCTCCAGCACGTCGCGCAGCCGCATTGTGCCGTAGTCGCGCAGCAGCAGCATCCAGGATTCGAAGGTGCCGGGAACACAGGCTGCGAGCAGCCCGGTGCCGGGCACCATCTCCAGCCCCTCGGCCTTGTAGTGCGCAATCGTTGCCTTCGCCGGCGCCGGACCCTGGCCGCAGATCACCTGGGTCACGCCGCGCTTGACGTCGTGCACAATGATGGGCACATCGCCGCCGGGGCCGTTCAGATGCGGCTCGACCACCTGCAAGGTGAAGGCAGTTGCAACGCCGGCATCAAAGGCGTTGCCGCCCTTTTCCAGTATGGCCATCCCGACCGCGGTCGCGATCCAGTGGGTCGAGGTTACGACGCCAAAAGTGCCTTCGATTTCGGGGCGCGTCGTGAACGGATCGGGATTGATGTTGCTGGCCATGGGCTTTTGTCCTTCTTTGGAAGCGGGCGCACTTGATCACAGCGGGGCGGTCCTGCCAACTGGCATGCCAGCCGCTCGCTCCCCCGTGATCAGGCAGGCGCAGGCGCCAGATTAACCGCGTGACAGGCGACGCCGTCGATCAGCGCGGGCGCCTCCTTGCGGCAGAGGTCGAAGGCCAGCGGGCAGCGCGGGTTGAAGGCGCAGCCCGGCGGTGGATCGATCGGGTTGGGGATTTCCCCTTTGACCGGAATGCGCTGGCGGCCGGACATCGCGAGATCGGGCACCGCGCCCAACAGCATCTTGGTGTAGGGCATGCGCGGCCGGCTGAAGAGCTCGCGGCCTTCCGCGATCTCGACAATGCGGCCGAGATACATCACCCCGATGCGGTTCGCCATATGGCGGACCACGGCGAGGTTGTGGCTGATGAAGAGATAGGTCAGGCCGAACTTGTCCTGCAGGTCGCGCATCAGGTTGAGGATCTGCGCCTGCACCGAGACGTCGAGCGCCGAGGTCGGCTCGTCGCAGACGATGAATTCTGCATTGGAGGCGAGTGCGCGGGCGATCGCGATACGCTGACGCTGGCCGCCGGAAAATTCATGTGGGAATTTGGTGCCGTCATCGGGATGGAGGCCAACCAGGCCCAGAAGTTCGCCGACGCGATCCCTGATCTGGCGCTCGCCCTGGATCAGGTTGAAGGCGCGGATCGGCTCGGCCACGATCGCATCGACCCGAAAGCGCGGGTTGAGGCTCGCATAGGGGTCCTGGAACACCATCTGGATGCGACGGCGCAGCCGCTGGCGAACCTGGGACCGCTTCGCATCGGTCATGGAAACACCGTCGATCACGACTTCGCCGGAGCTTGGCGGCAACAGGCCGACCATCATGCGCGCGACGGTGGTCTTGCCCGAGCCGGATTCGCCGACGAGGGCAAAGGTCTCGCCCTTGCGGATGTCGAAGGTGACGCCGTCGACCGCCTTGAGATATTCGAGATGACCGCCTTCGAGCACGCGGTTGAGCCATGGCTTCGAGACGTCGAACACGCGCCGCAGATTTTTGACGTCGACAAAGCTCATGCCGCGCTGTCCTTCATCGAGGCATCATAGAGATGGCAGGCGACGGCCTGCGCGCCGTGGCGGATCGGCTCCGGCCGCTCGATGCGGCAGCGGTCGAAGGTGAACGCGCAGCGCGGATTGAAGGGGCAGCCCGGCGGAATGGCCGAGAGCCGCGGCATCGAGCCGGGAATCTGCACCAGCCGCTTGTCTTCGCCCGCGAGCGTCGGGATCGCGCCCATCAGGCCCTTGGCGTAGGGATGCAGCGGGTTGCGCACCACGTCCTGCACCGGGCCGATTTCGGCGACGCGGCCGGAATACATCACCGCGACGCGGTCGCAGGTCTCGGCAATCACGCCCATGTCGTGGGTCACCAGCATCACCGCGGTGCCATGGTCGCGCCCGAGCCGCTTGATCAGGGTGATGATCTGCGCCTGCACCGAGACGTCGAGCGCGGTGGTCGGCTCGTCGGCGATGATCAGCTCCGGCTCGGCGCAGATCGCAAGCGCAATCACCACGCGCTGGCGCATGCCGCCGGAAAATTCATGCGGATAGCCGTCGATGCGCTTTTCCGGGGCGGGGATGCCGACCTCGGCGAGCAGGTCGATCGCGCGCTTGCGCGCAGCGGACTCGGACAGGCTGGTGTGGGTCTTGATGGTCTCGACGATCTGGTCGCCGATCCGGTACAGCGGATTGAGGCTGGTCAAGGGATCCTGGAAGATCATGCCGATGCGCTTGCCCCGGACGCGGCGGAGCTCTTCCGGCGGCAGGTGGTCGATGCGCATGCCCGAAAGCCTGATCTCGCCGCCCGAGATGCGGCCGGGAGGATCAATCAACCCGATCACGGCGAGCCCCGTGACCGATTTGCCGGCGCCGGATTCGCCGACCACGCCCAGCACCTCGCCCTTGGCGATGTCGAAGGAGACGCCGTCGATCGCGCGCAGGGTGGAGCGGCGGGTGGCGAACTCCACCTGCAGGTTACGCACGCTGAGAACGGGTTCGGTCATCGCAGTTTTGGATTGAGCGCGTCGCGCAACCAGTCTCCGAGCAGGTTGATGGAAAGGATCAGCGCCGCCAGCGCGATGCCGGGGAAGGCGACGATCCACCATTCGCCGGAGAACAGGTAGTTGTTGCCGATCCGGATCAGGGTGCCGAGCGAGGGCATGGTGTCGGGCAGGCCGACACCGAGGAATGACAGCGTGGCCTCGGTGATGATGGCGAGCGCCAGATTGATGGTGGCGATGACCAGCACCGGCCCCATCGCATTCGGCAGCACATGGCGCAGCATGATGACCGGCGCGGGCAGGCCGATCAGCTGCGCGGCCGCGACATAATCCTTGTTCTTCTCGACCAGCACCGAGCCGCGCACCGTGCGCGCATATTGCACCCAGAAACTCAGGCCAATCGCGAACACCAGCACCGCCAGCATGCTCATGGCGTCCAGCCGATTGCCGAACACCGATTTGGCCACGCCGTTGACCAGCAGCGCGATCAGGATCGCGGGGAAGGTCAGCTGCACGTCGGCGATGCGCATGATGAGAGAGTCGACGGCGCCGCCGACATAGCCCGCGATCAGGCCGAGGACGATGCCGAGCGTGCCGGAGAGCAGCACGCCGAGGATGCCGACGGTGAGCGAGATGCGCAGGCCATAGAGGATCGCCGACAAGACGTCGCGGCCCTGCTCGTCGGTCCCGAGCAGGAACGGGCTCTGCCCATCGGCGGTCCAGAGCGGGGCGTAGCGCGAATTGGCGAGTTGCAGCTGTGCCGGATCGAACGGGTTCTGCACCGACAGAACAGGTGCGAAGATCGCAAGCATGAAGAACAGCAGCGTCACCGCGGCCGCGACCATCGTCAGCTTGGAGCGGCGGAAGGAATAGAACAGGTCGCTTTCGATGGCGCGCCTGAACCAGCCCGAAGACGAGCCTCGCGCCGGTGGTGCGGTGGCTTCGCTGGGATGGGGGACGACGGCGTCGCTCATGGTGTCACGCCGGCCGGCTGATGGTCGAGCGCAGGCGCGGATCGACGACGGTGTAGAGGATATCAACCACCAGGTTGATGGTGACGAAGATCAGGGAAACCATCAGCAGGTACGCCGCCATGATGGGAATATCGACATTTTGCACCGCTTGAACGAACAACAGGCCCATCCCCGGCCACTGGAACACGGTCTCCGTGATGATCGCGAATGCAATTACCGAGCCAAATTGCAACCCCACAACGGTGATGACCGGCACCAGCGTGTTGCGGAGCGCATGGCCGAAATGGATGGCACGCGCGGTCAGCCCGCGGGCGCGGGCAAAGCGGATATAATCGGTGCGCAGCACCTCGAGCATCTCGGCGCGCACCAGCCGCATGATCAGCGTCATCTGGAACAGCCCCAGCGTGATGGAGGGCATGATCAGCGCCTTCAGGCCGGAGACGGTGAGGAGGCCGGTCGTCCACCAGCCGAGCTTCACCACCTGGCCGCGGCCGAACGACGGCAGCCAGCCGAGGACGACCGCAAAGAGATAGATCAGCAGGATGCCGATCAGGAAGGTCGGCAGCGAGATTCCGATCAGCGAGATGGCCTGGAACAGCTTTGCAAGCAGGGAGTCCTTGTGCAGCGCCGAATAGACGCCCATCAGGATGCCGAACACCAGGGCGAAAATGGTGGCGCAGATCGCGAGCTCCAGCGTCGCCGGCATCCGCTCCTTCAGCAGGCTCGCGACCGGCTGGCGGAATTGATAGGAGATGCCGAAATTGAACTGCGCGGCGTTGGCGAAGTAGCGCACGAACTGCACGGGGATCGGATCATTCAGCCCGAGCTGCTCCCGGATCGCGGCGCGCTGGGCGGCCGGCGTGTCGATCGAGACCATCTGGTTGACCGGGTCGCCGGCGAAGCGGAACATCGAGAACGCGATGATGCCGACGGCGATCATGACGCCGATGGCCTGGATCGCACGGCGAAGAGTGAAAGCGAGCATGTGATCCTTTCACTTCTCTCTATGTTTGAGCATGATCTTCCGGATCATGTTCTGCGGCGCGCTTCGTTGCGGTACCTGAAGCACAAGGTCCCGGAAGCAGATAGCTCCGGGACCTCTGGTCTCAATTCGCCTACTCTTCCTGCTTGGAGGCCCAGTAGAGCAGCACCTGGTTGTCGGCGCGCTGGGTCAATTTCACCTTGTTGGAAACGCCCCAGGCCAGCGATTGCTGGTGCAGGGGGATATAGCTGAAATCCTTGATGCCGATCTCGAAGGCCTGCTTGATCAACTGGTCGCGCTTGGCCGCATCAGCCTCGACCAGGATCTTGTCGGTCAGCGTATCCACTTCCTTGTTGCAATAGCCGCCGAGATTGGCTTCGCCGCGGGTGGCATCCTTTGCATCGTCGCGGCAGCCCATGATGTCATGCAGCACGTTCTGCGAGTCCATGGTGGCCGGTGTCCAGCCCAGCATGAAGAACGAGGTCTTGTAGCCGCCGGGCTTCAGCACCTTGGCGAAATACAGCGCCTTGGGCTGGGCCAGGAGATCGACCTTGATGCCGATCCGCGCCAGCATGCCGACCACCGCCTGGCAGATCGCGGCGTCGTTGACATAGCGGTCGTTCGGGCAGTCCATGGTGACCTCGAAACCATCGGGATAGCCGGCCTCGGCCAGGAGCTTCTTGGCGCCATCGGGATCATATTTGGCGCGGGTGAAATCCTTCGACAGCGAGAACAGCTGCGGCGCAATCATCAGCGCCGACGGCGTCGACAGGCCGCGCATGACGCGGCTCTTGATCGCCTCGTCGTCGATCGCCTTGTAGAAGGCTTCGCGGACGCGGATGTCCTTGAAGGGGTTCTTGCCCTTGACCGAGGAGAACAGCAGCTCGTCGCGCGCCTCGTCCATGCCGATGAAGATGGTGCGCAGCTCCGGCCCGGTCATCACCTTGGCGTTGCCGCTGGCATTGACACGCTGGATGTCCTGGATCGGAACCGGCTCGATGACGTCGACTTCGCCGGAGAGCAGGGCGGCGACGCGGGTGGCGTCGGAGCCGATCGGGGTGAAGATGATTTCCTTCAGATTGTGTTCGGGCTTGCGCCACCAGCCGGGAAAGGCCTTGAACACCGTCTTCACGCCGGGCTGATGGCTCTCGATCATGAAGGGACCGGTGCCGTTCTCGTGCAGCGAGGCGTAGCTCGGCGTGGTCGCAGAGGCGGGCGTCGGCGCGGCGGAGTTATTCTCCTCGCACCACTTCTTGTCCATGATGTACCAGCCATCCCATTGCGAGATCAGGATGGGATTGGGCGCAGGCAGCACCACGTCGACCGTGTAATCGTCGACCTTGACGAATTTGGCGTCGCCGGGAACGTTGGACAGGAAGTTCGAGCCCTTGGCGCGGATGCGGTCGGCGGAGAACAGCACGTCATCCGCGGTAAAGGGGTCGCCATTGTGGAATTTGACATTGTGGCGCAGATGAAAGCGCCATCGCGTCGGTTCGGGCGTCTCCCAGCTTTCGGCCAGCGCCGGGGCGAGCTTCAAATCCTTGTCGCGGGTGACCAGCCCCTCATAGATATGGGCGTGATGGGCGATGGTCGTGGTTTCCTTGAGCGTGTAGGGATCGAGCGATTTGAGGTCGCCCTGGTTGGCATAGCGCAGGGTCTGGCTGGATGCCGGTGACATCGCCAAGGCAATGATCGAGGCGACGATCGAGGCGACGCTTGCTGCCAACAAGGTTTGACGTACCGACATTTGCTTTACGCTCTCCGCTGTGAGCCCTTGCACTTCCGCAACATCGCCGGGCCACATTCGAGCCATGTTGCCAGAGTTTGGCCATCGCGCAAGCGCATTTCCCCCGAAAACCCTGTCGATTTGCGTGGGCAGCCCGCAATGACTAGTTTCAGTTTAGGCGCCGAGAGAGCGCCGATGACATTCAACTTTCGGAGTGCCGGATGACGGAACTCAAGGCCGACGTTCTCATACTGGGCGCCGGCATGGTCGGCGTTGGCGCTGCGCTGCATCTGCAACAGCGCGGACGCGACGCCATCCTCGTCGACAAGCATGAGCTGGCGGGCGAGGAGACGAGCTACGGCAATACGGGAATAATCGAATGCGCTTCGGTCTTCCCCTATATGTTTCCCCGCGACATCGCGGAGATCCTTCGTTACGCGTCGAATCGTGCCCCGCAGGTGCACTACAGCCTGGCGGACCTGCCGTCCTTTTTGCCATGGCTCGTGCGCTACTACCTTGCCTCGCGCCCGGATCGGGCGCTGCGCGGCGCAATGAGTGTGCTGCCGCTGATCCGCCGCAGCCTGACCGAGCACGAGGCGCTGATTGCGGAGGCCAATGCGGGCGAATTGTTGCACAGGAATGGCTGGATCAAGCTGTTTCGCTCCGAGAAGACGCTCGGCAATGCGCTTGGAGAGCTGGAGCGGGCGCGGGCCCATGGCGTCGAGGCCAATGTTCTCGATTCAAAGGCGGTTGCGGAGCGTGAGCCGAATTTAATGGGTGATTTCGCCGGTGCTATTCATTTCGTACAGCCCGGATTCGTGCCCGATCCCGGCGGCCTGGCCAAAGCCTATGCGGCGCTGTTCAGGCGCAAGGGCGGGCGCTTTGTCACTGGAGACGCCAGAACATTGCAACAAGAGCCTGACCGACGCTGGCGCGTAACGACGTCGGAAGGATCGGTCGTGGCGCGCGAAGCGGTGATCGCGCTCGGGCCCTGGTCCGATCTCGTGTTCGTCCCGCTCGGCTATTCGATCCCGCTCTCGGTCAAGCGCGGCTATCATCTGCATCTCGCCGCCTGCCGCAACGCCGTACTCAACCATCCCGTACTCGATGCCGACCAGGGTTTTGTCTTGGCGCCGATGAACAGGGGAATCCGCCTCACCACGGGTGCGGAGTTTACACGACGCGACGCGCCGCCAACCCCGGTCCAGGTCGAGCGCGCGCTGCCGAAGGCGCATAAGCTGTTTCCGCTCGGTGAGGCGGTCGACGCCAGGCCTTGGAAGGGCGCGCGGCCCTGCCTGCCGGACATGCTGCCGGTGATCGGCAGGGCGCCACGCCATCAGGGCCTGTGGTTCGACTTCGGCCACCAGCATCACGGGCTCACGCTCGGTCCGGTGACGGGGCGCCTGCTCGCTGAGATGATGACCGGCGAAACGCCATTCGCCGATCCCAGCCCGTTTGCGGTCGAACGGTTTGGCTAATTTAGACCGTTCACTTCACCTCGCCCCGCTTGCGGGGAGAGGTCGCATCGCATCGAAGATGCGATGCGGGTGAGGGGGACTCTCCACGAATCCGTCTCTCGCCGAATATGCGGAAACAGCCCCTCACCCCAACCCTCTCCCCGCGAAGAGCGGGGAGAGGGGGCAGACCGAGCGCGCGGCTTCAAGTCAACCTAATCTCATCATGCTCTAGTAGACCCTCATGGTGAGGAGGCGCAAAGCGCCGTCTCGAACCATGAGGCCCGGCTGCCCATATTCCCGGGCCACATCCTTCGAGACGCTTGCTCGCGCAAGCTCCTCAGGATGAGGAGATGGAGCCGACACTGACGCAGTAAGACGAGGGGGCCTCACTCCTCCTGCTTCACTATCCAGTACGGCAGCACCTGGTTGTCGGCGCGCTGCACCACTTTCAGCTTCTTGGAGATGCCCCAGGCCAGCGCCTGCTGATGCAGCGGGATATAGCCATAGTCCTTGATCGCGATCTCATAGGCCTGCTTGATCAGGAGATCGCGCTTGGCCATGTCGGTCTCCTGCAACACCTGGTCGGTGAGCTTGTCGAACTCCCTGTTGCAATAGCCGGCGACATTGGCCTCGCCGCGCGTGGGGTCCTTGGCATCGTCGCGGCAGCCCATGATGTCGTGCATCGTGTTATGGGAATCGAGCGTGCCGGGCGTCCAGCCAAGCAGGTAGAACGAGGTCTTGTAGCCGCCGGGCTTCAATATTTTTCCGAAGTACAGCGCTTTGGGCTGCGCGACCAAATCCACCTTGACGCCGATGCGCGCGAGCATGCCGACCACGGCCTGGCAGATCGCGGCGTCGTTGACATAGCGGTCGTTCGGGCAGTCCATGCTGACCTCGAAGCCATTGGGGTATCCAGCCTCGATCAAGAGCTTCTTGGCCGCCTCGGGATCGGCTTTCGGCCGGACAAAGTCCTTCGACAGCGGGAACAGCTCCGGCGCGACCATCAGCGCCGATGGGGTCGACAGCCCGCGCATCACCCGCGTCTTGATCGCCTCAAGGTCGATCGCCTTGTAGAAGGCCTCGCGCACGCGGATGTCCTTGAAGGGATTCTTGCCCTTGATGTTGGAATACAGCAATTCGTCGCGCGCCTGGTCCATGCCGAGGAAGATGGTTCTGACTTCCGGACCGGAAAGCACCTGTGCATTGGCGCTGGCATTCACCCGCGCAATGTCCTGCACCGGCACCGGTTCGATGATGTCAACCTCGCCGGTCAGCAGCGCCGCCACCCGCGTGGCCTCGTTGGCGATCGGGGTGAAGACGATTTCCTTCAAATTGTGTTCGGGCTTGCGCCACCAGCCGGGAAAGGCCTTGAACACGGTCTTCACGCCGGGCTGATGGCTCTCGATGGTGAAGGCACCGGTGCCGTTTTCATGCAGTGAGGCGTAGGATGGCGTCGTCGCAGCGACCGGTGTCGGCGCGACCGCGTTGTTCTCCTCGCACCACTTCTTGTCCATGATGTACCAGGTAGCCCACAGCGAATGCAGGATGGGATTCGGCTGGGTCAGGACGAAGTCCACCGTGTAGTCGTCGACCTTGACGACCTTGACGTCAGCGCCGACGTAGGTCTGCAGGTTGGAGCCCGGGGCGCGAACGCGGTCCGCCGAGAACACCACGTCATCGGCCGTGAAGGGATCGCCGTTGTGGAATTTGACGCCGTGGCGCAGATGGAACCGCCAGCGCGTCGGCTCTGGCGTCTCCCAGCTTTCCGCCAGCGCTGGAATGACCTTCAGGTCCTTGTCTCGCGTGATCAGGCCCTCATAGACCTGTCCCAGATGGGCGTGGGTAGTGGATTCGTTGAGGGTGTAGGGATCGAGCGATTTGAGCTCGCCCTGGTTGGCGTAGCGCAAGGTCTGGCTTGAGGCCGGGGAGACCGCCAGGGGGATCGCCAAGGAGGTCACCACGATCGCGGCCGCTGCAAACAGGGTATGACGTACTGACATTGTCGACGCTCTCTGCTGTCCGTGCATTGCCTGCATGATCGGGTAGGGCAGGGTCGAAACAATGTTGCCGCCCTTGGGCGGCCCGGCAAGCTGATTTTATGCCGCGCCCCGGTGGCGGGTTGGTTGACCATACTTCGAATTGATCGCCTGGGCGGGTGCCACGCGGCATCTGCTCGCTTGCGCGGCAGCACCGGACGTGGCGATACTGTGACACCTTATTGTTTGCGCATGATCTTTTCGGAAAACCGCAACACACTTTTCCGGATCATGCGCCAGGCGCGGTCAGGAGCGGAAATGAAGGTAAACATCGAGATCGATTGTACGCCCCTCGAAGCCCGGCAGTTCTTCGGACTTCCCGACGTAGGGCCGATGCAGATGGCGGTCATGGACAAGCTGCAGCAACAGATGATGTCCAATATCGACAAGATATCCCCGGAGTCGCTGATCCGGAGCTGGTTCACCTTCGACCCCAAGCTTGCCGAACGGATGCAGGACATGTTCGTCACCATGACGGGGCTGGGCACGCTCGCCAGCGACAAGAAGAGATAGGCAATGCCGGACCGAAACGAAGCGCAGGCCGCGCCGCGCCTTCGTGCGCCGGGACTGGGGCTGCTCCTTGCAGAAGCGCGTGGCATTTTCGAATTCAACGCCAGCCTCTTGCTGTCGCCGCTTCTGATGCGCGCGCCGCGCGGCGACGGCCATCCGGTGCTGGCGCTGCCGGGCTTTCTGGCGAGCGATTTGTCGATGGCGCCGCTGCGCCGCTATCTGGCCGAGCTCGGTTACGACGCGCATGCCTGGCGGATGGGCCGCAATGTCCGCGGCGTGGCAAAGATGCGATCCGCGCTGCGCGACCGGCTTGCACAGATTCATGCCGACACCGGCCGCAAGGTCTCGATTGTCGGCTGGAGTCTCGGCGGCGTCTATGCGCGCGATCTCGCGCTGCAGGCGCCCGAGATGGTGCGGAATGTCGTCACGCTCGGCAGTCCCTTTGCCAACGACATCCGCGCGACCAACGCGACGCGGCTCTATGAAGCGCTGTCGGGCGAAACCGTCGGTGGCAACCCCGAGCTGGAGCAGGCCATCGCCGGCGATCTGCCGGTGCCGGCGACCTCGATCTACTCGAAGAGCGACGGCATCGTGAACTGGCGGACCTGCCTGCTGCGCCCCTCCGCGACATCAGAGAATATCGAGGTCTATTTCGCGAGCCATGTCGGGATCGGGGTCAATCCGGCCGCGCTGTGGGCCGTCGCGGACCGGCTGGCCCAGCGGGAGAGCGAATTCCATCCCTTCGACCGGTCCGGTCCTTTTGCCATTGCCTATGCGCCCCCGGAAAAGGCACAATCGGCCAGCGCATGATCCGGAAAAGTGTGTAGCGGTTTTCCGAAAAGATCATGCGCCAACCAAAAACGCTAGAAGCGCGAAAAGCGCCGGCGTCATTGTTTCGGGAGGAAAGCATGGGTGACGGCAAGAAACTGTCCTCGCTGGACGCATCGTTTCTGTATCTGGAGACGCCGGAGATGCCGATGCATGTCGGCAGCATGGCGATCTTCCGCCTGCCTGAAGGCTATCAGGGCGACTTCTTCGAAGAGTTCAAGGCGATGATCGCCTCGCGACTGCACGTCGCGCCGATCCTGAAAGCGCGGCTGGAGAAGGCGCCGCTCGATATCGATCATCCCTCCTGGGTCGAGGACGACCAGTTCGACATCGACCGCCACATCTTCCGCGCCAGCCTGCCGGCGCCGCGCGACCGGGCCACGCTGGAGCGCATCGTCGGCTGGATGCATGCGAAACTGCTGAACCGCGCCCGGCCGCTCTGGGAGTTCTATGTCTTCGAGGGCATGAAGGACAATGAGATCGGGCTTTATTCCAAGATGCATCACGCCTGCATCGACGGCGGCGCGGGTGCCGCGCTGACCAACATGATCTACGACATCTCGCCGGTCCCGCGCAAAGTCGAGCCGCCGACGGCGAAGGCGAAGGTCGAGCAGGAGCCGCGCGACATCGCCGCCACCTTGCTCGATTCCTATCAGCAGCTCTGGACCCAGCCGCTCGATGCCGCGGCGGCCGCCAAAAGCATCGAGCTGCCGCGCTCGGGCAAGAGCGATATCGGCTCGATCCTGTTCGACAATGCGATGTACCAGATCGAGAGCGCGGTGCGCTTTGCCGGCAATATCCCGACCATGCTGAAGAGTGTGTCCGACGTGATCGGCAAGATTTCCGATCCGAAGTCGCGCGAGAGTCTCGCCAGCATGATGTCGCCGCCGACGATCCTGAACAAGTCGATCTCGTCGGAGCGCAGCTTTGCCGGCACCTCGATCTCGCTTTCGCGGGCGAAAGCACTCGCGAAGACATCCGGCGGCAAGCTCAATGACGTGGTGCTGGCGCTGTCTTCCGGCGTG
>Ga0210402_10001896_pt1 | contig 20951 bp, 16 predicted proteins | sample IncBWC7MmetaG_FD_161055 | JGI IMG/M metagenome (GOLD analysis project Ga0210402, IMG submission 161055) | Forest soil microbial communities from Barre Woods Harvard Forest LTER site, Petersham, Massachusetts, United States - Inc-BW-C-7-M | ecosystem: Environmental > Terrestrial > Soil >... | reverse complement strand
CGACCCGACTACCTGGAACTGCTCAAAGCTCAAATGACGGAATCGCTGGGCGAGCGTTACGCGGAACCGGAGGTCGCATGCAGCCAATGTTGAAGCAAATCCGTATTGCCGGGTTCGGTGGACAGGGAGTGATTCTGGCGGCGGCGGTGATTGGCAAGGCCGAAGCCATTTTCCATGGCGGCTATGCCTGCATGACGCAGAGCTTCGGCCCGGAGGCGCGCGGCGGGTCGTCGAGTGCGCAGGTTATTCTTTCCAGCCAGCCGATTCTGTACCCGTACGTGACGCAGCCGGACATACTGGTGGTGATGTCGCAGGAGGCCTGCACGCGCTTCGGGCCGCAGTTGAAGCCGGGCGGAATTCTGATTATCGAGCAGGAGTTGGTGCGGATCGACAAGATGCCTACGGGCGTGCGAGTCTACGGTGTGCCGGCGACGCGGTTGGCCGAAGAGATAGGCAAGAAGGTGGTGCTGAATATTGTGATGGTGGGGTTCTTCGGCGCCGTCACGAATCTGCTGGACCCGGATGCGCTGCGCCAGGCGGTGGGCGATTCGGTGCCGCCGGCTATGCAGGCGCTGAATCTGCGGGCGTTCGATAAGGGCTTCGCGTACGGCGGTGAGTTGATGTTACGGCTGGCGGAAGATGGGGAAGCGCAAGAAGTGAGGGCGATGGAGGCGGTGTAGGGCTTCCTGCTAAAGTTAGGGAACCATGTCCGAGAAAGTAGCCGTATTCGACACCACCCTCAGGGATGGCGAACAGGCTGCCGGTACGCGCCTTGGCAGCCGGGAAAAGCTGATCATCGCCAGGCAACTGGCGCAGTTGAAAGTCGATGTCATCGAGGCCGGCTACCCCGCGTCCTCGCCCGAAGATGCGGAAGCTGTCCAGCTCATCTGCAGCGAGATTGAAGGCCCTGCCATCTGCGCCTTGTCGCGAGCGGTGCCTTTCGATATAGAAGCCTGCGGCAAGGCGCTGGCACGGGCCCGCCGGCCGCGGATTCACACCGGCATCGGCGTCTCTGACATTCATCTGGCGGGCAAGTTTCGCGACGACCGCTACGGCAAGACACTCGGCGAGAAGAAGGTGAAAGTCCTGCAGATGGCCATCGACGCCGTCAAACTTGCCAGGCAGTATGCCGATGATGTGGAGTTCTACGCCGAAGACGCCGGCCGCTCCGACGCCGCCTACCTGGTGGAGATGATCCATGCCGCCATCGACGCCGGGGCTACCGTCGTCAACATTCCCGACACCACCGGCTACACGGTGCCCGAACAGTACGGCGCTATGATCCGGACTCTCCGGGAGAAGGTGCCGAACATCGCCAAAGCTACTATCAGCGTGCATTGCCACGACGATCTGGGGATGGCGGTGGCCAACACCCTATACGGCGTGCTCAACGGCGCGCGGCAAGTGGAATGTACCGTCAACGGCATCGGCGAGAGGGCGGGCAATGCGGCGCTGGAAGAGATCGTGATGGCGATGCGCACGCGCGCCGACTACTTCCAGGTTCACACCGATATCGATACCCGCGAGTTGCTCCGCACCAGCCGGCTGGTTTCGGACATGCTGGGGATCAAGGTGCCGCCCAACAAAGCCGTGGTTGGCGATAATGCTTTCTCCCACAGTTCGGGAATCCACGTCGACGGTTTCCTGAAGGAACGGGAGACCTATGAGATCATGCGGCCGGAAGACGTAGGGGTCACCGAAAGCCGCGTGGTGCTGACGGCGCGCACCGGCCGCCACGGGCTGAGCGACCGCCTCCAGAAGCTCGGCTACACGCTCTCCCAGGAAGATCTCAACCAGGCTTACGAGAAGTTTCTGGTGGTGGCGGACCGAAAGCAGGAAGTCTTCGACCAGGATCTGATCGCGATTCTGCATGACGAGATTCATCCGCTGCCGGAAACGTATCGGCTCGACTACCTGCACATCAACAGCGGCACGGCGGCAATCCCGACGGCCACGGTGCGGCTGCGATTCGCCGATGGCATGCTGCAAGGCGCGGCGATTGGGGATGGACCCGTGGATGCCGCCTGCCGGGCCATTTCGGCCGTCACCAAGACCGCGGCGAAGCTAGAGAAATACGAGATACGGGCGGTGACCAGCGGCACGGAGGCGATGGGCGAAGTGACCATGCTGTTGGAACTCGAGGGCCGGAAGGTGCTGGGACGAAGCGCTTCCACGGATGTGATTGAAGCCAGCGCACGGGCTTATATAGACGCCCTGAACAAGCTGGCGCACTTCGCGGCGAAGCGGGCGGATGCAGGGGACTAGTTATCCCCCGGATCTAACTTAGCTTAATCCTGGCTGGCGTTTTGTACTAACTTCCGATAACTCCCACTTTAAGTTAACCGGCACCGGGGCGGACTGCGATACGCTGAAGAGGACTATTATGAGACTATTTACCCTGATGATGGCCGCTCTGGTACCGCTAGGCGCCCAAGGAGAAACTGCGCGGACCGATCGGTATCCGGAAATCCGAGTGCTAATCCGTGAAGCGGAGACCGCGTCGGTTAACATTCAGTATCTTGATGACCGGAGCGATCCGCACTCGTGGGGGGCCAGGCTTTTTGCGCGTGCAGGGTACCTCGATGACGCGGCCCGTGCATTCGGCAAGCTGGATCCCGCCGTGGAACCGCCCTATGACCTCTGGAGGGCGCGGGTTCTCTACGGAGACTTGGCCGGCGCCGAGAAGAGTCTGGAATCGATTGCGGACCCGGGGCACAAAGCTCAGGCAATGACATCGCTAGCCTATCTTCTCTGGAAAATGGGTGAGCCGGCAAAGGCCCGAATTCGCTTCGAAGCCGCACGCCAAATTGCACTGAAGATAGCGAATCTGGAGCATCGCAAAGAAGTGCTGGCGACCATCGGGCGGTTATTGACAAACTCGCCCGTAGAACCACAGGATCGGGTATCTGCAACACCCAGACCACGGAAGAAGTTCGACATCGAGGACCAGCTGATTCCGCCGTTCCCGGTTACGACAGACGGATTTCGAGATCTCGATCGGAAGGAGTTCGCAAATCGGGCCCTTGAGAATGGCGAGTTAATGACAAAGCTGTACGCCAAGATGGAGGCGGGAAACCGCGAAGACACGCTGCGTATTGTCGAAAGTGCCGCGACGCCCTTTCAAAAGGCGCTTGGGATGGCCAGTATTGAGCACATCCTGATTCAGGCGGGTCGACCCGACGTGGCAGAGCAATACGCCCAGAAGATTTCCGCCTCTGATTCAGACTGTTTGCTGGCGAAAGCGGAAGCGTTAAGCGCCGCTGGTGCCGCCTGGCTAAGAGCAGGTGACGCGGGACGAGCTCACCCGGACTTCGAGGCTGCCATCGGTCTTGTCAAGTCAGTTCCAGACTTACCGTTCGGAAAGGTATTGGTGATGCTGTCGATCGGATCGGCCCAAGCCAAGGGCGGATTGGTTGCGAGTGCCGGAGCAAGCTTTCGGCTGGCCAAAGAACTGGCTCTGGAATTGCCTGTGCGACCGGTGGCTGTGAAGCCTTCTGCCAAAACAACCGCTGCCGTAACTCACTATCGGGGCGAGGCGTACGGCAGAATACTTCCAGCGGTGATTCGAGCGCACGATTTGGGCGCCGCGAACGAGGCAGCTAAGCTTTGGAGACTGGCAGACGATAAAGCAAGCCTCACCATCGCGGAAGCGTGGCTGGACGCCGGCCGAACCGATGAGGCTGTCGCCTCCGCCCGAGCGATTGCTGATGTTTCGGAAAGGGTCGAAACGTTGCTTGTTCTGGCTCGAGAACTGCTGAACCGGGCCGGTGCGCCTGACCTTTGAGACGACGTTTTGAAAAGGGCCGGAAAACGAGCCGGGCGCAGGCCGGAAGTCCGCTCTGTGCAGTTGGCTGCGGCCGACCTTACCCCAGCACCCGCGTCCAGCGCACCAGTTTGATCAGCCGCGTCATCCAACGCGCGTGGAGGCCGGCGTCCATGCCGTGCGAGGGTGCAATCGAAATTAACCGCTGCACCGCCACCGTCTTGGATTGCGTGAACTTGAGAATCCCCTCCTCGCCGTGCCGGGGGTGGAGGCCGGATTCCTTCACTCCGCCGATGGGCGAATCCACAGAGCCCCAGACCGCCGCATAAGCCTCGTTCACGTTGACAGAGCCCGCCTGGATCTGACGCGCCAGTCTCACGCCGCCGCCGGCATCGCGGGTCCAGACGCTGGCGTTCAAACCGTACCGGCTGGTGTTGGCCCGCTCGATGGCTTCGGTCTCGGTAGTGAATGGATAAATCGAGACTACCGGACCGAAGGTCTCGTCCGCGTAGACCGCCATGCCCTCGCGGACGTCGGCCAGGATGGTAGGCTCATAAAACAGCGGTCCCAAATCCGGCCGGCGGCGCCCGCCGGTCACCACCGTGGCGCCCTTCGCCACGGCGTCGCGCACGTGTTCCTCAACCGTGTGCAGTTGCCGTTCCGAGGTTAGCGAGCCCATCTGCACCCCATAATCCAGCTCCGGGCCAAGCTTCAAACCGCGCGTGCGCTCGGCAAGAAGAGCCAGAAAAGGCTGGTAGAGCGACCGGTGCACGTAGATCCTTTCGAGCGAGATGCAAACCTGGCCCGCGCCGGCGAAGCAACCGCGGACGGCGCCATCCACGGCAGCCGCCAGGTCCGCATCGGCAAGCACGATCATCGGGTTCTTGCCGCCGAGTTCGAGCGAGCAGCCAATCAGCCGGTCCGCCGCCTGGCGCGCCACCAGTCTGCCGGTGCTGGTGCTGCCGGTGAACATGATGTAATCCACGCGCGCGCAAAGAGCCTGCCCCACGGTTGGCCCATCTCCCGTGACGACCTGCAGTACGTCCCGCGGAAGCCCGGCCTGGCGCAACAGGCTCACCGCCCAAAGCGCCGTGAAGGTGGTTTGCGGATCGGGTTTGATGACGCCGGCATTCCCCGCCAGGAGGGCCGGAACAGCATCGGTGATGGCCAGATTCAGCGGGAAATTCCAAGGCACGATGAAGCCCACCACGCCCACCGGCGACCTGAATTCCCACGTCCTGGTCAGCAGCGGCAAGGCGCCCTTCCGGCGGCGCAGCCGCAGGATCTTTTCGGCGCGAAAGGCGTAATAGCGCGATACGATTGCGGTGTCCAAGACTTCCTCAAACGCGTTGCGGCGAGCCTTCCCCGTTTCGAGTTGAATGAGGTCCAACACCTCGTCCTGACGCTGCAGCAACAAGTCGTGAAAGCGCAGGAAGATGGCGCGGCGATCGGAGAAACTGCGCGCCGCCCAGGCGGGTTGCGCGGCGCGCGCCCGGGCCACGGCCAGTTCGACATCGGCCTCCCGCGCAGCCGGGATGGTGCCTAGCGAGTCGCCCGAGAACGGCGCCCGGACCACGATTTCCTCATGCAAGCCTGCGTCTTGGGCGATCTGCAGGGTGATCTGGGAGGTGAGATTGCCGAAGAGCGTCGGCTCGATGTGCGGCTTAGTGTGCAATGGCGCGCGATCCACCGGGGTGAATGCACCTGAGCGCAGCTTAGCACGCGGTGGTAACCTCGGGTTGAACCTATGCCAGACCCTAACCCAGCGCTCCATCCCGATCTGCGGGGCCGCGTCGCCCTTGTCACCGGAGCCAGCCGTGGAATCGGCAAAGCCCTGGCACTTCGGTTGGCCGCCGAGGGCGCGGACGTGGTGGTGGCTGCCAAGAGCGAACAGTCTTCCGAGCGGCTTCCCGGCAGCATCCACGAAACCGCCGAGGCCATCCGCTCTTCGGGCCGCCGCGCCCTGGCCGTGGCCACTGACGTGCGCGATGAGGACGCCATCCGCAACATGATTGAGCGCGCGGCGGCCGAATTCGGACGGCTCGACATGCTGGTAAACAATGCGGGCGCGATCTGGACGCAGCCGATTCTGGAGACGCCGCCCAAACGCTTCGACCTGATGATGGGTGTGAACGTCCGCGCCGCCTACATCGCCTGTTACTACGCGCTTCCGTATATGGTGAAGCAGCAGTGGGGCCACGTGCTGAACATGTGCCCGCGCCTGTCCACCGAACCCTCACCCGGCAAGGTGGCCTACATGATTTCCAAACTCGGCATGGCACGGGTGGCCATCGGGCTGGCCGCCGAGCACCAAAAGGACAACATCGCCGGCAACGCGCTGTGGCCGCGGACGATCATTGAGAGCCAGGCATCGATCAACTGGAAAATGGCCGGGCGGTCACAATGGCGCACACCGGAGATCCTCTGCGACGCTTCGATGGCGATCTTCGCCCAGGAACCGCGGACGTCGACCGGGCGGCAATGGATCGACGAGGAAGTGCTCACCGAACTGGCGGGTGTCACCAACTTCGATCGCTACTGGTGTGAAGGCAAGCCGCCGGAGAGGCCGATTTACATCGATAAATGGTAGGGGCCGGAACCGCGTGTTCGGGCGGCCCACAGTGCGCCATCTGCAACTAAGTAACCAGGCGTCAGACGGTATTGCCAAAATCACCTGAGATTCCCATTGACATTCTCTCCATGTGTAGATACTATTCCTTACATATCGGAGGAATGTAATGCAACTCACTAAACTCTACATCGACGCTCAATGTGTAGTAGTCCTGGTACTTGTCTCGGCGATTCCGGCATTCGGTGGAATCGTCAGCTTCACACCGCCGGTTACGCTTATTCCCGCTCCGGCGGACGCGCGCTTCAACAGCGTGCTGGAAAGCAATACAGTAGCGCCCCTGTTTGTGGAGATGACCGGCCGAACATTAACGGCGCCCCTGACCGTGGACTTTAACACGCCGGGGACGTTTAACAGCAATCCGGTTGGCGCTTTACCCGTGATTGCGGCCGGGACTATAGTGGACAGCTATTACCTTGTCACTGACCCGGTTGGAGCCGACCCAAACAACAACCGCAACTTTGCCGGAAGCATCACATTCGACGTGCCGGTGCTTGGACTCATAGTGCTGGATCCCGAATTCGCGTCCAGTAATGCCGCGGTGGGGCATACCGGCACTCAGTATTCCACCAGCGGAGTTGGTTTCGAACTCGGCGGTGGGGAGTTGGTTGCGCTCTCGGCCGATCGGAGGACTGTCAGGTTCAACGCTACCTCCGCTCCGGCGGCTGATGACATACGAATCATTACCGCCGCCGAGGCGCCGGAACCGGCCAGTATCGCGTTGTTCGCAAGCGGTCTAGCCGTTTTAGGACTGATTCGCAGGAGACGGCAAGCATAAGTAGCTGCCTTCTTACTCTTTGGCCAGGTGCCGTGCAGCCTGGCGGCGGGCCGTGACCACCAGATCTTTATGGCAATTCGCCCGCACATTGGCGGTGCGATACAGAGCCCAAAATTGGTTAGCGTCGGGAGTCTGGTCATGACAGTGGTAACCTGACAGTAACTTGTGCTCGTTTGAGGCCGAGCGCTTTGAGCATCTGGAAGGCGTACGCGCCGCGTTGAATTTCTGGCGGACGTTCTTGAACTCGTCCATTGAAACCGGCGCGGCCATTTCTTGAGTTCTTCCTGCTGCGGGCATAGCGGTCTGCTGCTCTGGAGTCATTTGGCGGCGGCCCGGGTCCTTGTCCGCCATCGGGTCCGCAGGCTTGCCGCCTGGAAACTTCTGCACTCGCACCGGCCGCGGCCGCCTGGGCGTGGTGCGACATCAGTTCCCCTCGCCTGGAGCGTGGTGCCATTCATGCCGCGCGCATCACCCCAGCATCTTCACCAGGTTCTGGTAGCTTTTGCGCGCGGCGGCAACGGAATCGCCCCAATCCGCGGCGTTGTCCTGTTCAATGCAATAGTGCTTCATGCCCGCGAGCCCGGCGGCGGCGAAGATCGGTTTGTAGTCCACCTCGCCCAACCCTACGGGCACCAGAATGGCGGATCGCTGGCGCTCCTGCTGGGTCATCTGGGCGTTCATCACCTTGATGCCCTTGGCGTCCTTCACGTGCCACAACTCAAACCGCCCCGGGTGGGTCTTGAACATCTGGAGAATATCCTGACCGGCCACCGACGCCCAACCTATATCAAGCTGCATCGCGACCAGGGCCGGGTCGGTCTCGGCCAACAGGACGTCGTACGGCCGCAGTTTGCTGCCCTCCAGGGCTTGAAACTCCATGGTGTGGTTGTGGACCAGGATCTTCATCCCGAACTTCTTCACCAGCTTCCCGTTCTGGTTGAGTTGTCCGGCAGTGAGCTTGACCGATTCCTCGGTCTGCGCGTCGCCGCCGGGACGCGGCCCGCGAGCCGCGAGCCCTGCCGCGACACCCGCCGCAACGCCCACCGCGGGTTGCGCAGCGGGAGGCGTACCGGGAGGCGTACCGGGACCCCGGGCGCCACCGCGGCCTCCGCCGCCACGAATCTCGGTGTACTGAATGCCCATGATCTGGAAGCCTTCAAGCTGCTTTTCGAGATCGGGACCCGCGGTGGCGCCCACGTGGGTGCTAGGCATCGTCAAGCCGTAGCGGTCCAGCATGGCCCGAAACTGCTTAGGTTCGAGGTTGGCGTAATCGGTCGCCGCCTCCACCTCTTTGTAGCCGATCTCCGCCACTTTGGCGACCGTGCCTTCGTAATCCTTGGCAGTCAGGTCACGCACCGTGTACAATTCGAGGCCCACTTGCTTCTTCCAATCGGCGGCGCGGGCGGTGTTGGCGGCGATGGCGAGAGCGCCGGTGCAGGCGGCGGCTTCCTTCAGGAATGTGCGGCGGTTAGTCATAGTGGATGTGTCTCCAGTAACACGGCCATTCTTGGCTGTGTGGGTTTAGTACAGAGTGCACGAATACAGCATGTCTCCGGCGGCCACCAGGAGATACTGGTGACCATCCAGCATGTCAGTTTCGGGCGCGTTCGATACCTGGCGGAGATGGGTATGCCGGAGCGGCTCGCTGCCGCATCGCGCTGGCGGATTAACAATCCGCCGGACCCAGAGGGTGCCCCTACCAACCTGCCCCACAAGTTTTCAGATGCAACCTTCATTAAAAAGGACAGGCCGGGCGATAGGCGCCCGGCCTGTCCCACTAACTGTACTTACAGCCTGCTGTACTTACAGCCCGGTTAGAATTCAAAGCGGGCGCTAAATGCCATAATGCGTGCCGGCAGCGTACTATTGAAGACACCGGCCGATACACTGGTCTGGTTGCCGTTGGCATCCCACGTAAGCCCCGTTCCCACGCCGTTGTATTCCGGATGGTTGAAGACATTGTAGGCCTGAGCCTGCAGCCTCAAACCACGCCGTTCTCCAAACAGTGGAATGAACTTGGACATGGTCGCATCCAGGTTAACTACCTTCGGCAGGGACAGGACGCCCGATCCGCCGCCAAGGCTGCCAAGAACCGGCGTGGTGATGTTGCTTCCCAACGCCGGCACCGCAAACGCCGCCGGATTGAAGTATAGGCCGGCCGGCACATTTGCCATGGGGTTCCCCACCACGTTCACGCGCGCGGTAACGTCGGGGGTTCCCGTGTAATCGGGCGCAGTCCCATTCACATTGGGGCCGCCGGGATTGAACGGAGCGCCGCTCTGCACGGAGAAGATCCCGGACAGAGTCCAGTGGTCCGTAACCAGGCCGAGCAACTTGGAATTCATCTTCTTTCCCAAATCCGGGAAGTTGTATGTGTAGTTGAACTGGAAATTCTGCCTCCGGTCGAATGAAAGCCGTCCGTAGTTGAACGCCTCGTTGTTGGCCACTACCGGGGTGAAAGTGGTGGTGCCGAGCGCCTTGGAGTAGGTATAGGCCATGCCGAACGCCAGACCGTGCGAGAACCGCTGCTGTAAGGAAGCGGTCAGGGCGTTATAGTTGGTGTGCCCAAGGTGGGCATAGCTGTTGAGGGTGTTGTAACCCGGGTAAATGGTTCGCAGAAGAATGTCCGGCAGGGTCTTGTTGCTGTTAGTGGCGTCGGCATTCGCGTTGTTGAACGGCGCACGCGTGCCAATCGGAATCGGGTTGATATCGTAGGACAGTTGTTGATTGTAGCCCCAGTTGCCGGTGTAGCCGACCTCAAGCACCATGTCCTTGCCGACGGACCTTTGCACGTTGAGGCTCGCGTTCTGGGCTCTGTCCCACGGAACCTGGGCCGTGGGCCAGCTATTCTCGGTGGCGGGCCCAAACACCAGGCTGTTGCCGCTGCTGGCGATCTGCGCGAACGTGGTGTAGTTCACCTGGGGTGCGTAAGCATATGGGGGTTGGCCGGAGAGGGCATATACCTGGTTCCCGTCGAGGCGGTTGTAGAAGATTCCGAAGCCGCCGCGCAGCGCGGTCTTGCCATCACCCGTAATATCGTAGGCAAAGCCAAGCCGGGGCGCCGGCGCGATGGCCGATTGAGTATAAGGCGCCAGCGCCACTCCGTTCGAGCCCAGCAACTGGAAGCCGTCGGCCGGATTGCCGGTGTTGGGCACGTACAGCCCGATGTATGCCACCGGAGCCACCGTACCGGTAGCCGGATCAATGGCCACGCGCTTGCCGGAGCTTAGGCCCGGCACATAGATGCGCGGAGCCGCTGCCTTGGTGTAATTACCCGGCACAAAATTGGCGAAGGTCTTGTTGATGTCCACCTGCGGCGTCTGGTGGTAAAGGCGGATGCCGACATCCAAGGTGAGCCTGGATGTTACGCGCCAGTTGTCCTGGAGATAGAACTCGGCGTTCCAGTAAGCGACATTGAATACTGCCCGCGCGGTCGCCTGGCTGTAACTGTCGACGTATCCCAGTAACCCGTTGGCATAGCCGTCGCCCGTATTGTTCACGCCGTTCAGCGCATCCGTTTGAAAGTTGAAATTCCCGGAGTAAGCTGGCGTGGATGGCTGGATCTTGTGATTGTTCTCTATGTATACCCCAGCTTTAAAGGTATGCCTGCCAACCACCTTGCTCACATTGTCCTGGACTGTCCAGATGGTATTGAAATTCTCGTAATTGCCGGCTGAAGTCCCAACGCGGGTATAATTCATCGAGTTGCTGGGGTTAGACGTGCCGAATTGGAACTCCGGCAGGATGTTGAAATATCCGTTGGTTGCGGAGGCGCCTGTCGGAGCCGTTGTCGGGACGGGAAACAGCGACGGCGGGCTGGGCAGCAGCGAGCGGTCCTCGCTCTTGCCTCCATCGAGCGTATAGTACGACCACGTGTTCCAACTCTTGCCGATCGTAAACTCGTTGATCAGCGTGGGCGAGAACTGGTAAGTGAGAGTGCCCGAGTAGCCGTGGCCCGGATTCGGGTGATCGATGTTAGCGATGCCGGCCTGCCCCAGGGCTCCACCCACATCGCTGCTGAACTGCACGCCCTGGTATAGCGCGGCCATATCGTCGTGGTCGTTGATCCAGCGGAAATAGCCGCTCAGCTTCGAGGTGAGGAAAGTGTCCACCCGAAGCACGTCGTTGCGGCGCGGGTGCGTGGCGCTGGCGGCCTCGAAGTAATTTACGATATTGGCTTGCGAACCCGCGCCCGCGAAATTGGGCAAGGGGAAGAAGTTGAGCATCGCCTGGCCGAGCGGCGCGATTCGCGTGGTCGGAATCTTGTTGCCCGGGAATGGCGCGCCGGTGTTTGGATCGGTGATCACGATCAAGGATCCATTGTTCTGCAAGCTCTGCGAGAAATCGCCCACACGCTCCAGGGCGGTCGGCGTGTACTTGTTCTGAGTTCCACCGCTCACGAACTGCCCGGTATACTCCTGCGACCAAAAGAAAAAGAGCTTCTTCTTGTCGCGGTTGACATGATTCGGGATATATACGGGACCGCCGATGCTGTAGGTTTCCACATTGAACCGGTACGGCGATATATACGAATTCGGTCTGTTAGTCGCCGCGTTTCTGCCGTTGCGATTGTTCTGCCAAAGATTGGCATCCAAGCCCTCGTTCCGGTGGTTCCACATAGCCGAGCCATGGAACTGCTGGGTTCCACTCTTGGTGACCACCGTAATGGTGCCGCCCGAGTTGCGTCCGAATTCGGCCTGGTAGTTCGAAGTGAGGATCTTCATTTCCTGAATGGCATCGATGTTCGGCTCGAAGTGCAGAGTGCCGTTCGATCCGGTGTCCATGTCCGTAATGCCATCCACGGTGAAGTTCTTGGCCGAGGTATTTCCGTTGATCGTGATGCCGCCAATGGCGTTGGGCGATGTCACGTCGCGGGCGGCAGTTGTGTCGATCACGCCGGGGACCAGTTTCAGATACCCAAACAGGTCGCGGCCCTTTAGCGTGATGTCATTCAACTGGTTTCCGGCGATCGCCTGGGATTTTTCCGAACTGGCCAATTGGATTGGTTGCGCTTCCGCCAGCACGGTAATGGTTTCGGACGTGTTGCCTATCTCGAGACTCAGCTTGCCCACGTCTCGGGTCTGGTTTGCCTCCACCGTAATGCTGGCTTCCGTGTAACCCTTGAAACCCGGCGCCCGCACCGATACGGAATAGTTCCCCGGAGGCAGATCGAGGAACCGGAACAGTCCCGAACTGTCGGTTGTGGTTGAGCGGACGCCCCCGGTGTCTTTATCGGTCAAGGTGACCGGAGCGCCGGGAACCACCGCATTGGCCGGATCCAGAACGGTTCCCAGCATCGAACTGGAAACGGTTTGGCCGATCAGGCATGCGCCAAAAAGCGTTGAGGCACACAACAAGCGTGCCAATTTACGAAGTGTCATACATGGACCCCCTTGTGCAAAATCCAGAACTCCCAATTGTTAACTAACCCCAAAGATTCCCAGGCTTGGCGAGCGGGCAGAGCCGCTCCGGTGCCCGAAGCCAATGGTTGAGCGGTCCTTACTCTATACCAAGCTGGCCCCATCCGCAAGGGTCAGGACTTTTTTGTGCCGCTAGTATGTGAGTTGTCCGGTCGAGTTCACACGTGTGAGTTGTCCGCATGGCCGGGGGAGGGGTGATGCTGGGGAGTGGACGAAACTCAGCAGTACTCAGCCTCCGAGATGGAGCGGATGATGAAAGTTCAAGACGTACTGTTGAAGGCGATGGCCAGGAAGATCACCTGGTGGGCGGCGGCGGAGATCATCGGCCTCAGCGACCGGACGATGAGGCGGTGGCGAGAGCGTTTGGAGCGGGATGGCTACGCGGGCCTGGCGGATCGGCGCAAGGGAAAGGCAAGCGCACAGCGAATCCCGCTAGCCACTGCGGAGGATGTATTGCGGCTCTACCGGGAAGAATATTTTGATCTGAACATGCGGCGTTTTCGCGAAAAGCATGCTCATAGGACAGTTCTCCTTCTTTAAAAATGAACTCGCTTCGAGTTTCGGGCGTGCGGCATGTCCGGGGTCAATTGATCTCCATCAGCCGCTGCTGACGCCAGTCTGACGGTTCCGACGTGACCGCAATCGTACTCAAAGCCACAGAACGCTGGGTGATGGAAGAACGGCCGAAATCGAGTGGTTGCAAGAAAGAACTGGAAGAGGCTAGTCGAGTTCCCAGCGCCGCCCCGTGTTAAACTCAGCTTTTAAGGACCGTTCCCGCAGTCCCTCCGTTTCCCCTGTCCGGCAAGAAGTGATCCATGAAAAGCAGCAACCCAAACATTCGCAATATCGCCATCATCGCCCACGTGGATCATGGCAAGACCACTCTGGTGGACGCCATGCTCAACCAGAGCGGCATCTTCGGCGCGCATGAGGAACATGCCGATCGAGTCATGGATTCCAACGATCTGGAACGCGAGCGCGGCATCACCATCCTCGCCAAGATCACCGGCGTCCGCTACCACGGCGTCAAGATCAACATCGTCGATACGCCCGGCCACAGCGATTTCGGCGGCGAAGTGGAGCGCGCCCTCAAAATCGTGGACGGCGTCATGCTGCTGGTCGATGCCAGCGAAGGCCCGCTGCCGCAAACCCGCTACGTGCTGTCGAAGGCCCTCGAAGCCCACCTGCCTCCCATCGTCGTCATCAACAAGATCGACCGGGCCGACGCGCGCGTACCGGAAGTCCTCGACGAAATCTACGATCTCTTCATCGATCTGGGCGCCGAGGAAAATCAGCTTGATTTTCCCGTGCTCTATGCCATCGCCAAGACAGGCATCGCCAAAACCTCGATGGCTGATCCGTCCACCGACCTCCGCCCGCTCTTCGATGCCATCGTCAAATCCGTTCCGCCGCCCGTGGGCGATCCCGACGGCGTTCTGCAGATGCTCATCGCCAACCTCGATTACAGCGACTATCTGGGCCGCCTCGGCATTGGCCGCGTATTTAACGGCACGCTGAAGTATGGCGACACCGTCGCTATCGCCAAACGCGACGGTACCATGCACAATACCAAGATCACCAAGCTCTATTCCTTCGAGGGGCTCAAGCGGGTGGATGAAACCGTGGGCCGCCACGGCGACCTGCTGGCCATTGCCGGCGTGGAGGGTATTAACATTGGCGAAACCGTGACCAGCGCGGAAACTCCCCAGCCGCTGCCGGCCATCCGGATCGACGAACCCACCATCGCCATGGCCTTCACGATCAATACATCGCCGTTCGCGGGCCGCGAAGGCCAGTGGGTGACGTCGCGAAACCTGCGCGACCGGCTGGACAAGGAACTGCTGACGAACGTTTCCATCCGCGTCGAGGAACTGGGGCACGATACCTTCAAGGTCATGGGCCGCGGCGAGCTGCAACTCGCCATCCTGATCGAAATGATGCGGCGCGAGGGCCATGAAATGGCGGTGGGCAAGCCCGAAATCATAACCAAAACCATCGACCACAAACTGCAGGAGCCGGTGGAGCACCTCATCATCGACTGCCCCGAAAACTTCATCGGCGTGGTGATCGAAAAACTCGGCCAGCGCAAGGGCAAGATGAGCAAGATGGTGAACAACGGTTCCGGCCGCGTGCGCCTGGAGTTCCTGGTGCCCTCACGCGGCTTGATCGGCCTGCGCAGCGAAATCCTGACGGATACGCGCGGCACCGCCATCATGAACTCGCTGTTCCACGGCTACATCGAGTGGCAGGGCGAAATCTCCATGCGTCCGACGGGTTCGCTGGTGGCCGACCGCGCCGGCAAGGTCACCGGCTATGCGGTGTTCAACCTGCAGGAGCGCGGCGAGATTTTCATGTCGCCGGGCACGGAGGTCTACGAAGGGATGATCGTGGGCGAGAACGCGCGCGATGCCGATCTGGACGTGAACATTGTCAAGGAAAAGAAGCTCACCAACATGCGCGCCTCCACCTCGGATGAAGGAATCCGCCTGGTCCCGCCGCGCATCCTGAACCTGGAGCAGGCCATCGAGTTCATCAGCGAGGACGAACTGGTGGAAGTGACTCCGGTTTCGATCCGGCTGCGCAAGAAGGTTCTGAAGGCCAACCAGAGGTAGCGGCGCCGGGCCCCCCTGCAGCCAAAGCATGTATTTCAAGACTTTCTCACCAGAACGAAGCAGCCTGGTCTGCGGGCCTCTGCCCCGGTTTCGGAACTTCGCGGATATGGAGACCACAAGGGTCGCGCGGGCCTCAAGACAACCAAGCCGACGGGTATCTTGATGACCAGTTCCTTAGACGTTCAAAAGCCAAGCCGACGCAGGTGGAAAATCCATTCTTCTCCGTTTGCGCCAAGTGAGCCTACTGGGGACGAACACATCGACAGATACTCGGAGCCCATTCTTAAATGCTCCGTGCGGCTACGGGCCACTTATCGGCTGCAATTAGATCACGTCCAGCTTGAGCCATATCCTTTGGAATATAACTAAATGCTGTATGCAGTATGTTCTGCAAGCAGCGGACAATCCATCGAGAAAACCCCGATCGGTGTCAATTACAACGCTATCTAGCATTGTATCCCACGCTTCCATCAACAGTTCTTTGCAACTCTGAAATTCTCGCGTCAATACTTCGGCACGTGAAGCGGCAAGAAAACTCGAGGGCTCCAGAATTAGCGCTAGCTCAACGCCGATAAAGCGTGCCAACAGAGTTAGCGACAAAGCCTGGCGGCCCTGGAAAGGGGGGCGTACCCGTGCAGCATATGATCCGGAATCCGGGTAAAATGGAGCAGGACATGAACATCACGGTCGAGATTCCCGAGGAACTGGCCAGTCGACTCGGCGCCGATCCGGCTCAACTGCCCCGGCAGGCCCTGGAGGCCTTGGTTTTGGAAGCGCATCGGCAGGGCAAGCTCACCGAGGCTGAAACTGGCCGTCTGCTTGGGATTGAATCTCGTTTCCAGATTGACCGGTCCCTTAAGGACCACGGCGTGGAACTTGCATACACATGCGATGATCTTGAATATGAGCGGCAAGTACATCGTGAACTGGGAAGGGAACCGCGCCGGTGATTGTGGTTGTAGCGGATACATCGCCGCTGAACTATCTGGTTCTGGTCGAAGCAGTCGAGGTTCTTCAACAACTCTACCAGCGGATCTTCGTTCCGGAAGCCGTTATCATCGAACTGCGCTCTTCCGATGCCCCATTGGAGGTGCAACAGTGGGCGGCATCCCTGCCCAAATGGGTTGCAGTGCGTGCTGTGGCGGATGAGTTTCTCACCGAGCCGCGCTGGCAAGCTCTGCATCGAGGAGAACGAGCGGTCTTGGCGCTGGCGACGCTCCTCAAAGCCGATCTGGTTCTCATGGACGAGCGAATGGGCGTTGCCGTGGCGCGGAGAAACGGGCTTCGTGCCACTGGCACTTTGGGAATACTGGACGAGGCGGCACGGCAAGGACTGCTTGACCTAGCTCTCAGCTGAAGGCTACGACGTTTCGTTACCCGCACGCCTTGGTCGCGGAGTTGCTGGCGGAGAACGCGCTGCGAAAGAAGAACTAAAAAACTAAACAATATCCGAACCTGGAAGCCGAGCGGCCTCGCTGGCGCAGGGGCAACGCCATAGGGTAGGGTTGAGTTATGATGCCAGTTTTCATGAGCTTTCGCGGGCGGAACGCCCATCCCAACAGGCCACACAATGACGATGGTCTGTCCCACCTTAATACCCCGCTAAGTCCTCGAAGTCCACGTTCCCGCCGGACAGCACCACGCCCACCGAGCGGATCTCCGGCGGCAATTTACGGAACAGCACGGCGGCAGCGGAGACAGCGCCCGAGGGTTCCACCAGGATCTTCAACCGCAGCAGCAGGAATTTCAGGGCCGCGCGGATCTCGTCCTCGGTGACCGTCGCCACGCGTTCCACAAGGCGCTGCAGCACGGGAAAGGTCAATTCTCCGGGCTTCGCGGCACGGAGGCCATCGGCGATAGTTTCGGGATGCACCGAGACCCGCACCCCGGCCTGCATCGACAGGAACGTATCGTTGGCCCCTTCCGGTTCCGCGCCGAAAACGCGCGTCCCAGGGTTGAGGGCTTTGGCAATGGTGGAGCATCCGGCCAGCAGACCGCCGCCGCCCACGGGCGCGATCAGCGCGTCCAGGGGGCCGGTCTCCTCGAGCAGTTCGAGCGCCGCCGTGCCTTGGCCGGCCATGATCAGCGGGTGGTCGAACGGCGGCACCAGGGTGGCGCCGCTCTCCTTAAGAATGGCTTGGGCGATGGCCTCCCGGCTGTCGGTGAAGCGGTTGTAGGTGACGATCCTGGCGCCGCGGGCGCGGGTGGCTTCCATCTTGGAGCGCGGGGCATCCTCCGGCATGACGATGGTGGCCGGCACCCCCACATGCCTGGCCGCGATCGCCGTGGCCTGGGCGTGGTTGCCCGAAGAGTAGGCCACCACGCCGGGAGCCAGTTCGCTTGCCGTCAGCGACAGAACCAGATTGGCGGCCCCCCGGATCTTGAAGGCGCCGCCGCGCTGCAGGTTCTCGCACTTGAAGAAGACTCGCGCACCGGCTTCCGCGTCGAATCCGGCCGAGGTGAACACCGGGGTCTTGCGCGCCAGGGGGCGGATGCGTTCCGCCGCCCGGCGCACATCATCTGCATTGATTGCCAAGTCCATTGCTTGATTGTGACGCAGTAACGGTGGGCTTCGCCAGCCACAGTTGCCGCCCTCGGCTCCGGGCTGCAAGCGGGCCGCAAGACCAGGGGCGCCGGGCATATTGGTGACGCGATGCCGATGCTTTCATCGAGCCGCCGCGGGTTGCTTCTCGGCGTCCATGAAGTAATAGCTGATCATGTGCATCACGATCATATGGACGTCTTCGATGCGGCCCATGTGCGCGTTGCATGCCTGAATGTTAAGTTCGGCCATCGGCCCCAATTTGCCACCGTCACGGCCCGAGAGCGCGATAGTGCGGCAGCCAATCCCGTTGGCGTACTCGACCGCGCGAAGCACGTTGGGCGAGTTGCCGGAGCCGCTGAGGGCCAGAAGGAGATCGCCCGGCTCGGCAAAATTCTTCAATTGTTCGACAAAGATACACTCGTAGCCGACATCGTTGGAGTAGGCCGTGATGGTGGGCAGCGAATCGGTGAGCGCCATGATGCGGAAGCGCTTGTGGCGGTTGAAGCTGGCGCCTTTGACCATGTCGCAAACGAAATGCGACGCCGTGGAGGCGCTGCCGCCGTTACCACAGACAAAGATGCGGCGGTCCTCGTCGCGCGCCTGGGCGAGCATCGCGATCGCCTGGCTGACCTTCTCCAGGTTGATGGTTTCGATCGCCTGCAGGACATCGGCTTTATAGATCTGGGGAAAACTCGCGGCCATTACCCATTAAGGCTCAGGGGCCGCATGCCTGTCAATCGGCAGCCCTGTGGCCCTTCGCGTGGTTCGACTCGGGAGCTTGAAACGAGCGGGTTCCGCAGCGCGTGATGATGGGTTCACGATGTGCCAGCGGAGGTGGCGGCGACCGGCCTCCACACCATAGGTTTGGCACCTTCGTTTAGGGACCGAACACCGGTCGACGGGCGGCGAAGCTCGGCCCCGCCGCATCGAAAGGCACGGTGGCATCCATTGTTCCCCGGCGGTGGGTGGACACTAGAACTGCCGCACCATCGCCGGACGGAATCCTGCGGTTCGAAAGGGCGCCGGTGCTGGTACGGCCGTGCGCCTGGCGATTTCCGCCTCTACGGTGGCGTCCAGGGCGGCGGACAATCCGGCAAAGACCGACAGCATCGAGGTGAAAGCGATGTAGTCGAACGTGATCGACACGGCAAACACGATGAGCGCGTAGTTTAGTCCGAGGGCAATATTTGCGATATCCGCCAACCGGGGATCCCCGCGTGTCCGGCGGTAAATCCGGGAGGTCTTCTTCAGCGCGAAGACGATGGCCAGAACATAAAAGATGAGGGCTGGAATGCCGCACTCGCTGGAAACCTGGGTATAGCTGTTGTGGGTGCCTTGCCAACTGCCATGCCTCCGGCCGGCGGCCCTGGCATCCCGATCCTCGGCGACGGTAAACATTCCCGGGCCGACACCGAACAGAGGATGCTGGAAGGTGTATGCGATACTCTTGCGGAGCAGTTCCTTTCGGGCGGACGTGGAGGAATAAGCGATGGCTTCGACGGATTGCTCGTCGCCAGGGCGGATTTCCTCCTGATCTTCGGCCACCGTTCGGTATCGGTTCAGCAGCTTTCTCGGCATCGTGCCCACGATGAGCGCCACCAGCATCACAGTTCCGATGAGCATTTTCATTTTTCCCGCCGGATTGGAGCGGAGGAAAATGGAAAGAAGCAAGGCGCCGAAGGCCACCAGGGCGCCGCGGGAGCCGGTCTTGGAGAGGGTGAAAAGCATCACCAACATCACTATGCCGCAAAATACCTTGCTCATCCCCGACTTGGCGTTGAGCGACATGAGAAACCACAAGCACAGCCCCAGCAACAGTGCCTGGGCCATCTCGTTGGGGTTGGAAAACTTGCCTTGAGGCAGGTATAGCCGTCCAGTTGCCTCGGTACTGCCCCACAAGATGGCGATGACCGTCAACACCAGAAAACCGTAAGTCACCGCGTGGACGGCCTTCCGGCACTGATCGAAGTTTGCGATCAGCCCGGCCGTCGCCAGGAAGATAATGAAGGACGGGAGCCATGACGTCAGAAACAACCCGGTGCTGCCGCCCTTCCACATGCTGCCGGGAATCGCCAGCACGACCCAGACCGTGAAGGCGAGCAGGGCTTTGCCGGTCTCGGATTTGAGCGCCCGGATGAAAGCCTGGCTCAGAATCACCATTACGAAGATCACGCGGTAACTGATGCCGGGTATGTGCAGGAAGGAGAACTTCACGTCGAAAATCCGGCTGTAGATCAGGAACAGGTACAGCACCAGGAGGATGAATCCCACCTGCTGGAAGGCGGAGGCGCCATCGGATGGGACGGCACCGTCGGCTGCCGGAGCCGGGCTCGGCAAGGCCTGCATGAGAGGGGGAACCGCGGTCATGTAGAGTGAATGAGCTTCCTCGTTCGGATTCTAGCACTTTCAGCCGGTGGCGGGTTCCGGAAGCCGCCGGACAGGTAATGCATGGCACGATGTCGCCTGGAGATGGGCCGGTGCTGGTGGGCGGTCTCAGACACAAAACCTGCCGGGGCGCCCGGGGGCGCCCGGGGCCTGGTGCCCGCCCGCCACGCCGTGAGCGGCAGCAAGGCGCCGAACACCGTTCAGAGAAACCAGCTGGCGTCGCGAGAACGCTGAATCGGGATTCGGAGCCGAGCAGAGCAGGGCGGCGAACCCCGGCTGGATGATACACTGTACGTCCCATGATCGACCAACGGCAATCTGGCCGGGGTGCTTCGGCGAAGAAGGGGCTGGTTGGCATTCTGCTGGAGGTCGTTTTTCTGGTGGTCAACATGTACATCGCTTCCCGGCGTCGCTTCTGGCACGACAAAATCGGTACCGTCCTCGTAACGCGGCTTCCCAGCGACTTCCTGCCGGTCGCGCACGCCATGGTACAGGTATCGGCCGGACCCTTCGGACCAACCGAATTTGCCGCCGGGTTGCCGCGATGACAATACCCCCCCCGGGTCCCCGATTTCGGGATCGCAGATACGCGTATTGGACGGCAGGGGCCTTGCTTCTTTTTGTGCTGCTGGCTCTCGGCAGCGTGCTGACCAAGCGCCCCTGGTGTGACGAGGCTTGGTTCGCCAGCCCGGGACTCGACCTGGCCGTGAACGGTCGCATGGGGACCCATGTCCTTGAGCCCACCGGGACGGCTTTGTCCCTCCTGAAATCCGGTGCGCGGCTGGATCGAATTGACCAACATACTTACTGGGTCATGCC
>Ga0210402_10001895_pt1 | contig 20956 bp, 21 predicted proteins | sample IncBWC7MmetaG_FD_161055 | JGI IMG/M metagenome (GOLD analysis project Ga0210402, IMG submission 161055) | Forest soil microbial communities from Barre Woods Harvard Forest LTER site, Petersham, Massachusetts, United States - Inc-BW-C-7-M | ecosystem: Environmental > Terrestrial > Soil >... | reverse complement strand
ATAGGCCAATGGCAGGCTGTTCGCGGCATGGCCGTCATAGCCGACGAATATGACCGCGATTTGACTCGCGCACAGCGCAATAGTCATGGTGCCGCGTCCGTATATTCACGGAATGTGTGGCCGCTTGACACCAGGTTGTCTCCGTCAGGGCGAATTTCTGATTCACGACACTAGCAGCACGCCGGACCTTCAACCCTGCCGGTGCAGCCTTCGATCGATCTGCAGCAGCAGCGTGCTCACCGCCGCGGCGAACACGACGATCAGCAGCGTCACCGACATGACGAGCTCGATGTTGTGCAGGCCGATGCCGTTCATGAGCAGGTAGCCCAAGCCTCGCTGGGACGCGAACATCTCGGCAAGCAGCGAGCCGATCAGCGTGAGCGAGAATCCGACGCGCAAGCCGGTGAAGATCTCGGGTATCGCCGCCGGAAACAGGATCCAGCGCACCATCTGCGGCCGCGAGAGCTTCAGCACATGGCCGGTCTTGAGCAGGATCGGCTTGGTGTTGCGCACCGCGCCCAGCGTGAACAATATGATCGGGATGGTGCCGTGCAGGACACCGAACGCGACCTTCGCGGACAGGCCGAGCCCGAACGCCAGAAGAAGGATCGGATACAGGGTGAGCTTTGGAATCGCGTACACGGTCACGATCATCGGCTCGAGAGCATCGCCGGACAGCCGGTCGAAGCCGAGCCAGAAGCCCACCAACAGACCGATCACCACCGACAACGCGAAGGCGATGGCGAACGCGCGCATGGTGTCGAAGAGATGCATTCTGAAATCTTCGCCCGTTACGAGATTCGCCGTGTAGCGCAGCGTCGCAAGCGGCGAGGACAATGCGCTATCGCCCACCGCCCAGTACATCGCCTGCCAAAGCGCAAAGAGCGCCGCGACCAGCAGCAGCGCGTTGCGCCCTCCGTGCCGTCGACGCGCACTCATCGCGCGCCTCGCCGCGCCAGGAGTGTCTTCTCCCACCGGGTCAACACCGTGTTTATCGCAATCGACGCAAGCAGGATCAGGACGATGAGCGGATACATGGTCGCGTTGTCGAAGTTGTTGTACGCAAAGTTGATCTCGTACCCGATTCCGCCGCGCGAGAGGATGAATTCCGAGCCGATGATCCCGATGAAGGCGTACGCGACCGCGAGCTTCACGCCGGTGAGGATGTAAGGCCCCGCGGCCGGAAGCGTCAGCCGCAACGCGGTATCGATGGGAGTCATGCGCATGATGCGGCCCGTTTTGAGCAGCACCGGCGGCACGCGATCGAGGCCGTTCAACGTGTTGACGATCATCGCCACCACCCCGAGCATGAATGCGATCAGGATCTGTGGTAGATCGCCCAGGCCGAATACGACGATGAAGAATGGATAGAACGCGAACACCGGCACCGCGTAATAGGTGGCGAAGAGCGGATCGAGCGTCTCGCGCAAAGCGCGCAGGCGATGGAGCAGGGCGGCCGCCACTACGCCCACACCGAGGGCGAGCACCAGCGCGAGCAGCGTATTGGTCAGCGTCTTCCAGATGGCGCTGTTCATCTTGCCAGACGCCAGCAGGCGATAAAGATCCCTGGCGATCAGGTGCGGCGGCTGCATGGTGATCTTGTCGATGACGCCGGTCAGGCAGAGGACCTCGAGCAATGCGATCGCGCCGGCGATGACTGCGAGCCGATACGCGAACAGGCGGTTCATGCGTCCGCGGCCGGTGTCGGCACGGCGCGCCCGATGGTCTTCAACGATTCCTCGCGCAGCGTCTTCCATAATCGCGCGGTGATCGCCCCGAACTCGCTGCGCTCGACGATGCGGCTGTCGCGTTCGCGCGGCCAGTTCGTCTCGACGACGTCGATCAGTCTTCCGGGCCGCGCCGACATCACGCCGATCCGGTCGGCGAGCATCGTCGCTTCATCGAGCGCATGGGTGATAAGGAACACCGTCGCCCCGGTCGCGCGCCACATGAGCAGGAGCTCGTCGCCCATCAGGAGGCGGGTCTGCTGGTCGAGCGCACCGAAGGGCTCGTCGAGCAGGATCAGTCTGGGCTGCATCACCAGCGTCCTGGCTATGCACACGCGCTGACGCATGCCGCCGGAGAGCTGGGCGGGATAGCTCGTCGCGAAATCTGCCAGTCCTACAAGTCGCAACGCGTCGCGAACGCGCGCGTTGCGTTCATCCTTGAGAAGCTTGGACCGGCGCAGGCCGAACGCTACGTTCTCGGCGACGTTGAGCCAGGGCAGCGAGGCGTCTTCCTGGAACACGACGCCGATGCTGTCGGGCGCTTCGCCGGAGATGGTGCGCCCCTCGAACTCGACGCTGCCCTGCGTCGGCGGAGTCAAGCCGGCGATGATCTCGAGCAGCGTCGATTTGCCGCATCCCGACGGTCCGACCACGGCGAAGAATTCGCCGCGCCGCAACTCGAGGTCGATCGGCCCGAGTGCGTGCAGCGGCGCCGTCGTAGGGCTCGCCGGAAACGTCTTGCCGACGTTGGAGAGCGCGACCTGGGCCGTCACGAGCCGCCCCGAATCACACGCGCTATTTCAACGTCTTCAGATCGTCCGGGAGGAAGCGCGTGTCGATGATCTTGCCGTAATCGACCTCGCCCGTGATGGCGCCCACCGATCGCTGAGCCTCGATCATGCGCTTCAAGCCCTCGAGATGGATTTCGCCCTCGCCCCAGTAAGGCACGCCCTTGGTCATGCTCGTGGTGAGGTTGCGTATTGCGCTCTTCGCCACTGCGGGCTCGATGTTGTATTGCTTGGCGACGATCTCCGCGGCCTCGTCGGGGTGCTCGCGCATGAAAATGACCGCCTTGCGGCGAGCGCGAATAACGGCGCGGATGAAGTCGCCACGCTTCTCGGCCATCTCGACGGTCGTTACGCCGACGACGTTGTCGAGCGGTGGCAGCACGTCGCTGGCGACGATCACCGCACGGTACTTGTCCTTGTATTTCGACCACAGCGGCTCGGTGATGGGCACGATGTCGACCTGACCCGAGTCGAGCGCGGCGATGCCCTCGCCGAAGCCGCCGGTCTTCACGAGCTCCGCATCCTCGGGCTTGTAGCCGGCGATCTGCAGCAGCATCGCCGCCAGCGCCTGACTGGTCGAGCGTGGATTGGTGTACCCGATCTTCTTGCCCTTGAGGTCCTTGAGCGTCTTGATCGGCGAATTCGGCTTCACCGCCCACACGAACTCCGCCACAGTGAGCACGTTGTCGCTGACGATCCTGAGATCCGCGCCGGCGAGAATCGCGGACACGACCACGCCGGGGTTCACTTCGCCATAGGGAACGCCCCCGCCGGCCAGCATGTTGCGCAGCGACGTTCCGCCGCCTGCCGACGAGATCAGCCCGGTGATATTGAGCCCTTCCTCCTTGTAGTAGCCCTTCACCAGGGCGACGCCGAAAGGCATGCCGTTGGCCGACACACCATAGTTTCCGACCGCGATCTCCTCCGCGTGGCTGCTCGCCGCCGCAACTGCCGCGAAGAACGCAGCGGTCAGCCAGGAACGCAAGGTCATCATGGTTCTCCTCCAGGTTGTAGGTTCATGGCGCATGGTTCCTGCGCTCTTGTCAGCCGTCGTTCGGAATCTGCTTGCAACATTGAAGACGATACCGCGCGTGGATACTCGGGCGCAACCCGCATATCGATGACGCACCTCATGTGCTTCCTTCCACCGGACCGGAGCCGCACGCTGCGCCGGCTTCGATCGCCTGCCAGCGGGCCAGCTCCAGGGCGTCGTCGAGAATCCGGCGCGAGGCGTCGGCTGTGCCATCGGGCGTCATCGGCTCGATGCCCGTCGCATGACGGCGAAGCGTCATCAGCGCCGTATGCATGGTCGCGGTGATCCGGAACAGCAGCGTGGCCGGATACGAGACGTGAGCAAAGCCGAGCTCACGGAGCTCCGCGGGTGTCGGCCACGGCATGCCCGCGGTTTCGAAGATCGCAGCGGAGAGGCGGGCGCCGCGCAATGCGCGTCCGACGCGCTCGTAGTCGGCGATGGACTTGAGTCCTGCGATGAAGACACCGTCGACACCGAGTTTGAGGAATCGCTCCGCGCGGCGCAGTGCTTCGTCGAGTCCGAGGACACCGTACGAGTCGGTGCGGCCGATAATGAACGTATCCGGATTGCTGCGTTCCGCGAGCGCAACGCGAAGCTTGGTCTCGATGATCGAGCGATCTACCACGCCGAGGGCGTGGTCGGCGCGCTGCTGCTTGTGCTCGCGTTGCTGGTCCTCGATGAGGATCGCGCTTACGCCGATGTGTTCGTAGAGCTCGATCATCCGCGCGACGCTCTTGACGTCGCCGTAACCATCGTCGCCGTCGGCGAAAAACGGCAGCTCGGTTGCCGCGGCAATATCGCGAATGCCGGCAGTCATGTCGGATACGCCGATGAGCCCGATGTCCGGAAGGCCGAAGCGGGTGGCAAGAAGCGCGGATCCACCGATGGCGAACGCCCGAAAGCCGGTCCTTGCGATCAGGCGCGCTGATAATGCGTCGTGCGCAAGCGGAGTCACCAGCGGCCGTTCCACCTCCATGACGCTTGCTATCGACGGGCGCCCCACGATTCCTCCGGATTCGGACCGGTATTGGCACTATACGACATGCCATCGGACGATCTTCCGAGGCGAGGACCCGGTGCGGCATTCCTACAACACAAAATTGCGCGCGCGCGCCTATGTCCGCTACCTGACATACCGCATGGATTTCGCGATGGCATACTCGCCCCGGTGCAAAAGTCGCGAGCAGTGACTGAATTTCTCATGAACTGTCTCGCACGAGTGTTGTGCGGCGGCCCGTGTGTCGAGTCAGCAGCAACGCTCGCTTAACTAGCGCGATTAAAATCATGCCGCAGGCTCTTTACCCGCTCCTTTCTCAAGCGGCGACAATACTGCCGCTGCTGCGTCGACATATTGTCGAAGCGGCAGGGCGCTGCAGTATGCCCCTCGGGTTTTCGCTCGACATGGTCCCGATTCTGGAAGAGGACCTTCTTGGCTACGAGCTGACCCCGGCAAGCGCCGCCCAAACATGTCTCACCCTGGGCTGTAAACCGGACGGCGAGCCGGTGCTACGCAAGGAGACACTCCCCAACGCCCCGCCGGGTGCGCTACAGCTGGTGACCCTGGATGGCCGGACGATCGCGCGCGCGCCGCGTGAATTGCCGTCGCGTTCCGGCCGGCGGGATTTGCGGTTTCCTGATTGGCCGTCCGCCGCAAAATTCGCCTGGGCCGAGCTGGACACTCTTTTCCCTGGGGCACCGCGCCGTCCGCCGCTGCTCAATCTCAGCCAGAACGCGTCGCTCGAGCGAGCGCTCCTCGCGGCCGCAACCAGGCTCGAGCAATGGAACCCGATCATTCATTTCTGCGGGTTGCCAAACGAAGAGCAGCTTGGGTATGCGCTGTATGGCGCCAATGGCGGACGCGGGGAGCTGTTTTTTCGCCATCCCGATCAATGGACATTGCGTTGGAAATCGGCGCGTGAAGTCGTCTGCGCAGCGTGGTCTATGGTAGCGCCCGATTTTCCGCTCACGAGGAACGAAACGGCGGCAGGCGACTCTTCAAGCGTTCAGCGCATCTCCGCGCACATGAAGTCCTTGCAGTAGGATCGTTCCACCGGCGGTGACGCCACTCGCGTGGTCAATTGCCACGGAGCTCTTACGGGGGTTTGCGCCTATAACCGCCAGCCTGCATGCAGGAGTCGTACATCCAGTTGTAGGACCCGTGGGTTGGATCGTAGGGTCCCAGTCCGTATTCCTTCTGATGTGCCTCCGCCTGCTTCGCGCACGCATCGGCATCCTGGACGAGCTTTTCAGCATGCGCGCCGCCTCGATCGTAATCAGCGGCGGTGCGTAGCGCCATGGAGGTGCAAGCGGCGAGGGCGAAGGCGGTGATCGCGACGATCGCGGCGTGCATCGGAGAGTAAACAATGCTTGGTTTCCCGCCGAGAAGCTTGGCCCGCATGCGATGCACTCCTGATTGGGCGAGGATCTTCCGCTGCACTCGCCAAGTGTCGCACGATCCGGTGACGTTGGGGGTGGCTGGAACACGTTGCCGAGAGACCTACCATCGGCAACGCTCACGTTTGTCGTCTAGAATGGCCGCGTGATTGCCTGCCCGAATTGCCACGTCGAAATGACCGACCAAGCGGTCGAATCCTATAGCGGAGCAGGGCCGCTCGAAGTCGGCAGCTGCGCACCTTGCAATCTGCTCTGGTTCGATCAGTCAGGAAGCATCCGCCTTACGCCGCGAGCGGTACTGGGCTTGTTTCAATATATAGGGACGGCCGCGGGAGCCGCCCGAACACCGCTAGCTTCGGCGTTTCGTTGCCCGCGCTGCTCGGACGCCCTGGCGTTGACCTACGATCTGCAGCGCAGCACCCGGTTTACCTATTGGCGTTGCGCCAACGATCACGGGCAGCTCTTCACCTTCAATCAGTTTCTGCGCGAAAAGAATTTCATTCGCAGTCCGACCTTGGCGGAGCTCAACAAGCTGCGCGAAACGGTGCGCCAGATCTCCTGCTCCCAGTGCGGAGGGCCGATCGATTTGACCAAGGACACGGCGTGCACGCACTGCGGTGCGCCCATCGCCCTCGTCGATCCCGACGGTGTCGCCAAGGCGGTGCACGAGCTCACGATCGGGAACGCCTCGACCTCGCGTGCAACCGAGGAACAAACGAGCGTCGCGTTCAGTAACGCGCAGCTGGACGCACTGTTCAATATGGAGCGGCTCAGCGAACACGAGGGTAACGATGACCTCGTCGCCATCGGAGTCGCCGCCGTCGGCGCGGCTCTCGGCGCAATGCTTCTGGCAAGGTAAGGCCGACACAGCTGATGCAACAGCCGCTACCGGCACACCGTCCCCGGCGCGCGGAAGATCTCGCGGGTGATCGTCTTCATCTGCGACACACCATCGATGGCATAGGCAAAGGTCGCGCTGTTGCCGTTGGTGAAAGTGAGGGTCACATTGCCCGCCGCAGTCCTGACGACCGCGGCCGGATTGAACGGTACTGCATTGAACGGCGGACCCGTGGTTCGATAAAAGGTCCCGCCATATGTCCCGGGCATCGTCCGGGTTGCGGTGGCCACCAGCCACAGCGGCGTGCGATCGTGATCGTAGGTGAACCAGGTCGCGAAGATGGTATCGCCTTCATGCGCCAGGTTGATGCCCCATCCCGATTCCGACCCGGGGGGCGCGTTCCACCATAGATCCTGATAGTTGGTTGCCAGCGCAGGATCCGGCTGTCCGCCAAAAATGCATGACGGCAGCGGCCCGAACACTTCCCGGGTGATGGCTTTGGTCTGCGAGACGCCGTTGACGGTGTAGGCGAAGGTTCCGTTGTCGGCGTCGGTGAAGGCGAGTGTTCCTGTCCCCACCGGGGTGCGGGTAACTTGCGCTGGATCGAAAGGCACCGCGTCGAACGACGGCCCGGTGACTTCGAACAAAGTGCCCGCGAACGTACTGCCGCCGGTGTTCGGTGCCGTCATCACCAGCCACCTGGCTTTGCCATCGAGGTCGTAGCTGAACCATGCGGCGAAGATCACGTCGCCCTGATGAGCGAAGCTGATTCCCCAGCCCGCTTCCGATCCTGCGGGAGCGTTCCACCACAAGCCGGTAAAATTCGACGCCGGCTCGGTGTAGGGAATGACAACGCTGTCGTCGCCGCCCCCGGCGACGCTTGTCATTCGACGAAGCCTTTCCAGCGCGGCCGGATCCTCGCGTACCTTCGCGTCGAGAAACGTCAAGCTCCAGGTGTAGATGTCGTTGGTCGACGCGATGTCGAAATGGTGATCCACTCCGTTCAGCGCGACCAGTTCTCGCGGCCCGGCCAGGCGGGAGATGCCCTGCGCCGTCAGAGCGATCGGCGCGGTTGTGTCCGCAGTGCCGCTGATAGCAAGGAAGGGAAGCGTTACGCCATCCAAACCGTTTTGATCCCGACCGAAGGCAGGCATCAGTGGTTGCCCAAAATAGGGAATGTAGCCGACGGCCGCCTTGAGCCGCGGGTCGTTGATGACCCGCGACGAGGACAGGCCTATGGTCTTGGTCAGCGCGGCGCCGGCCATCAGCAGCAGCGTCTCGCCGCCCTGGCTTGCACCGAAGCCGCCGACCTTCGCGGCGTCGACGTGTTGTGACCACTGGGCATTCGACAGCAGCAAATCGAGCGTCGCCGACAGTGCAAGCGGCCGCAGCGCCTGCATCGCGATGAAATTATCCAGATGCGTAAGAAGGTAAAACAGGTTGTTGAGACTTTCAGGGACCAGATCGGCAACGCGCGGGTCGCCATGGAACGGCGCGGCGACGACGTAGCCGAAGCTGGCGAATACCATGATCGGATCGATGTAGTCGTCGGAAAGCGGGCTGCCGCCGTAGCCATGCGAGAACAGAAGCAGCGGGTAGCGCGCCGCCGCATCGGCGAACAGCGGAGCTTCGCTGCCGCGCTGCATGTGGGGGAGCGCCTTGCCCGTGGGCAGCAGGTAATCGGGACGCGGATTGGAAGGGGTCGTCGGATAACAGACCACGACGACGTAGGGAATCGTGCGACCGGCGAAGGAGCTGAAGAGACTGCCGTCGGACGGCGCGGTGACCGCGACCGACAGAGTGTTTGGGGGGTCGGCCAGAAGATCGGTTACATAACGCGACCCGCCGCTCGAGCGAGGGACAGCTTCCCAATAGTCGCTCGCGCTTTCGCCAGTGCCGACGCGAGTGAAATCCTGCACTACGTTGCTGCATGCCACCGGGAACGGACCGGGCAGCGCCAGGGGCGGTACTTCAAAGGCCGAATCGGCCCTCGCAACCGAGCTTGCGGTGACAACCGCTGCGGCAGCGACGAAGGCGATCGAGCGCCAGTTGCCTTTTGCGAAAGGCGTCAGCACGGTTGGATGATAGGGCGGATGCACTGAATATGGTATCGCCCTTGAGACCACCCAAGGTCAGATGCGTTCTCATAACCCCTTCCGGCGTCGATGGTGGCGTTGCGAATCAAAGGATTGAGACTGATGAGACGCCCATGCTGCGTTAGAATCTCCTCCTCCGCCGGGAAGCCCATCGACACCGGGTCCACACGCCGAAGGAACGGTCATGGCCGCCAGGTTTTTGTTCGTCGCGTTATCGCTGATCGCCGCATCGTCCGCGCTCGCGCAGGATGCGCCGGCCTCGCGCCTGGACACCGTGCAGAAAAGCGGCAAGCTCCGGGTCTGCACACCCGGCGATTACAAGCCGTTCAGCCTCCAGAGACCCGATGGCAGCTTCGAAGGTCTCGACGTCGATCTGATACAGGCAGCGGCCAAGGCGTTGGGCGTCGAAGCCGAGTTCGTGAAATCGGCATGGCCGACCTTGATGAAGGACTTTGTCGATAAATGCGATGTGGGCGTAGGCGGCATTTCGGTAACGCTCGACCGCCAGAAGAGCGCATTCTTTTCGTCGGCCTATATGGTCAACGGCAAGGCGCCCATCACTAAATGCGAGAACGTTGCCAGGTTTCAAACGGTTGTCGACATCGACAAGCCGGGCGTAACCGTGATCGAGAATCCGGGCGGAAGCAACGAGCGCTTTGCGCGCGCGAACTTCAAACAGGCCAAGATCGTTATCTTCAACGACAACACGACCATTTTCGACGAAATTCTCAAAGGCAACGCCGACGTGATGATTTCGGAGTCGGTCGAAACCATCGTCCAGCAGAAGGCGCGGCCCGGATTGTGCGCGGTGAATCCCGACAAGCCATTGCAATACGGCGAGATGGCCTGGCTCCTGCCGCGCGGCGACGCCTCGTTCAAGGCGTGGATGGACCAGTGGCTCCATTTGGCCAAAGCGACCGGCGACTATGACCGGATCGCCGGCCGCTGGCTGCGTTGAAGAGGGACTCGTGAAGCCGGCCAGCATTGCTGCCCAAGGGCTCGGATGGGTGGACGACCAAACGCGCGCGCTCGCGCCGCCCATACACACGTCGACCACCTTCATACGCGATCCGGACAATCAATACCGCTCGGGCCGCAGCTATGCGCGCGATCAGAACCCGACCTTCGATCAGCCCGAAGCGGTGCTGACCGCGCTCGAGGGCGGCCACGCCTCTCTGCTGTTCGCATCGGGTATGGCGGCTGCCACGGCGCTGTTCCAGGCGCTCTCGCCGGGAGATCACGTGCTCGCCCCTAAAGTGATGTACTGGTCGCTTCGCAACTGGTTGACTCACTTCGCGACCGAGTGGGGATTGCGCGTGCAGTTCATCGACATGAGCAACCCGGATCAGGTCCGAAACGCCGTTCAGTCCGGCAAGACCAGGCTCGTCTGGATAGAAACGCCGGCGAACCCGCTATGGACGATTACCGACATTGCCTTGACCTGTGAACTTGCGCATGCATTCGGTGCCACGGTGGCGGTGGATTCGACCGTTGCGACACCCGTTCTGACGCGCCCGTTCGAGTCCGGCGCCGACATCGTGATGCATTCGGCAACGAAATATCTCAATGGGCATTCCGATGTCATTGCCGGAACGCTCAGCGCGCGTGAGGATACTCCGCTGTGGCAGCGCATCAAAACCATACGGGCGCAAATTGGCGGTGTGCTCGGACCCTTCGAGGCGTGGCTGCTCATGCGCGGCATGCGCACCCTCTTCCCGCGTGTCCGCGCCGCATGCGACAGTGCGCAAAGCATCGCCCTGCACCTGGCGCAAAATCGCTTCGTCGACGAAGTGCTTTATCCGGGGTTGCCGTCCTTTCCGGGCCATGCGATCGCTGCGCGGCAGATGCACGGCGGTTTCGGCGGAATGCTGTCGATCCGGGTGCGGGGTACGAAAGGTGGTTCTGTCACCGGAGAGAACGCAGCCATTGCGACTGCCGCAAAGGTTCAATTGTGGAAACGGGCGACTTCCCTTGGCGGCGTCGAAAGCCTGATCGAACATCGCGCCAGCATCGAAGGCGCGGGCACACCGGTCCCCGCTGATTTGCTGCGCCTGTCCGTCGGACTCGAGGAAAGCGATGATCTGGTCGCCGATCTGGAGCAGGCGCTCGCGCAGGCCCATTCGTAAGCCAGGTACGCTGCAGCCTAGATACCGAGCCGACCACGACCAGAACCATGACCAACGCCACATGACTACCAAACTCGAGGGGCCGCTGAAACGAGAACTGGCGATCGCCGGAGATCCGTATGTTCTGACGATTACGCCGGACGGATTGACGCTGGTGCCGAAAGGCAGGCGTAAGGGTTACGGCTTGGCCTGGGACGCGTTTGTCAGCGGCGAGGCCGCACTCGCGACCGCCCTGAATGCCTCGCTCCTGGTAGCGCCGGCAAAATCACGCGGCTCTGAAAAGCGTTCGCCCCGAAAGCCTTCCCGGAAGCGATGACTGGGTCGAATCTGCGCCCCTCGTAGCGACGCTACGCGGAAGCTCGTACGTGGCGTTCGCGGCGCTCGCGCGGCGTTTCTTTTGCAGCGCAAGCAGTCTTCGCCGGAGGATCGCCTACACGAGCGGGCGCCGATGCCGTCCGGTGGTTAATGGGTCATGCACTAGCCGGCCGGCCCAGCGCTTTCTTTCTGTCCGAACTTCGTTCCTGCCATGCGGCCAACTCGGCGTGGTAGCGCTCGAGAGCTTCCTCGTATAGATCGAAGACGCACGGATCGCACGAGCCTTTGCAACAATCGTCCTGGCCGGGCCGGACCGGAGGAACCGGTGGCGGATCGTCGTCAGCGGGAAGCTCGGACATGCTCGGGGACAATGCGATGCATTCGCGGCAGGTCAAGCGGAAAAGTTACGGCGGACGCGTTATTTTCGGCGAAAACGGCGACCGCGGCTCGCGTCGCCTCGACCGTTATGTCTCGTCACCGAATCGATTGGGTCCCTCGGTCCCTCTCAATAACCCGCATTCGATCAGCACCCACAGCCATCCGATAATCGGCACGAAGTTTATCAAAAGCCACCAGGCCGATTTGTTGCGGTCGTGCCACCGTTTGACCTGAACGGCGATCCAGATCCAGATCAGAGGCGGGACCAGCAGTAACAGAAAAAACAGCGACGGACGCGGCACGCCGAAGATCGCGTCGACTACGCCTAATCCCAGGTCGGCAAGGATCGTTGCAATCCACCAGGGCAAGCGCTTCAGTCTGCCCTTGAAGCCGAATAGTAGTTGAGTCACCGTCATTCTGGCCCCCAAGGTTGGGGGGAAGCGTACGCGCCCCGGGGCAGGCCAACAAGACCGGCCGTTCGCCGGGCCTTGTTCGCACCGCATGCGCGGCTTGCGAAACTCCCGGTGGTGTACAGTTCGACTGAATCCCGATCCCGTCGCGGGAGGAGAAATGAACCAGATTTTCGGTGTTTTCTTCTTGGCGATAGTTGGCACCATTCCCTGGCGCGCGGATGCAGCTTCCACGCAGGTTGTCGTTGTGCCCCTCACCGGTGCCATAGGCCCCGCCACCGCGGATTTCGTGGGCCGCGCCCTGGCCCGCGCGGAAAAGGAGGACGCCCAACTCGTCGTGCTGAAGATCGACACGCCCGGCGGACTCGACTTGTCGATGCGCCAGATCATCAAGGATATCCTTGCCTCGCCGGTGCCGGTCGCGGCGTTTGTCGCCCCGAGCGGCGCCCGGGCCGCCAGCGCCGGAACCTACATCCTGTATGCCAGCCATATCGCGGCGATGGCGCCGGGCACCAATCTCGGTGCCGCGACACCGGTGAACATCGCGGCGCCCTCGCCGCTCACGCCGACCCCGGCGCGCAAACCCGACGACGCCCGTGATAACCATAAGAGCGGCAAAGGCGAGAAAGGCGCTTCCGAAGGCGAGGATGCGGTCCAGGACACGATGACCAAGAAGCAGCTTTCCGATGCCGCGGCCTACATCCGTGCGTTTGCGCAAATGCGCGGACGCAACGTCGAATGGGCGGAGCGCGCGGTTCGCGACGGGGTGAGCCTGTCGGCGGAGGAAGCGCTGGCGCAGAAAGTGATCGATCTCACCGCGCGCGACGTACCGGAGCTATTGAGCAAGCTCGACGGGCGCAAAGTGACGACTGCCGGCGGCGAACGAACGCTCGCCACCGCCGGAGCGACGCTGGTCACGGCGGAGCCCGATTGGCGGACGCGATTTCTAGCCATTATTACCGACCCGAGCGTGGCGTTGATCTTGCTGATGATCGGTGTCTACGGATTGTTCTTCGAGTTCTGGAACCCCGGCCTGGCGCTTCCGGGCGTGGTCGGCGCGGTGTGCCTGCTTATCGGACTGTTTGCGCTGCAAATGCTCCCGGTCAATTACGCCGGGCTGGCGCTCATTCTGCTCGGCCTGTCGTTCATGGTTGCCGAAGTGTTTTTTCCCGCTTTTGGTTCGCTGGGAGCAGGTGGAGTCATCGCCTTCGCTGTCGGCGCGGTAATGCTGATCGATACCGAAGTGCCCGGCTTCGGCGTTCCAAGCGGATTGATCGCCACCCTGGTCGCGGTCACCGCATTGTTCATCTTCTTTGTCGCGGCGCTTGCGCTCAAGGCCCGACGGCGCCCGATCGTGACCGGTCACGAAGCGCTGATCGGCAGCGTCGGCGTTGCGCTCGAGGATTTGGAACCCGAAGGCTGGGCGCGCATTCATGGCGAGCAATGGCGCGTCCGCAGCCCCGTATCGATCAAACTTGGACAAAGCGTGCGCGTGACGTCGCGCGGCGATCTGCTCTTGTCGGTCGAGCCCGTCGCGGACTAGGGCTCATTCTTCCAACCACTGCTCACTGAAGGACCCTGATCATGGTCATCGGATTCGGTTTTGGCACTATCGTCGTCATCGTCTTGCTGGTGGTCATGACGTCGTTCCGCGTCCTACGCGAATATCAGCGTGCGGTGGTTTTCATGCTCGGCCGCTTCTGGAAGGTCAAGGGACCGGGGTTTTTCCTGCTCATTCCAGTGGCGCAGCAGATGGTGCGTATCGACTTGCGGACCGTCGTCATGGATGTGCCGCCGCAGGACGTGATCACGCGCGACAACGTGTCGGTCAAGGTGAACGCGGTCGTGTACTTCCGCATACTCGATCCGGCCAAGGCCGTGATCCAGGTCGAGAACTACTATCAGGCGACCAGCCAGCTCGCGCAGACGACGCTGCGCGCCGTGCTGGGCAAGCACGAGCTCGACGAGCTGCTGTCCGCGCGCGAAAAGCTCAACCTCGACATCCAGCAGGTGCTCGACAGCCAGACCGCGGCGTGGGGCATCAAGGTCTCGACGGTGGAAATGAAAGACGTGGACCTCAACGAAACCATGATCCGGGCCATCGCGCGCCAAGCCGAGGCGGAACGCGAGCGGCGGGCGAAAATCATTCACGCGGAAGGCGAGCTGCAGGCGTCGGAAAAGCTGCTGCAGGCCGCGCAGATGTTGTCAAAGCAGCCGCAGGCGATGCAGCTGCGCTATATGCAGACCCTCGCCAACATCGCCGGCGACAAGACCTCGACCATTGTTTTTCCGCTGCCGATCGACCTGCTCACCGCGTTGATTCCGGCGACGCGAGTCGAGGCGCCCCGAGAATAAACCTGGTCCGTCCTCCATGCCGCAGCGGGTCGGATGATTTTTGGCCGCGGCCTGCGCACGCTCACGCCTGAACGAACGTTGTGACCCGCCGTCTTGCCCGTTCACGCAAAGAGCATTCGCGCAGCGTATCGGCGAGCGCCTCGAGGCCCGGCACGCCGTAAATCACCACCGTCGGGAAACCTGCATCCGACGACCGCAGGTGCAGCAGGCAGTGCCCCACAAGCCTCATGCCGAGCGGTTTGAGCAGATCGAAGTGATCGACGCGGAAGAGTTCGAGGCTGTCCTTGTTTTTGGAAAGCAACCCACGTTCCACTCTGACGCGCTGGGTTGTGATTTCGTAGGCGATCGACAGGCTCCGGATCCAGTACACAAGAAATGCGATGCCGAGGGTAAGCACCACCACCACCCACTGCCACGCGCTGTAGATGATCGCGGGATGTCCGGTGAAAAGTGGCTTCTCCACCTCGGCGTCGCGCGACGCAGCGAACGCGACCAGATCGGAGTTGCAAAAGCGGCATTTGATCGCAGCTGCCTTGATGGTTTCGCCGCAAACGGGACAGATCTTGGTTTCATCGTTCATCGGTGCGCTCCTTGCGGACCTTCAACCCCAGGGCGCGGCCTCACGTTTTCTTTGCTGCGGCTGCGACCACGTTCACCAGTTCGTTGGCCTGCTTGTTATGGACCGATTCGCGGATCAGGATATCCGGCGGGGTCACGGCGCGGCCGTAATAGAGGCGATTCCACTCGTCCGAGGTCGAGGCGACCGTGCCGTCGAGGCTCAAGCCGCCGTAAATCCCCTTGGCACGGCTGAACGAGATGAAGTCGGCGACCAGATTCGACTGCGTGCCGGTGCCGATCGGCCCCGCGGCAACGGAAACGTCGCCGCCGAACTTGAACGAACTCGAAAGCAGCGAGTCGAGGCCCTTTTCGGTCATGACCAGGCTCACCGTTTCGGACACGGAAACACCGGCCTGGAAGCCCACACTTCCGGTCACCAGAACGTAAAACGCCGGACCCGCCCAATGGCCCGTCTTGGCGTTGCGCGCCAGCACCACGGCGCGACCACCCGAGCCGCCGATGATGAATCCGGCCCTGGTGATTTGAGGCGCGATCAGGACCGCCCTGGCGCGGTTGAAATTGGCTCGCAGCCAATGCATGTCGGGGTCATTCAAGAACCCGGAGAGGGTAAGCGTGGCGGTGCTGACCAGCTTGCGCTGATCCACCTGTGCGAAGGCGGCCGAGGACAGCGATGCCGCGACCACCAAGAGCAGAAACGCAGCGCGAGTCGTGCGAAGCGTCGCACGCGTCATGATTTTTCTCCCGGGATTCACGCGTCCAGCGGTACGAGCGTAGGGAGGCTTCGCGGTCCTGTCAATCTTGGGTGCGTATTGCACTGTGTTTGGGCCCATCACAATGCCGGTCGATGCTGCGCCCATGGCCGCGCCGTTTCGAAGGCCGCGGCGGCCGAAAACAGGTCATCTTCGCGATACGCGCGGGCCACGATCTGCAGGCCGACGGGCAACTGCCCACGCGTGAAACCTGCCGGAATCGACGCCGCCGGCTGACCGGTCAGGTTGAACGGATAGGTATAGCTTACCCACGTCACCAGATTGCGATCCTCGAATCGGGGCGGAACGCTGACGCCGACATCGACACCAGCCACGGGCAAGGTCGGCGAAAGCAGCAGGTCGTAGTCATCGAAAAACTTGCGCGTGCTTTCGCGAAAGGCGTAGCGCATCTGTACCGCGCAGCCATACGCTTCGGCATCCATCAGCAACGCCTGCTCGATCGCCGCGGCGACCTCCGGGTCGAGGAGCTCGCGCCGTTCGCGCAAGGTCGGCGCAAGCCGCGCCGCGACACCGGCATAGAATTCGGCGGTCCACATCGTTGCCGGATCGGGACCGATCGGGGCGTCGACTTCTTCGACGACGCAGCCGAGCTCGGAAAAGGCTTGCGCCGCCGCTTCCGCGATAGCGCACACTTCGGCGTCGGGCGCCGTGTAGCCAAACGACGGGGACCATGCGATTTTGAGGGTGCGCGGGTCGCGGTCACACGCGGCAAGATAGTCGGGCGCCGAAATGGGCGCGGAATGCGGGTCGCGCCCGTCATAGCCCGACAGCACGGCGAGCAGCAGCGCGACATCGCGCACGTCGCGCCCGATCGGGCATACATGCGAGAGCGTTGGATTGGCGGCGACAGGAAACACCGGCACGCGACCGAATTGCGCTTTGACGCCGAACAAGCCGGTCATCGCTGCCGGAATCCGGATCGACCCTCCGCCGTCTGTTCCCACTGCGACGGTGGTCACGCCCGCTGCGACGCTGGCCGCGGCGCCGGCGCTGGAACCGCCCGCGGTCTTGGACAGATTCCACGGGTTGCGCGTACTGCCGGTCAGGGGAGAATCTCCTGCGGCCTTGCAGCCGAACTCGCTGGTCGTGGTCTTGCCGATGATGATCGCGCCGGCGTGGCGCAAGCGCTCGACGGCGGCCGCATCGGCCGGCGCGACGTTGTCCGCCATGCTGCGCGATCCAAAAGTCAAGGGCGCGCCGCCGACCGCGATCAGATCCTTCACCGAGATTGGCACGCCGAACAGAGGCCCCGGCGTCTTGCGCTCGCGCAGCTGCGCTTGCGCACGCTTTGCGTCGTCCAGCGCCTGGTCGGCAAGAACCGTTACGAAGGAGTGGAGACGCGGCTCGGTCGCTTCCAGCCTTGCGAGGCTGGATTCGACGGCTTCCATCGGCGACAGGTCGCGCGAAACGATCGCTCGCGCCAGCTCGCGGGCGGTGTGAAAGAGCTCGGGCATGCGCGCAATAATACGCGGTCGGGTCGAGCGCGCGCCAATCGCCGCGGGGTGGCGATCCGCTATGGGGGCGGCGCAAAAAAAACGGGCGCACGCGGCGCCCGTCGCAGATACCTGTCGCAGGGCTTCAAACCCGGCGCCGATATTCGCCGGTGCGGGTGTCGATTTCGATCTTGTCGCCGGTGGCGACGAACAACGGAACCTGCACTTCCAGGCTGCCGAGCTTTGCCGGCTTGAGCACTTTGCCGGAGGTGTCGCCCCGGATGGCGGGTTCGGTGTAGGTAATCTGGCGCACCACGCTGTTCGGAAGCTCGACCGAGATCGGCTTGCCGTCATAGAGCGTCAATTCGCACTCCAGACCGTCCTCGAGATAGTTCACAGCGTCGCCGATGTTTTCCTTCTCGACCTCGATCTGGTTGTACTCGCTGTCCATGAACACGTACAGCGGGTCCTGGAAATAGGAATAGGTCACTTCCTTGCGCTCGAGCTGAACCACGTCGAATTTCTCGTCGGCGCGATAAACGGTCTCGGTCCCCGAGTTGGACAGGAGATTCTTGAGCTTCATCTTCACCACCGACGCATTGCGGCCGGATTTGTTGAACTCGGCCTTTTGCACGACCATCGGATCGTTGCCGATCATGATGACGTTGCCGGCCCGGACTTCCTGTGCGGTTTTCATGGGTGCACCCGGTTATGCCTGATTTCAGGAAACCGATAATTATACCCGATCCGCGACAAACCTGACCAGCGCGCTGGCAAGATCGGTTTGCATCGCAAGCGCTTCCGCCCAGGTGCGCGCATGTTCATCGAGCGCCGAACGCGCGCCAAGGAGAGCGGGCCAGAGCATGCCGACATTCGGCTCAGCGCTACTGCCATCATTCCACGCCCTGGAGAATGAACGGAGCGCCAGTCCGGGCTCCGGCGCGAGACCGTCGCAAAAGCGCGCGAGGAAGGCGTCCTGCTTCAGCGCGTGAGTATTCTCCGCCTGCGCGTAAGCATTCCAGACAAATGTCCGCCCAGCCCATAGTGCGCGCACGAACGAATCTTCGCCGCGCACGAAATTGATGTCTGACGCCCACAATAAACGATCATAGTCATCCTGCGCGAGAAAAGGGATGCCGGCCACGACCAGTCTGCCGCGGGTGAGCGACTGTCCTGCGTGCGGCACTTTGCCCTCGGTCCAGCGGTCCAGCGCTCCGGCGGCGACGCCTTCGGGAACGGTGCATACGACGCTGTCGTCTCCATCCGACCATGCGTCCAGCAGCGGCGGCAGCGGCGCGTAGGGGTAGCAAAAAAGCGACACGACGATCGTTTCCGGGGACGGCGCTACCACGCCGAGCGCGCGCCAGAATTCGGCCCGCGCGCCCGGGTCGGATCGAAACGCATCGCGCCGCGCGAAAAGACCGCGTTCGCGCAGCAGGCCACCGGTCGCCGGCGTGAATCCTGGGAAAAAGAAATGGCGCGCGAGAGACAGGCTCGGGTGAGGCGACGGAAGTCCGTGGTGCGTCTCGACCCAGGATTCCGCCGACAGATATTCGAGAACGACCCATGCCGGCGGCCGGGCGCGCCGCACCATCGCGTCTGCATAGCGCCTGGGGAGCCCGCACCCGAATGCCTCGATCACGACATCCGCGACAGTGTCCGCGACGTCATCGGCCACAGCCGCATCGGGCGTCCCTGCCCAGCGCCGTAACTCGACGCCCTGAAGTAAATTCCCGTCTTGCACGAGCTCGATGCCGGGTGCAATGCCGGAAGTGATCCGTGCGAGTGCCCGCAGATCGTCCAGCAGGAGCCTGACCGCGAGGCCGTGCTCCGACGCGAGTTGGCGGGCGAGACGCCACGCGACGCCGACATCACCGTAGTTGTCGACGACCGAGCAAAAAATGTCCCAGCGTGATTGAGTCAAAAGCTGGTCCGAATCGAATCGATCAGAGATTGGATCACCGTCGCGGTCGCGCTGTCGAGCATGGTACCCCTTCGTAATACAATGATCGTAAAGCGATGCTCATCCTTAGCGCGCTGTCCTTAAGAGGTATGAAATGCCCGCCATCGAGGCCGATACGGTCCGGTCGCGCGACGCCGTTGTGATCGACGTCGTCTCCGACGTGGTCTGTCCGTGGTGCTACGTCGGCAAACGCAAGCTCGAGGCGGCGCTGGGTGAACTTGGCCGTCAGGATTCTGCGGCGAAGGCTTCGGTACGCTGGCACCCGTTTCAGCTCAATCCCGACCTGCCGCCGCAGGGTATCCCCAGAAAAACCTACCTTCACGCCAAATTCGGCGGCGCCCGTGGTTCCGGCGCCGCCGAAATCTACGCGCGCGTCAAGGCAGTCGGCGCCGAAGTCGGCATCGCCTTCGAGTTCGATCGCATCGAGATCCAACCCAATACGCTTGCCGCGCACCGCTTGATTGGATGGGCGCAGGAGCGCGCGGACGCCGCGTTGACCAGCGACCTCGTCGAGCGCCTGTTCAGGGCGTATTTCGTGCAGGGCCGCGCGATCGGCGAGCCCGATGAGCTCGCGCAGATCGCCTCGGAGGCGGGCCTGGAGCTCGCCGCCGCGCGCGCGATGCTCGCGTCGACCGAAAATCTGGCGGCGGTTTCAGCGGAGGATCGCGAGGCGCGCGACGTCGGCATCAACGGCGTTCCATTTTTCATTTTCAACGGCAGCACGGCGCTGTCGGGAGCGCACGATCCGGAGACCCTGCTCCAGGCGATCGCCGCCGCGCGATCGCAATCGACCTAGGGCCGAACAGATGATCGAGGTCCGCCCGGAATCGAGTGCGCCTCTCGACCTGCGACGCCTGTTCGACGCTCAGCGAGCCGCGTGCGCCGGCGAGCCCTATCCATCGCTCGCGCTGCGGCACGACCGCCTGGAACGCCTTGCCGCGCTGACGGAAGACCACGAGCAAGACATCGTCGCCGCGATTGCCGCGGATTTCGGCACTCGGCCGGCGCAGGAGACGCGGCTTGCCGAGTTGTTCGTGATCGCCGCGGGCATCCGGCATACGCGCAGGAACTTGCGCCGCTGGATGGCGGAGCGACGCGTGCCGACGCCGCTTTATCTGTGGCCGGGACGCAGTCGTTTGCTTCGTCAGCCTCTGGGCGTAGTCGGCGTCATCAGTCCCTGGAACTATCCGGTCCAGCTCGCGCTGCTTCCGGCGCTGGCGGCGCTGGCCGCTGGCAACAGAGTCATGCTGAAACCGAGCGAGCTCACGCCGCGGACCTCCGCGCTTCTGGAGCGTCTCGTCGCGCAGCATTTTTCCGAAGATGAGTTCGCGGTCGTCACCGGCGGGCCCGACGTCGGCGATGCGTTCTCGCGCTTGCCCTTCGATCATCTTTTTTTCACCGGCTCGACCGCGGTCGGCCGCAAGATCGCACTGGCCGCGGCCGCGAACCTTACCCCGGTGACGCTCGAGTTGGGAGGCAAGTCGCCGGCGCTGATCCACGCCGACGCCGGCTTGGCCGCCGCGGCGCCGCGGCTTGCGACCGGCAAGCTGCTCAACGCCGGGCAGACATGCATCGCCCCGGATTATGCGCTGGTTCCGGCGAGCCGCGTCGACGCGCTGGCCGCGGCCGTTCGCGACAGCGCGGCGTCGCTGTATCCATCGTTTCGCGACAACCCCGATTACAGCAGCATCATCAACGACGCTCATTACCGGAGGCTCATCGCATTGATCGACGATGCCGTGCAAAAAGGG
>Ga0210402_10001894_pt1 | contig 20959 bp, 20 predicted proteins | sample IncBWC7MmetaG_FD_161055 | JGI IMG/M metagenome (GOLD analysis project Ga0210402, IMG submission 161055) | Forest soil microbial communities from Barre Woods Harvard Forest LTER site, Petersham, Massachusetts, United States - Inc-BW-C-7-M | ecosystem: Environmental > Terrestrial > Soil >... | reverse complement strand
ATGGCCTGGGTCAGCAGTTCTGCACCGTGGGCATACTCTGCGACTCGGCCGGTAACCTCCCCACGATACTCCGACGAGCTTTCGAATCGCTCGGCCGATCACGTTGCGAGGACCGGCGGCCTGCCTCCAAACGTCTTCGGGGTGGGCGGCGCGGAACTCGGAGGAGAGTGTGCGCGGCAGTCCTCGCCAATCATCATCAGGTTATGAACAACCCACGTTTGAACCAATTCGTCGTTGCCGAGCGCATCGCATCCTTTGCCGGTGTATTTCTCGATTCTGCCGATGGCTTCCAGCACGTCAGCGAGCCGGATGCGGTCGTCTCTCACAGCGGCACGGCTTCCGCCAGCACTTTCTCTCGAACCCTGGGACGGAGGCCTCGTTCGGTGACAACATCGACGGAGGCGTGAAGCAGGGACTCAAGATCGAGCAGAAGGCCACTGAGGTCGAACAGCGTGCGTCCTGGTTCCAGGTCAACCAGGAAATCGACGTCACTGCGTTCGTCGTTGTCTCCCCGCGCGACCGATCCGAATACCCGAACGTTGCGGGCGCCTCGATGCGCCGCCACCAGCAGGATCTCGTCCCGCTTCCCGTCCCGAAGTTCCTGGAGAGTCATGGAGCCTCCGAATCCAATCGTATCAAGACGGGGCTCGTATCAAGACCCGGCGGCGCGACGCGCGCGAGCAGGCCATCCGTTAAGCGGCGACGCAGATTATCGCCTGATTCCGGCGCTGGCCTGCCCCTGAGACTGAGAAGCCGTCACGCGTTACGATCAGACTATCGCCAAGCACTGGAAAGACAACCTCCGCGTGGTCCTGGTGGAGACGCGCAACCCGCTGAATATCGGGGCGGCTGCACGCGCCATGGCGAATTTCGGGTTTGCCCGTCTGCGCGTGGTCAACCCTTACGATGTCGCCTATCGGGAAGCCCGGTCCGCCGTGGGCGCGGCGCCGCTGCTGCAGGCGGCCGAGGAGTTTTCGAGTGTAGCCGATGCGGTTGCCGAGTGCGGTCTGGTAGTCGGCACCACATCCGTGGGCCATCGCGAATTGCAGCATCCCATCCGCCGCCTGGAATACGGAGCGCGCCTCATTCACGGCCGCCTGGCGCAGGGGCCCGTGGCTCTGTTGTTCGGCTCGGAAAAATTCGGCCTGTCGAACGACCACCTCAGCCATTGCAACTGGCTCATGCGCATCCCCACCACCGGCCAGGACCTATCCATGAACCTGGGGCAGGCGGTGGCGCTCTGCCTCTACGAACTCGCCCGCGACCCCAAGGCCGCCGCGGCGCTCCCTGAAAAAATCAGCCGCGCCGATGCCGCCCAAAACGAGCAGATCACCTTGAGGCTGCTGGAGGTGTTGCGGCAAAGCGGCTACATCAACCGGCTGACGGCCACCTCAAGGGAAGAGAAGGTCCGCAGGCTGGTGCGGCGGCTGGACGTGGCCGCCCGCGATGTGCCGGTGCTGTTAGGGATGCTCCGGCAGATTCTGTGGAAGGTGAAAAGCTGACGGCCATCATACAGACCCTTAAATATCATGGGCGCGACAGGACTCGGGCCCGTGACCTGCACCCTCTCTCGAACCCGTGGACGGCGGCCTCGCTCGGTGACAAGATCGACGGACGCGTGCAGCAAGGATTCAAGATCGAGCAGAAGGCCACTGAGGTCGAACAGTGTGCGTCCCGGTTCCAAGTCAACCAGGAAATCAACGTCACTACGTTCGTCGTTGTCTCCCCGCGCGACCGATCCGAAAACCCGAACGTTGCGGGCGCCTCGATGCCCGGCTACCAGCAGGATCTCGTCCCGTTTCCCGTCCCGAAGTTCCTGGAGAGTCATGGAGCGTCTGAGTCCAATGGCATCAAGACGGGGCGGCCTGCATTAGTTGTTGCCCCGCCCCTCTCAAATCGCCACGCCGCCGGGGGGAACCTCGCTCGTGCCGACCAACAGCCGGTGCCGGTGGGGGCGTGGATCGGTTGGGGCGTGGAGCCGGGCAGTTGGTTGGCGAACGACGCCCTGCCCGGGCCCGGCGCCGTCAGGGCTGCGCCGCTTCCCGGCGCATGCTATCGATGACCCACATCCGGACCAGAGTGGAGACTTCTACGGTCTTTCGCTTCGCCAGCCTCTCAATCATGCGCTTGGCCATTGCCGGAATGCGAATGTTCAACTGTTTGGTATTGGGCTGACTCCAGTATTCGAGCAGCATCCGTTCCAGATCTTCGCGATCCGGGTCAATTTCGGAGATACCCCGGTCGAGCAAATCGGCTGCGTCGTTCCGATCGAAGAAATCGGAAAGTTCCGAGTAGCTCGCCCCCTTTCGGGGCAGCCGAATTTTGGGTGGGCTCTTCTTCGTTTTCGCCGCTCTCATTGGCGCCTCCGGTACTTCTGTTTTTCGCGCGGGCTCATGGCGCGGATATGGAAAACAACCTCGCGGTCTGCTTCCCGCCGGTATGCAACATGCAGATAGTCCCCTGTATAATTCCTGCCGAGAAGCTCGAAGACGTCTTTCAGCCCGCGGCGCGAACGCACCTTCCAAGGTCCCGATTCCAGTACTTCGAAGAAATCCTCTTCGTCATAACCGTGCTTGAAGGCGCTTTCGACAAACGGTATCACTGCAATCTATGTATAGCATATGCTAGCGCAGTTGGGCGGCAGGGCAAGCGGCGGGTGTGCCGGCGCGCTTTCGTTGGCCAGTCTGGAGCAGTCAGCTCAATAGCTGTTCTACCACCTCGCCGGCTACGTCGGTCAACCGGAAGGGGCGGCCCTGGGACTTGTACGTCAGGCGAGTGTGATCGAAGCCGAGAAGCTTGAGCATGGTGGCGTGCAGGTCGTGGACGTGGACGCGGTCTTTGGTCACGTTGAAGCCGAGTTCGTCGGTTTCGCCGATGCGCGCACCGGCTTTGATGCCGCCGCCGGCCATCCACATGGTGAAGGCGTTGGGATGGTGGTCGCGGCCATCGGCGCCGCCCTGCACCATCGGGGTGCGGCCGAATTCGCCGCCCCAAATGACCAGGGTTTCGTCCAACAGACCGCGGCGTTTGAGGTCCTTCACCAGGGCCGCGGCGGCGCGGTCGGTGGCGAGGCAATTCTTGCGGAGGTCTTTGACCAGATTGGAATGCTGGTCCCAGGCCTCGTGGTAAAGCTGCACGAAGCGGACACCCTTTTCGACCAGCCTGCGCGCCAGCAGGCAGTTGTTGGCGAATGAAGGCTTGCCGGGTTCGGCGCCATAGAGCTCGAGAGTTTCTTTGGACTCCTTGGCGATGTCCATCAGATCGGGCGCCACGGCTTGCATACGGAAAGCCATCTCGAAGGAGCTGATGCGCGTCGAGATTTCGGGATCGCCGGTAATGTTGTAGCGAATCTGGTTGAGCTGCTTAAGGGCGTCCAGCGAATCGCGCTGCTGCTGGTTATCGACGCCGGGCGGGTTGGCGAGGTACAGAATGGGATCGCCGCCGCTGCGGAACTGCACGCCCTGGTACACGGTGGGCAGAAAGCCGCTGCCCCAACAGCTATCGCCGCCGCTGGGACCCTTGCTGCCGGAGCTGAAGACCACGAAACCGGGCAGGTCCTGCGTCTCCGAGCCCAGACCATAGAGCGCCCAAGCGCCCATGCTGGGCCGGCCGAACTGCATGGTGCCGGTGTTCATGAGAAGCTGGCCGGGGGCGTGGTTGAAGGCGTCGGTGACCATGGACTTGACGATGGCGATATCGTCCACGATCTCACCTGTGAAGGGGAGGATCTCCGACATTTCGGTGCCGGACTGGCCGTAGCGGCGGAACTCGAACTTGGGGCCGAGCAGCTTGGAGTTGGGGTTGATGAAGGCGGCGCGATAGCCTTTCAGCAGTTCGGCAGGCGGTAGGGTGCCATCGAATTTGGCAAGCTGCGGTTTGTAGTCGAAGAGCTCCAGGTGGCTGGGCGCGCCGGCCATGAAGAGAAAGATAACGTGCTTGGCTTTGGGGGCGAAGTGCGGGGCTTTGGGAGCCAGGGGGTCGGCGGCGGCTTGGGCGGAATCGGCGAGAAGATGAGCCAGGGCGGCCGCGCCCAGGCCAATGGGGCATTGGTTGATGAACCAGCGGCGGGAGATGGGAACAGTGGCCGGTGGCCGGTGGGCAGTGGCCGGTGACCGGTGGCCAGTGGCCGGTGGATCAGGGTCGGGGGGCAGGGGGTGGGGCATGGTTACTCCTTGGTGATGGTTTCGTCGAGGTTTAGGATTACTCGCGCGACGGCGGTGAAGTCGGAGCTGTGAGTTTGAAGAAACTTCAGGAGGACCGCGGATTCCTCGGGGGTGGGGTTGCGCGAGGTGCACAACCGGAAGGCATAAGTGATGCGGGCCTGGTCGGTTGGGCCGGCCTCTTTCAGGGTTCGAGCGGCCAGCGCCTGGGCGGATTCCACGAACAGCGGCTCGTTAAGCGTGGTGAGGGCTTGCAGCGGGGTGTTGGAGCGCGCCCGGCGCACGCACGACATTTCGCCATTGGGCGCGTCAAAGGACTGCAACATCGGGAACGGGACGGAACGAAATCGGAAGGTGTAGAGCGCGCGGCGGTAGCGGTCGGAGCCTTCGGCAACCTTCCACGTTTTGGGCGCGTAGCTGGCGGGCGGCTGGAAAAGGAATGTGGGCGCGGGCGGATAGACGCTGGGCCCGCCGATTTGCGGGTTGAGCAGACCGCTGGCGGCCAGCGCGATGTCGCGGACCAATTCGGCATCCACACGGAAACGGGGGCCGCGAGCCAGCAGGCGGTTGTCCGGGTCCGCGGCCTGGAGTTCGGGCGTGACGTTGGAAGATTGACGATAGACCGCCGAGGTCACAATCGAGCGGTGCAGCTTCTTGAGGCTCCAGCCGGAATCCATGAACTCCACCGCCAGCCAGTCCAGCAGTTCCTGGTTGGATGGCGGCTCGCACTGCGTTCCGAAGTTTTCGGCGGTGGCCACGATGCCGGTTCCAAAGTACGATTGCCAGACGCGGTTGACGATGGAGCGCGCGGTGGTGGGCGACTTGCGGTCCACCAGCCAACGGGCAAACGTGAGGCGATCGGGCGCGGGGTTGTTCTTATCTGTTGGGGCCGGCAGGGGATGCAGAAACGCCGGCGTGCCGGGCTCCACGGCGCGGTCGGGCTGGAGGAAGTCGCCGCGCTTGAGGATGTGGGTCTGGCGGTGATCGTCGCTGCGATCGGCCAGGATCAGTTGCAGCGCACCTTCCGGGTGCTCACGCCAGACGGCGGCGATGCGTTCGTTATCGTCGCGCCATTCCGGGACCGTAGTTCGCCAGTAGCTGAAGACGGCGCGGGTTTGCGCGGGCGAACGCTGCCCGCGCGGCAGGCTCAGGATTTCGCGCACGTTCCGCGGCAGCGGATCGGCGGCGGCGTCGGGCGCGGATGTGATGGAGAGGCGGATGCGGCCCAGGTTGTTGTTTTCGTTGTCGTCGGAATTGGCGCCGCCGTGGTCCTGCTTCAAATAGATGTTGAGCACTCCGCCCTTGGAATTGACGATGGGCTTTTCGAAATTGAAGACGGCCTGGCGCGGCTGATTGCGCAGGCCGGGACCGGCGTCGATGCCCCAGGCCGTCTCGTCCTTGCCATCGATGGCGAATTCGATGGGGCCGGTGACGCGGCGCTTGCCTTTTTTGTCGTCGAACTTGGGCTCCAGGACCGTTTCGGGGAGATTCAGGTCGGCGGTGGCACGCGCAATTTTCACCGCTGCCGCCTTGTCGGGTGTCTCCGCAGGTGCGGCTTCGACGCGGAATTCGGTGAGCGCGCCGGTGCCTTTGATGGAGCGGCCGGGACCGCCGTTCGGCAGGTTGGGATCGGTGAGCAGTTCCAGACGGATGGCGGTGATCTCGGGCAGATCGGTTTTGGCGATGAACTTGACGGTGTGCTTGGTGGGCGCGTAGCCCTGCGCCAGCATGGAACCGTCATTCATGGGCAGCTCGCGCTCGCCGCCGGTGGAGATGTCGTCCACTTCGAGGCGCAGCAGGGTCCACGGGGGCTGGTTGGCTTTGGCCTGTTCCTCCCACGCGGCCATGCGTTGGGGCCAATCGGGATGGCGGCGCTGGATCTCGGTCTCGATCTCCTGCGCGCGGCGGAGAACTTCGGCGCGCTTCACTTGCTGCTGCGGCGTGTAGACGGCCACGTTGGCATCGTGAGTGTCATTCAGGAACGCGAAGATGCGGTAATACTCTTCCTGCGTGAGCGGGTCGTACTTGTGGTTGTGGCACTGCGCGCACTGGATGGTGACGCCGAGGATGCCTTTGCCGATGGCATCCATGCGGTCGTACATAGCTTCCATGCGGAACTGCTCGGGGTCCGCGCCGCCCTCTTCGTTGATCATGGAGTTGCGCAGGAAGCCGGTGGCCACCTTCTGGTCCTGGGTGGCGTTGGGCAGCAGGTCGCCGGCGATTTGCTGGATGACGAACTGGTCGTACGGGACGTCGCGATTGAGGGCGTTGATGACCCAATCGCGATAGTACCAGACGAAGCGCGGGGCGTCCTTTTCGTAACCGTTGGAATCGGCGTAGCGCGCGGCATCCAGCCACATGCGGCCCCAGCGCTCGCCGTAGTGCGGCGAAGCGAGCAGGCGATCGACCTGCTTGTCCCAGGCCTTGGGGCTTGGGTCGGCCAGGAATGCGTCGAGTTCGGCGGGCGTGGGCGGGAGACCGATGAGGTCGAGCGAGAGGCGGCGGAGGAGGGTGGCGCGATCGGCTTCGGGCGAAGGCTGCTGGTGTTCGGGATCGAGGCGGGCGAGGATGAAGGCGTCGATAGGGCTGCGGACCCAGCCAGCACGGCTGGGTTGGGGAACCGCGGGGCGGACGGGCGCTACAAAACCCCAGTGCTTCGCGGCAGCGGTCTCAGGCCAGATGGCGCCGGCGTCGATCCACTGGCGGATGCGCTCGATGGTTTCGGGCGGCAGGGGCGCCCCACCCATGGGCATGCGGACCAGGCCGCCGGCGCCGGTGAGGCGTTTGACGATCGGGCTGTTGGCGCCATCGCCTGGCAGGATGACCTTGCCGGATTTCCCGCCCGCGAAGGCGGCCGATTTTTCGTCGAGACGCAGTCCGCCCATCTGCACCTTAGCGCTGTGGCAGCCGGAGCAGGATTGAGCGAAGATGGGCTGGACCTCGCGGAAGAGGCCGGCGGCAGCGGCGGATTGCGGCTTCGCGCTCTGGCTGAATGCGAGAGTGGCGGCGAAGGTGGCGGCCAGGGCCAGCAGGACCAGGCTGAACCGGAGACTTGGTTTGGCAGGCAGCATCGCTTGTTTGCCGATCATCGTACCGATCATCGTATCAATCAGCCGGGCGAGGCGGGCGACGGGGTGGGGGTGAGGCATCACGGGGCGGCAGGCGACGGGCTGCGGGTGACGCATCACGGGGAGATCCGTCACAGGGTTCCTGGGGGCTGGGCGAAGCGTAGGGTGAGGGCGCATCGGAAAAGGCTGCCATCTTCAGGTGTAACACGGCGCAGGGGCATTTCGGGTAGGGAGGTCTGGAACTGTTGAAAGCAACGGGAAAACAGAGTAGAAATATGGTCAGTTGGCGTTTGCGTGCCCTACTTGCGGCAGCGAGAAGGTTACTTTCCAACCGAAGCATAATCAATGGCAATGCACGAACCGGCACCCTCGACGGCAGCACCTTCGGGCTGGCCTTCTTGGTGCTTGTGGGGGCATCGCCTCCTAGCCATGAATACGACCCCCTGTTCTGGTTCATGTGCGGGAACGTAGTAGCCTTAGCCGTTCTGCGCGTGCTTCTCCACGACGAGAAGAATGAAGACACCCGTGTCGGCTTCATACGCTAATCTACCGGGCTTAAGATGGCCTCAGTTTTTCGTTCCATAGCTTCACTTCCTGACAATAATCACATCGATCGGGTATTCTGCGGCCTGTATCCACTGTTGCTCCCCAATTCTTCGATAGAAGAGCCGGAGAGAGATGAGGCCATGGATAACCGGAACGGTGGTCTGAGTGGAAATAACTTTCACGCCGGTCGATTCTGGACGAGTTTTTACCATCGGCGTTGGCTCAGTATGCGCCGCCACGAACTCATTCTGCCCTTCCATAATCACGAGATCCTCTCTCTGCTCATACTGACCTTCTTCAGAAGGCTCCATCATCCAAATGGCTATTGATTGCCAGCGCTGGGGTATTGAAGTGCGCGGTGGAATCTGGAAGGCCGAGGGTACAGTCACTTCTAGTTTTTCAATGATGGTGATCAGTGAGACAAGGCCATCCGGGTCAATCTGAACGCTCTCGCACGCAGCAAATAGTAAGAGGCGGGGCATTCTATTGGCCTGCCCAGTACAAGTCTTCTGGCGCGAGGGTTGGTATATCCGGGTGGAAGGTTGTCATGAGGGGCGTACTCCGGCTGGTGAATCGGGGTCTGTAAAAAACCGCCATCACCTGTGCGACCGGGTCCCAGTCTGGCGGCGGCCCTATTGACCTATCGAACCACTGACCGCCGTTTCGTATCCACTCCATTCGAAGGGCCTCATGGGCATAAGCTACATCGTCGTAGCCAAATTCTGTGCCACAGGAAGGACAGATGTCGTGGTTCAACGCATCGTCAGATAGAAACGGGTATGCGCAAACTGGGCACATCATCATATGACCTGCGTTCCCCCGGCCGGCAAAAAGATTGTTCGGCACTCCTGGCACATGTAGTGAAAGTTTGTGGACAATCCGTGACGGCTCGGATCCGGTCGAAAGTAAGTCCGAATAAAACCATTCGCGTCTTGAATGCCGTATTCGTCACTCTTGCAGTCGAACCTGATCGTATCCCCTCCAGCGCGCTTGCACTCAAGGGTACTCGGCTTCCTGGCGGCTCCCAAAAACTGATCGGCAAGCGCCTCGTATGTGCTCTCGTCTGCGGCCGCGATCTCACGCCTTTGCTGCACGTGCTTAACAAAGTGCCCATGCCGTTGTCCCGTTTTGAAACCCTTCGTCAATAGCGCCACGTTTTCGTACTTGCCGGCCAATCATACACGGAGTTCAAACAAACTACAAATATAGTAAATCTCATTGAAATCGTCAATATATTTTACCGAAAAGAAAGCCCTGATAGGTCGCATGCGGTGTTGTAGAACCTGTTCAGCGGAAGCGCGACTATGCCTGATAGCCAGTCGTTTTCAATCAGCCAGCGGAGGAGGTTGCTTTCTCCCTGTCCGGCATCACCGGATCGCCGGCCGCTTCTTCATTTTTCCGGCTGGTCGTACGCCTTGAGCCGCCGGATCCAAATGTTGCGATACCTTACGGGGTTATTGTGGTCTTGCAGCATCAGCGGTTCTTCGGCTCCGTGCGGGGTGTAGTGGGCCACCTGGCGGTAGACCATTGGTCCCATGAGTTCCTTGTGGTGGTGCACCATGACGCCGTTATAGAGCACGGTGACGAAGGCCGGTCTCACCAGTTTTTCGCCATCGAAGCGAGGGGCGTCGAAGAGAATATCGTAAGTGTTCCACTCGCCGGGTTTGCGGGCCGGGCTGGCCAGCGGCGGCCACTGTCCGTAGATCGCGGCCGCCTGGCCATCGGCGTACGTGGGGTTCTGGTAGGCGTCCAATACCTGGATTTCATATCGGCTCATGAGCAACACGCCGCTATTGCCGCGGCCCTGGCTGGTGCCCTTGACTTCGATGGGCGACGACCACTCCACGTGAAGCTGGCAATCGCCGAATTTTTCGCGGGTGAAGAGGCCGCCCCGGCGCGCGTCCACTTCGAAAAAGCCGTCACCGATCTTCCAGGTGGGCGCCACCGACTTCTCGACATTGCCTTCCTTCACATGTTGCTCCCACTGCGAAAGATCCTTGCCGCCGAAGAGCACGATGGCGTCGGACGGAGGCCCGCCGGGTGCGGATGGCGGAGCGATCGTTGGCGGATGGGGGCGGTCCGGATCGTGCACATGCCACGGCAAGCCCGGCAACATGGGTGTGTCCTTAAATCCTAGATCGCCGGGCTTGGGCGTGGGAGTTTGGGCACCGGCTGGAACGGCAAGGGTGGCGATGGCGTAAAGCGCCAGTGAGGTTAGAGCGGCTGGGTAGCACATGTTTCCAAGATTACCGCGACATCGGCACCCCGGAGTACCCCTTAGTACCCCGGGCCCCGGGCCGGCGAGTGAGGTGGGGTGGCGGGGAAGGCGACAGTCCACAAAAGACGATGGTCTGTGGGGCGGGGTGGCGGGGAAGGCGACAGACCACAAAAGACGATGGTCTGTCCTACTGGGGTGATTGAGGGTGTCATGAGCTACACTGGAACGTTTAGGTTGGGTCTGCTTTGATCGATCTGCACTCGCACACTAACGAATCCGATGGCACCTGTTCGCCCGAGGAACTGATCCAGGAAGCGGTCCGCGCCGGCGTAGACACGCTCGGCATCACGGATCACGACACCTTCAAGGGATACGACCAGGCGGTACCGCTTGCCGCCGCAGCCGGCGTCCAACTGGTCTGCGGCATCGAGCTCTCCACCAAGCTGCACGGCCATTCGGTGCATCTGCTGGGATACTTCCTGGCCAACAACGGGATGGGCGATTTCCGCACCTGGGTGCTGGGTCAGCAGGCGGCCCGCCGCGACCGCAACATCCGGCTGATCGCGCGCCTCCAGGAACTGGGCTTCGACATTACCTTGGAGGAGGCCGAGGCCCGCGGCAAGGGCATGACCGGCCGGCCGCACTTCGCGCAGATCATGGTGGCGAAGGGTTACGTCGACAACCTCCGTCAGGCATTTGACAATTATCTGGACGAATCGGCGAAGGGCTATGTCTACCGCAGCGAGCCCCAGTCGCCGAAGGCGTGGCCCGCATCCGAAGCGCCGGCGGCATCGCGTCCATGGCACACCCCGTGCGCGTCAAAGGCGACGTGCCGGCCCTGATGCCCGAATTACGCGACGCCGGCATGAACGCCATCGAAGCCTATCATAGCGACCACACGGCCGCTGACACCGGGTTGTATCTGGGCCTCGCCAGCTCTTACGGCCTGATGGTAACCGGCGGTTCGGATTTCCACGGCGCCGTCAAACCCGGCGTCCGGCTGGGCACTGGCTGCCAGGGCAATCTCTCGATTCCGAACGACCTCGTCGAAAGACTCCGCGCCGGCGACGCGCAATAAAAAACGCCGGCCCAGGGTCGGAGTATCCCCGGGCCCGCCAGTCTGTCGGTTCCGCTTAGACAGCCAGGTACATGGTGCTGCCGTGCCGGTTGACCAACAGAAGAGTGCCCGCTTTCGAGCCGGCGACGGCGCGCTCGAAATCGGCGGTACTCTTGACGGGCTTGCGGTTGACTTCCTGAATCACGTCGCCGCGGCGGAGGCCCGCTTCGGCGGCCGGGCTGGAGGGGCCGACCTGGGTCGTTGGCATCTCCTGTCGTTGGCATCTCCTTGACCGCTCACTTCCGCCTCTGCTATGCTCTCCTTGACGGTCTAGGAGAGGGATGGCGAAAAAGCTCGATCTCTTGCAGGGGACACTTGACCTGCTCATTCTCAAAGCAGTGTCGCTGGGGCCGCTGCATGGGTACGGCGTCCTGCTGCGCATCCAGCAGATCTCGGGGGAGCGTTTGCAGATTCAGCAGGGGTCGCTTTATCCGGCGCTGTACAGGCTGGAGCACCAGGGCTTGATTGCCAGCCAGTGGGGCGAATCCGAGAACAAGCGTAAGGCGAAATATTACCGATTGACGGCGGCGGGCCGGCGAGCGTTGCAGGCCGAGACCGAATATTGGGACAAGATGGCTGGCGCCATCGCGGCGGTTCTGCGCGCCACGCCAGAGGGGGTGTGATGCTGGTGAAACGCTTTCGTTCCTGGCTGCGCGCCACGCTGCAGCGGCGGGTGGTGGAGCGCGAGATGGACGATGAACTGCGGTTCCACGTGGAGCGGTATGCCGAAGACCTGAAGCGCGGCGGCATGGAGCGCGGCGAGGCGGAGCGGCAGGCGCGGCTGGAATTCGGCAGCGTCGGGCAAACCAAAGAAGCGTGCCGCGAAGCCCGTGGAGCGGACCGGCTGGACTCGCTTCTGTCGGACATTCATTACGGTCTGCGGCGGCTGCGCTCCACTCCGGGTTTTGCCGGGCTGGCGGTGGTGACGCTGGCCTTGGGGATAGGCGCGACCACGGCGGTTTTCAGCCTGGTCAACGCGGTGCTGCTGCGCGATTTGCCTTACCGTGACTCGGAGCGACTGGTCTTTCTCTACGAGCCGATTCCCGGCATTCCCGACGTTCCGCTGGAAGCGTTTGGGCCAGTCAACGGAGATTTCTTCACGTGGCAAAAGCAGAGCCGCTCATTTGAGAGTATGGCGATGTTCACCAACAACGGGCTGAATGCTTCGTTAGGCGACGCGGCGTTCCGCGCCACCGGATCGCGCGTGACTGGGGACTTTTTCCGCGTGCTGGGTGTTTCCCCTGCACTCGGCCGGACACCAGACGATGCCGACACTCAGCCGGGCCATGAACGTGTTGTGGTAATCAGCCAGCCGTTTTGGCAGTCGCGGTTCGCAGGCGACCGCAACGTGCTGGGGAGAGAGATGCTGCTGAACGCGCGGCCGTACCGGATTATCGGAGTGATGCCGGCCGGGTTTGCCTTTCCGCACGGCACAGAGAGCCTGGAGACGACGGGGAAGACGACTGAGATTTGGGTGCCTTGGACGATGACTCCGGAGCAAAGGGCGTCGCGCGATGACAATCCGGGCAACGCTATCGGACGGTTGCGACCGGGAGTGAGCCTGAGCCAGGCGCAGGTGGAGATCGCCGCCATCAGCTCGCGATTCGATCCGCCCTTCCAGCAACAGAACAGAAAGCCTCAGGGTGTGGTTCGCCCGTTTGATGAAGAGATCACGGGCGGCTCGCGCCGCGCGTTGCTGATCTTCATGGCGGCGGTGTTGCTGGTGCTGGTGATCGCATGCTCGAACGTAGCGGGCCTCGGACTTGCCCGCGCTAGCGGTAGGGCGCGGGAGATTAGCATTCGCGCGGCGCTGGGCGCTTCACGTCTGCGGCTGGTGCGGCAACTTCTGGCGGAATCTTTGTGTGTCGCCTTGGCCGGCGGCGTCCTCGGGATGGCAGCCGCGTTTTGGATCGTGCGTCTTTTGGTGGACTTCCATCCGGCTAACATTCCGCGGATTGAAGAAACCTCAATCGATGGACGCGTCCTGCTGTTTACAATTTGCGTTTCGCTGGCGACCGCGGTGTTTTCGGGATTATTTCCGGCGTGGTCCGGTTCGCGTTGCAATTTGAACGAAACTATCAAAGGTTCGGGGGCTCGCAGCGTCAGAAGCGGCGCCAGCCGGCTGCATAGCTGGCTGATTGTGGCCGAGATGGCGCTCACCATCGTGCTGCTGATCGGGTCGGGCCTGCTGATCCATAGCTTTTTGAGACTACGGTCTGTGGATAAGGGCTTTGCATCATTCCGGACGGTTACGATGGGCCTTCAACTGGACGGGCGATACAACAGTCCGCAGCGACAGAACGAATTCTTCCACACCCTGGTGGCGCGGGTCCGAGCTGTGCCGGGCGTGCAGGAGGCAGCGGCCGTTGACCACGTTCCGCTGGGCGGTGGAGAATCGATCAGTTTAATTGAAGTGGAGGGGAATCCGTTCGACGAGAAGACCTCCTTCGAAAGCCGTTCGGTGACGCCACGGTACTTTGCCGCGATGGGAATTCCGCTGCTTGCGGGCAGGGCCTTCGATGATGGCGATGCGGCTGGGCGGACGCCGGTGATTATCGTGAGCAGGAGCTTTGAGCGAAGATATTTTCCGGGACGGACGGCGCTGGGTAAGCGTGTGCATGCAACCGGCTGGCGGACAATCGTCGGCGTGGTGGCGGACGTGCGGATGCGAGAGCTGGACACGACTCCGCCGATGCAATTCTATTCGCCGCTGTGGCAGACCCCAACTGGTTCGGCCGTCGTCGTGGTGCGGGGTACGCTGCCTCTAGAGCGGACCGCTTCGGCCCTCCGCGGCCTGGTGAGAAACATGGACGCGGCGTTGGCGGTCGCCGACGTGCGAACGATGGAACAGTTGATTTCCGAGGCGAGCGCGGAACGGCGTTTCCAAACGCTCGTGTTGACCGTGTTCGGCGGCATCTCACTGTTTCTCTCGCTGCTGGGTCTGTACGCGCTGATGGCGTATTCGGTACAACGGAGGACGGCGGAAATCGGCATCCGCATGGCTCTGGGCGCGCAACCGAGCGCTGTAATGGGACTCGTGCTGCGGCAAGGGGCGACTCTGTGGCTGGGCGGAATTGCACTGGGTTTTGTCTGCGCGTGGAGTGTGACGCGGTGGATGCGCAGCCTGCTTTTCGAAGTACAGCCAACCGATCCGCTAACGTTCGTGGGAGTGGCGGCGCTGTTTTGCGCGGTTGCAGCGATGGCGTGCTATGTGCCGGCGCGGCGCGCGACGCGGGTGGACCCGGTGATTTCCCTGCGGTACGAATAACTGCGACTCCATTCCGGACCATAGCAGAAGGAGGCTGGTAATGAAGATACCGAATTTCGCCTGGCCAACGGCTGTAGGACTGCTGCTACTGCCCGCCGCGTGGAGCCAGGAACAACCGGCGCCAGCGCGGCCGCAGTTTGAAGTGGCGTCGCTCAAGCCCAATAACGGGTGCGAAAACAGCCCCACCCCCAGAGCCGGGAACTTTAGTCCCTCTCCGGGGCGGTTGGAAATGCCGTGTGTCGATCTGCAAAACCTTGTCCAGGCCGCCTTCGGCACGTTCGGCGACGGCGTCAGCATCAACACGCAGCCGCTGCACATGGAGGGCGGGCCCTCCTGGATGCAGTCCGAACATTACAGTCTGTCGGCGAAGGGCGATGGACCGGTACGCACGGAAATGCTAGCTGGGCCGATGCTCCAGGCGCTTCTCGAAGAGCGCTTCCGATTGCAGACCCATCGCGAGACGCGGGAGATGCCGGTGTATGCGATGACCGTGGGAAAAGGCGGCCTCAAAGTGCAGCCGTTGGCGGAGGGCGCGTGCACGCCCCTGGATCTGACGCATCCGCCCGCGCCGCCGAAACCAGGCGATCCCCCGCCGAACGTCTGCGGCGTCATGATGATGGGACCCACCGGAAAAGGGGACATGATGATCGAAGTGCGAGGGTCGACCATGACGCAATTCGCGCAGCGGCTCTCGGGGCGCGTGGACCGCGCCATCGTCGATAAGACGGGCATTGCCGGCAAGTTCAATTTCCATTTGGAGTTTACGCCCGACCCCTACATGCGCGGTCAAAGCGTCCCCGCGGGCCGCGGAGGAGATGTGGGCAATGCAGCCAATCCCAGCAATCCAGCGCCGCCCCCCGACGCCGGGCCAAGCCTTTTCGTCGCCCTGCAGGAGCAGATCGGGTTGAAGCTGTCGCCCGAGAGGGGGCCGGTCAGTTTCTTGATCATCGATCACGTGGAAAAGCCGACCGCGAATTGACGCCCTTTGACGTGCAGAACGGGCGGCGTATCGAAAATGGCTCCCAACATTCGAGGCAGCCGCTCCGTGACCGTCGCGGCTCTGATCGCGGCCGCTACACTATTCACGCGGATTCTTGAGCCCGGTAGTGAGCTTATTGTTGACCTCGCGAACTACGCGAACCGCGAGTTCGTTGCGATGGCGCGATAAAAACAGCCGGACGTTTTTCGGGTCGCGCTTGGCCAGCTCGCGCAGCGCCCACGACATGGCCTTCACAACCAGATCGTGACGATCCGCGATCAGCATCCCGCAGATGCTCAACGTGCGTTTCGGGTCGCCGGCGCCGCCCTGCGCCCGCGAGTTCAGAGGGACCGTGCTAACCAACGCCGCTCGCCGCCAGCACCAGTCATCGGAGCGGGCCCAGGCCCGAATCACGGTATCCCGGATGCGGCCGGCGCGCCAGGCCGGCCCGGCGACAATGCAAGAGAACGCGTCCACATCGCCCCAATGACGCATGCCTTCGCCCAGCTTCTCCACTTCCTGTTGAGTAATCGACTCCATCGCCGGCTGATGGTTCAGGACCAGTTCGTAGGCAACGAACCGCGCAATGAGAGCCTCGATCAGCTCGTGTGCCATGCCAAGTAGAGCCGTCCGATCCAACACGGCAACTTCCCTGGAGATGCGCTTCCGTTCCGCGCGCAGGGCGGCCGCACTGGCTGGGACGGCGCGCAGGCGCGTGATGAACTCGCTGTGAGCCCGCATAACGCCGGGTAGTATACCTCGTTCCGGCGCGCCTTCGTCACGGTGGTGTCATTGAGGGTGTGCGACATAGAAGTGGGACAGTCGCTGAAATGCTGGCCAGTCGAAAGAATCCTAGCGTAGAAGTACTCAGGCGGAGCCGCGACTTGTCGCTCGACCGTTAGGGAGCGGCACAGTACTCAGGCGGAGCCGCAACCGTTAGGGAGCGGCACATTGGAGTTACGGGTCGTGAATTACCTGATCACCTTTGCCTGCTACGGATGCCACCTCCACGGCAGCGAGTCGGGCTCCGTCGATCGCGAGCACAGTGTGCCTGAACCCCGAACCTGGAAGTGGATTTCAGGCGCGCCGCAGCCGAGACGGAACGTATGGATCAGGCTCCCTATCACCTGGACCAGATCCGGCGCGACGCCTTGTTGGAAGCGATTCAGGAAGTGTGTGCCCACCGCGGCTCCCGTCTGCTGGCCGCCTACGTGCGAAGCATTCACGTGCACCCAGTGGTGGAAGCGGGGGTACTGCCGGAGCGGATCATGAGCGACTTCAAAGCTTACGGCAGCCGCCGCCTGAATCAGATTGGGCTGGATGAACCGAACCGGAAGCGATGGGCACGCCATGGCAGCACCCGGTGGCTGTGGAAACCACAGCATGTCTTGGCCGCCATTCAGTATATCGTCTCCGAGCAGGGCGACCCCATGTCCGTGTTCGAGTCTAACGAACCTTGATCGCAAGGTGCGGCGTCCGCTCCCTAACGGTCGCGGCTCCGAAACGGCGCTACATATCGCTGTCAGATTTGGGGCTTGACATGCGACAGTTGTCGCGTGTAGTATGTGACAAGCGTCGCACATAATGCCGGCGCGGACGATGACGATGCGTAAAACGACCGCTGAACCGCTGACACGCCGGGAACGGGAAATCATGAACGCTGTCTTTGCGCTGGGCAATCGCGCGTCGGCGGAGGAGATCCGCGCGCGCCTGACGAGCCCGCCCGGCGATTCGTCGGTTCGCGTCATGCTGGCAAGGCTCGAAAAGAAGGGCTGCCTGAAGCACCAGCAGGACGGCCTGCGCTATATCTACTCCGCCACCATCTCGCCGGCTGTCGCCAAACGCACGGCGCTGCAACAGTACCTGCAGACCTTCTTCGGCGGCTCGCTGGGACGGATGATGACGGCGCTGGTGGCCGAAGCGTCGTGGACCGACGATGAGCTCGACGCGCTCAAGAACGAAATCGACCGTGTTCGCAAGGAAAGGAAGAAGCAGTCATGATGTCCGTCATCTATGCAGTAATGCTCGCAGTGAGTAGTTCGCTGGCGGCGTCGATAGTCGCCAAAGTGACCGTCACGTTGGCATTGGGCCTCATCGGCGCCTGGCTGGCGCGCAGGAGCCGTGCCGCGGTGCGCCATGCGCTGCTGGCGGCGGCGTTTGGCGTGCTGCTGGTGCTGCCGATCGCGTCCATCGTCGCTCCGCCCGTGCGCATCGCAGTTCCGGCCGCGCCACCGGAGCGGACGGCGCCTGCCTTGGCAGGGGCCACCCGTGGGGCCACCCTGGCGATTCCGCCGGTTGCGCCGGAGCACCCAGGCGTTGGGGTTACGCCTGTAGTTCCGCGACCGGCTGGACTTTTACCGTCGGCTCTGTTGCTGACGGCATGGATCGCCGGGGCGGCGCTTTTTCTGCTGCCGGTGGTGATGGGCCTGAGGCAAGTTCGTTGGCTGCGCCGGTCTGCTCTGCCCTGGCGGCATGGGCAGTCGGTGGTCGACAGGCTGGCGCTCGACGCCGGCATTCATCGGCGCGTCGAAGTGCTGCGGCACGGGGCGCTGCCAGGACCGATGACCTGCGGCGTGGTGCATCCTGCCATCGTGCTTTCTGAGGACGCGCAGACCTGGCAGGCGGAAGACCTGAATCGCGCGATCGTACATGAGCTGGAACACGTGCGGCGCGGCGACTGGGTGAGCCACTGCCTGGCGCGGGCCGTATGCGCCGTGTATTGGTTCCATCCTTTGGTCTGGATCGTGTGGCGCCAACTCGCGCTCGAGGCGGAGCGGTCCTGCGATGACGCGGTGCTGGGACGCTCGGAGGCGACCGCCTATGCCGATCAACTGGTCGGGCTCGCCCGGCGGCTGTCGTTGTCTGCGAAATCGCCGGCCGCAAAATCGCCGGCCGCGAAATTGCCGATCCTGGCGATGGCGAACCACGCCGATCTAGCGGCGCGCGTCGGGGCGGTGCTTGACAGCCGGCAGCGGCGTGGCCGGGCGGGAACGTTCTGGGTGGCGCTGGCGTGCGCCGCCGCGGCGGTGATCGTCCTCACGTTGTCACCCCTCACGACGGTTGCCGCGCCTCAATCCGCCGGAACAGACGTGAGACCTGCACCCATAGGGCGGCTTGCAGTCAACACGATGCTGGTGAGTACGGCCGTCACCGCCTCCGATAGGAACGGCTTGAGCATCGAAGGACTCAACGCCAACGACTTTGCCGTAACCGAAGACGGTGTGGCGCAAACCATCAGCATCTTCGAAAACCAAGAAGTGACCAACATCAGTAGCACGCAGAGTTCCATTTCGAGTTACTACATCGTGGGATACTACACTGCTAATCACAAGGCGGATCGCAAGTATCGGACGATCAAGATCACGAGCAAAAAAGTCACAATCGCCAAGCTGGATTACCGCGCTGGTTACTACACCAGATCCTCCGACGTCACGGCCTTGGGTGGTATTGGAAACGGCGGGGTCGATCGCAGCATCGGTCTTGACATTACGCCTCCAGTCTTGCTTCACAAGATAGATCCCGAATACTCGGAAGAGGCTCGCAAAGCGAAGTACCAGGGCACCGCGGTTCTGAATGTGGAAATCGACGCCTCCGGCGAGGTGGCGAACATCAAGGTGAACCGCAGCTTGGGCTTGGGACTGGATGAGAAAGCCATGGAAGCCGTCAGGCAGTGGAAGTTTAAGCCGGGCATGAAGAACGGCCAGCCGGTTACGGTGCAGACGCAAGTGGAAGCGAACTTCCGGCTGTTGTAAAGAATTGTAATTGATTAGCGAAATCGTTGGCGTTGCCGTCAGGGCGCAAGCGGCGCCGGCTGCCGGCGCTGGAACAAACACAACCTAACTGAACGTGATCTGGCTTACGGACCGGACCCTGCCTCCCCTGTCCCACACAGCTTTATAACGGGATAATAGCTGTGAGGTGACGAGATGGGTGATCGCCGGCTTTCCAGCAACGCAAGGCATTTAAGTAACGGGACTGGGCTTGGCCACCTGGTGCTGTTCTTCCTGCTGGGCTTCTCAACCTTGCATGCGCAGACGCTTGGTGTGTCGCCTAATCCGGTAATTCTCGTAATGGCGGCTACAGGACCGTTGGCCGCCGCTCAAACCTTGTCGATAAACGCCAGCGGTTTGGCATCCTCCGTCAATTGGACGGCGACCGTCAGCGCCGATGCGCCCTGGATCTCACTGAGCGCCGCCAAGGGCACAACTCCGGCCAAGGTCAGCCTGTCGCTGGTCGACTGGCGGGCGGGAGCTCAGCCCCCCGGAAGCTACTCGGGGAAAATCCAATTCGCCGCCGATGGGATGACGCCGGTTACGGTGGACGTCGCCTGGACGGTGGTTCCCCCGCCTCCGCCGCCCCACTTCAGCTATCTGTCCGGACCGCAGGGATGCACGCAGGTGAATGGTTATCCCGATCCCGCGGTGTGCGCGGTTCCGGACGAGAAACCGCCCGGGGGCTTTAACCCTCCGCCACCGGGCGGGTCCTACGTCGATCCTAACTTCGGCGGTACTGTGAACGTTATCACCGGCACGGCCGTAACTCACACATACTCTGCCAATAATCCGCTGAGTGCCAGTAACAAGTACCTGATGGCTTTTAATACGTCCGCGGGTAATCTGGACGTGGTTGAGGTTGCCACGGGGAAAGTCTTGTTCCCGAAAGTAGGCAGCAGCCAGGATTTCTTTTGGGATAGTTATAACGATTCGATCTTCTATTATCCGAAGGGCGCGGCTTTCATCAAACACGACCTGGGTTCAGGCCAGGAATCCACCATCGTCGACTACGCGAAGGATGGGCACACATTCACCAGCATCAAGCGCGGCGGCACGTCGGGCAGCTCGAAGGACAACTGGATTTCGTTCTTTGCGCCGACGGAGATGCAGGTGTGCGCCCTGGACCTGAGCGCCATCCAAACCTATTGCGCGGATTACAAGAGCGCTCCCGGCATTCCATACGGCGCCATCGATTATACGCTGGACAGCAAGGGCGTGGATAAGACCAGCGGAAAGCGATACACGATTCTGGTGGCGGGCGGGGCTCCGCCGGGAATATATTCGGTTAACCTGAAGACCGGCAAGCTCGATCTGGAGTTTCGGGGGCCGGAAGATCCCGATGGCAATGGAAATCACGATGGCAATTGCGATCCTGGTGAAAAATGCATGTACCCTTCGCATTCCGACACGCTCGAAGATTCGTCCGGTATTCAATACCTTGTCTTCGACAATTTTAGTAATAACCCGTGTGAAGTCTCGACGGCGACTTATCAGTTGAACAAGGGATTGGCGATTACGCAGCCGGTGGAGTTGGGCGGCGGCAAGCGGAAAGTGATGAGTTTATGGCAATGTCCCTTTCCCAATAACAATGGAGGCACGGACGAGCACATAGGTTGCGCCAAGAACGCTCCGTTGTGCGTGATCTCGACTGTGTCGCCGTATCGATCGGCGACGGATCCGCCCCTGCGCTTTCCGCACGCCACCGAGATCATAGTAATGCGGGAAAACGGCATCGAAGTGCGGAGACTGGCCGAGAGCCGTAGCGTGCGCTTCACCGACGAAGGCTCCGAGGCCTATTGGGCTGAGCCTCGAGCGGCCCTCTCCAACGAC
>Ga0210402_10001891_pt1 | contig 20970 bp, 13 predicted proteins | sample IncBWC7MmetaG_FD_161055 | JGI IMG/M metagenome (GOLD analysis project Ga0210402, IMG submission 161055) | Forest soil microbial communities from Barre Woods Harvard Forest LTER site, Petersham, Massachusetts, United States - Inc-BW-C-7-M | ecosystem: Environmental > Terrestrial > Soil >... | reverse complement strand
GGGCAGTGAATATTTGAAAACGGCATTGGCGATGGTGCTGTTGACCCAGAGAGATTTCCCGTCAGGCGCAACACCGATGCCGTGCGAGGGAGTGCCCAGGCGCTCTTCGGCAGTGCCGAATCCTCCAGGCTGATCCGGCAGAAGGATTCGGGCAGTTTCTTTGCGGCTGGCAAAATCGACGACAGCGAAGCCATTCACACCGGAGAGTTGGACGAAAATCCGGCGGGTAGAACCGTCGGAATTTGCCTCGAAGGCCATGGGACGCACGCCCCGATCGAATTTGACTTCCCAAGCAGCTTTTTCCGAGCTCAGATCGATCACCGTGGCGGCCTTGTTTTCTATGGAGCCGCTGACCGCATATTTACCGTCGGGAGTGACGAAGATATTGTGCACGCTACCGTCGACGGAAATGCTTTTTGTACGTTCAAGCGATTTGGCGTCGATCACATCCACCGAGCCGGGATCTTCCCGGATGCCAACGAGAACGCGGCGACCGTCTTTGGTGATCGTCAGATTATTGGGGTGACCGCTGAGAGCCACTTTCTTCAGGATTTTGGCGGACTCGCTATCCACGACATCCAGGATGGACTCCGATTCGTTGCTGATGTAGACCCGTTTTCCATCGGGAGAAAAGGTGACGCCGTGGGGCAGTTCGATGCCTTGTATCACCTGCACAACCTGATTGGTGGAAGAATCGATCACGTCCACCGTGTTACCGGCGCTGTTGGTTATGTAGATTCGAGGGGCATTGCTCAGGGGCGAAGCAACCAAACCCGAAACGGCTGCGGCGTGCACCCATTGCGCCAGTGCCATCCAATCGGGATCTTCCTGTGAAGCGAACTGTCGCCCGCCGGAATGAAATGCGTCGCCGCCCGCTTCGGGAGCCAGAGGATGCATGAGAAGCCTGCTGGATTGCGGCTTGCCCGGTACCACCAGTTCGGAAGCGCTCTGGAAATTCTGGCGGGATTGCTCTTCCGTCCAATCGCCCTTGCCGGGCGTAAGCGCCGCGAGGTGAAACACTCTGTTCGGTGCGGTATGGCAACCGTAACAGCGGGCATGGCCCGGCCGCTCTTTCAGGAAGATAGGCTGCACGGTGTTCGTGAAGAACTCAAAATCGAGTCCGCCTTTGGGCGGAGAGTTCGAGGCCGCCGCGGTCGGCGAAGGCGCGGAAGTGCCATGGCGAACCCACTCCGCGAGCATCTGCCATTCCGCGTCGCTCTGCGATTTCCAGAATTTGCCACCGCCATGCGCGGGATCACCACCGGCTTCCGTCGCCAGTGGATGCAGCAACAACCGGCTCTTCAGCGGTTCCCCGGGCGCAGTCAGCTGCAGAACGACCGCGAAATTCTTCCGGGATTGCTCCTCGGTCCACGACGAGTTCCCTTCCACCAAACGCTCCAGGCGAAAGCGCGTGTTCAGCGTGGAATGGCAGTCGTAGCAGCGCGCGCCGCCTTCCCGCTGCTTCAGGAATATGGGCTCAATACGGCTGCGATACGTCTGAAAATCGAGAGCGGCCGAGCGATCCGCTGCCTGCTGTGCTCGAGGAGTGGGCCTCGCGTTCGCAACCGCGATTCCCCAGCACATCACTCCGAGCAACGCGAGCATAACTGTGGAGAACCTCACAGAAGATCCGGTTTGCATTCGCCCTTCCTTGCAGATGGAATTGTGCTTCAGCGGCCGTAGACCAGCAACCGGAACGTTCCGGGAACCGGGGTCGGTTGCGGATGCGGCTGCTCCGTTGTGGGTGCAGCGGCCGGAGTGAAGTCCGCTGTGTCTATGAAAACCTGGTGGGTTCTGGGGTCGAGCGCCATGTTGCGGGCCCCGAATTCCGTTTGGACGGTCTCGACGACACGGAAACTGTCGGGTGAGTCCTCGTGATAAACATGCAGCGTGCCTTCCCGTGCCGCGACAAAGAGCATGCCGGTGGACGGCTCGTAGATATTCGTGTCCACACCAGCGCCAATCGGGAAGGTCTGAACAACCTTGCCGGATTCAACGTTCATAATGGCGAGCACTTTGTTGCGTCCACCAATGAACAGCCGGTTGTGCAGCACGTCGAGATCGATCGCCGTGGCCTCTTCCGCGGGTGCGATCGGCCAATGGGACTTCACGGTGTTGGTCTTCGAATCGATAGCCACGACTTCGTTTTTGTCCTCGACGTTGTCGTAGATCGTGCCATGGCCATCGGGCACGGCGTATTCGGGGCGTCCGCCGATGGGTATGGTCGCGACAACCGATAACGACGCGGGATCAATCACCGAAGCATCGCTGGACTTTCCATTCATCGTGAAAATGTGTTTCGAGGCGGGGTCGTAGATGATGCAATCGGGATTGCCGCCGGTCTTGATGTGCCCGGTCGGCATCATTGTCTTCAGATCAAACACCACAACTTCATCGCCGCCTCCATCGCTGATGAATCCACGGCCCAGATCATCCATCACCACGATGCCGTGCACCCGCTTCAGGTCGACAATGCTTCCTACTACCGCACCCGTATCCGCATCAACCACTTTCACTTCCGTATTGTGGGAAATGTACAACCGCCGCGTGGCGGCACTGAACGTCATGTAATCCCAATACTCCTTGCCACCAGGCGCGGCCCCAAGGTCGTATTTCTTCAAAAGATGATAGCCACCGTCGGGCCGGCCAGCGACTGTCAGTCCGGAGCAAAGAACAACCGCGCTCCAAAAAATCAGTTGCAGACGTGACAACACCATAAACTTTCCTCCCTGTACCTTGGGCTGATTGTGATCCCCGAACGATCCTGCATCGAGAGGTGCGGCAAAGTTCCGCCACGGTTTCGCCAGTCAACTTCCGCCCACAGTTAGAAACTGGCCTTAATCGCAAATTGAATCTGCCGCTCGGGAACGGTGGTCCGTACCAAGAAACCCGCAAGGCCGGATATCTGACCCTCCGGACCAAAAATATCCGAATTGCCGTCGCCAGGGCCTGGAGGGGCAAAGTTGGGATGATTCATGATGTTGAACATCTCCACTCGGAACTGAAGGTTGAAATTTTCGGAGATGCGCTGAATCCGGTTGTTCTTAAAGACGGAGAAATCGAGACTCATGACACCAGGGCCGTTGATGATGTTGCGCCCCGAATTGCCACGGAGATTGAAGCACCTCAAGTCTCCAGCTGGGAGCGGTCCTCCATTACCAGTGTTAGGGTCAATGTATGTCGGAGGCGCAGGATCGCAATTTGCGTTGAAGAACGCCTGGCTCGGCGCAACCGGAACCCCGAAGCAATTGACATTGACGTAGTTTGTGGGATTGCCTGGATGGGTCGCGCTGCCACAACCCGGTCCGGAGAGCCGGTTCGTGTAAGCGAAATCATCACTGCTCAGGGTTCCAGCGGGGTCGCCACCCGTCCCCCAGGTCGGAGTGAAGGGAACGCCATCGCTAGCGGTAAAGATAAGTCCGAGTTCCCATCCGTCGGCCAACCAGTGAGCGGGGCCTTTCCAGGTTTTCGGAGATGGTAGATCCCAAGTGCCGTTAATGACTACGGTTCGCCCGGCGTTGTAATCGGCCAAGCCGCGGTTTAGTTTCATGTCAAAAAAATCGAGGCTGGAGATGGAATTCCCGAAGGCGTCACCGGCTACCGTTGCGGAGCTGGTATCCATGGTTTTGCCCCACGTGAACGTGCCCTGCACCTGGAAACCGTGACTCATGCGCTTGGCCAACTGGAATTCCAGGGCGTTGAAATAAGAGCGGCCCTCATAAAACATCCCCCGGACGGAGCCAAATGCCTGATTGATGGGGTTCGGAGGAGCGCACAGGTTTGGGTCGTCAGCAGGAGCGTTGGGATCGGTGGCATTGCATTGTGGTGACCAGACGTTGCCTTGGATGTCGACTTTGGGCCAAAGATATCCCGCGGGGGTCTTTGCAGGCAGAACCAGGTTGGCTTCGTCCACACGAAAGGGCTGGTGAACGCCGCGAGAGCCTACATAAGCGACCATGGCCGCAAGACTGGGGGTGAGTTGATATTGAACGTTTAGATTCCACTGTGTGACGTAGTTGCGGTGTGGGTGGGACTCGACGTAAGTGGACCGCAGTTTGTTTGCACTGATTAAGCACTCAGCAACAAGCGGAAACGTGAGCGTCGTATCCGGCGGCTGACAGTTCGGATTAGTTGCCCCTGCGCTCAATGAAGTGTATTGAAAAAACGGAGCCGCTTGAGTTGTTAGAAGGATGAATTGATAAGGGAGTGGGAGGACGTCAAACAGTCCGATCCCCCCCCGAACCGCCAACTTTCCGGTCTTGAGGGGATCCCAGGCAAAGCCGAGGCGAGGCTCAAAATTGTGGTAGGTCGGATTATAGAAAAAGGGACCAGTGCCCGAACAACCTCCCGTGACCATTGTGCCGCAAACGGGAAGAGGATCGGCCAAGTTGCGGAGATTGGCAATCTTGCCGTTGGTTTCGGTCGGGACGGTAGTCATTTCGTACCGGAGGCCAAGATTCAGCGTCAAATTTGACTTCCAGCGCCAATCGTCCTGGATATAACCGCCAATCAAGGATTGACGAAGATTGCGAGGGGTGAGCGAACTGGCGACGCCACCCTGAAACTTCTTTGGACTATTGGTCAGAAATAACTGCAAATTGTTGAAGAACCAGATTCCGTTGGGGTCGGTAAGCGCAGTGACCTGCAATTGCATGCGTTCGAAGGCGCCTCCGAACTTAATCGAATGCTTCCCACGGGTCCAGAAGGCGTCGTCATAAAGCTGGTAGGAATTCCAGCGATACAAGTACGTCGGGAGGCCGCCAACGCCGCCAGTCATCTGGCTGAGGACACCGTTAACGTTTACGACGGCGGCATTCCGGCCGGCAAAAGCCCCAAGTGAAGTGTCTGCAGCAGCCGGATTTATCGCAGTTACACTCGAATCGTTGTCAACACGTTCGTGGTTGTATCCAAATCGAACTGCATTGACAAACGTGGGAGTGAAATTGTGTGTCTCTTCGACGGCAACGATTTGCCGGGAAGTGAGAGTTGCCAGCCCCACATTCCCAAACGGATCCGGTGAATTGTAGGGGGTCTTGTCATACAAATAGGTGCCGAACAGGCTGTCGTTTTCCGAGAACTTATGATCAATCCGGGTCGTGAGATAGTTCTCGTTGACAATCTGTTTGCCGCTGAAAACGGTCTGGCAAGTATCGGCGTTCTGTGCACAATCCGTGGCCAACGGTACCGGATAAAGTGCGAGATATTTTGCGACTTCCGGATCTACTGTCACAGGCGTGAGATTTCCATTCGCATCATGAATATTGCCCAAGCGGGCCTGGGGCGAGGGAACGGTATTTAGATTGGCGATGCCTTTCGATTGGCGAATTCCTTCATAGTCAAAGAAGAAAAAAGTGCGGTTCGGAACGATTGGACCGCCAATGTCGCCTCCGAACTGATTACGGATAAAATTCGCCTTCTTAGCGCCCGCAGTTTCGAAATAATTCTTTGCGTCGAGTGTACTGTTCCTGAGGAACTCATAGGCGCTTCCATGGAACTCATTCGTGCCGGAGCGGGTAATGGCGTTGACCACCCCGCCTGACGTCTTCCCATATTCTGCCGAATAGTTGCTGGTCAGGACGGAGAACTCCTGAATCGCGTCAACACCAAGATTGCCGCCGAGCACGCTCCCCGGTGCGCCGTTCGCGTAGCTATTCAGGCTGACGCCATCGAGGCGGTAGTTGTTCTGTTGCGGGCGGGCGCCAGAGATGGTGAGCTGCTGACCGAACCCGCGATTGCCGCGGTCCGATCCCGTTGCGAAGCTCGGCTGGGTTTGAATCGTTGAAACACCAGGCTGGAGAGCAGCCAAGTCGGTCCAGCTGCGGCCGTTGAGAGGAAGTTCGCGCACGGTGTTGGCGGTGACGACGGCGCTGATGTCGGAACTCTGGAGCTGGACGTCAGGAACCTGGGCGGTAACTTCCACCTTGTTCGAGATCGTTCCGACACGCAATGTGATGTCAACGGTGATCTGCGAGCCAACGGTCATGGTCACGCCATGGCGCGTTTCCGAATTAAAGCCCGTGGCGGAAATAGCGATTTGATACGACCCGGGCAACAAGTTTACCGTGGTGTAGTAGCCGTCCGCGTTGGTGGCGACCGTGCGTTCGACGCCGGTCGCAACGTTCTTGATGACCAGCTTCGCTTGCGGAATTCCCGACCCGTTAGGGTCTGTTACAGTTCCCGAGAGCGTTCCTCCTGCGACTTGAGCGAGGGTGGGAACGGAAAAGAGGATGGCGAGCATTAAGAAAACAGCAGTCGTGCGGGCAAACGAATTCAAGCGAGCGGTTTTTTGCGAGAACACGGACCCACCTCCACGTTGGGCGGAGCCTAGTGTATGGAGACGGCGGATGCCTTAACCCATAATTAATTTCTGTTTAGATGGTTCCGGAGCCGCTATTTTGCTCACAGGAATCAGGGGAAGAACCACAGTAAAACGTGAGCCGATACCCACGGCGCTGGTGCACTCGATGACCCCGCCTTGGGCACGCGCAATGGCCTGGGCAATGGCCAAGCCCAGGCCACCGCTGTGGGAATCGCCAGAGGTGGAAGGTGCTGCTCGATAAAACCGTTCGAAAATGAAGGGCAAATGCTCGGCAGAGATACCGATGCCGTGATCCTGAAAGCAGGCGCGAATCGTCCCATTCACGTGCTCCAAGGTAACGTGCATGACGCTTTTCTCCGGGGAATATTTGATTGCGTTGTCCAGGAAGATTAGAAAAAGCTGATGAAGGAACGCTTCATCACCCGTGTAGGGAAATTCCTGGTCCAGCTGCCGGAGGATCGCAATTCCCTTTCTTCGTGCCCGCGAAGAGACCAGCGCGCAGGCCTCTTCGAGTACCTCGTTGATATAAAGCGGCTCTGACTCCAGATGCAATTGCCCCGCATCGGCTATCGAGAGCGTAAAAAGCCCCTCGACCATCCGCGTGAGCTTTTTCAGCTCATCATCAAAGACCACCAGTGTTTTCTGGTATTCCTCTGCCGTACGTGGCTTGGAAAGCAGAAGTTCAGTTTCCCCGTGAAGAACGGCAATGGGCGTGCGCAACTCGTGCGAAGCGTCGGTAACAAACTGGCGCAATTGGCGCACGGCGGAGTCCACACCGCGAAAGAGGTCGTTGAACGTTTCCGCCAATCGGCCCAGTTCATCGTGCGGCGTGGTAACCGGCAGTGGTTCCCAGAAACCCTGGTTTTGCGTAACACGCCTGGCCATGGATGCGGCGTGTTGAGTCAAATCCGAGATCGGCGCAAGGCTTCTGCCCACGTAAATCATCGAAATTCCCGCCGTGAGCAGCAAACTAATGGGAAACAAAATCAGAACGATCCGCCCAAACGTATCCAATACCCGATTGGTTCCAAAAGTGGGAATGGCCACAGCAAGATAGCGCTTCTGATTGGCTTGTTCGAACGGAATGATCGCCACGCGGACGGACTGCTCCCCCTCTATATCCCCCACCTGAAAGATGGAATTCGTTGTCGCGGAATCGATCGGCTTCAAGTTGAGGGGTCCTGGGAGATTGCGCGATCGCTGAAGAACATGGCCGTGAGCATCAAGTAATTCAAAAAATTCGCCCGGGATATCGAGACGCTCGATATCTCTGGCTTCGGGTTCCGCAGCGACATCGGCAATTAGCAGGCGGCCCGTCTCCTGCAACTGGTGATTGAGCTGGGAAGGAATCTCGTGGACGAGCAATGCCCAGAAGGCCAGATACGAAGCGACCAGCAAAACGCTGACCACGGTACAGAAAAGAACCATCATCCGGAAGCGAAGGGTCTTCGTCTTCATGACTCCACTGCCCCGAGGCGGTACCCGATGCCCCGCACGGTGTGGATCAACTTGACCGGACGGTTCTGATCAATCTTTTGCCGGAGGCGATTCACATATACCTCGACAAGGTTGGTTTCGCTGTCAAAATGGCGATCCCAGACATGCTCGACGATCTCACTCCGGGTCACCAGGTCCGGGGCGTGGAGCAGGAAAAGCTCCAATAACGCAAATTCCTTGGAGGTAAGGGGGACAACCACTTTTCCCCGCGTGGCCCTCCGCCGGTGGCGGTCGAGCTCCAGGTCAGCGTAGTGAAGCTTTGCATTTCCGCTGTGCAAGCCGCGCCGTACAAGAGCCCGCACGCGTGCAAGAAGCTCCGCGAGGACAAATGGTTTGGTGAGGTAGTCGTCCGCCCCGGCGTCGAGGCCTTCCACGCGCTGTTCGACCAGACCCCGAGCCGTGAGCATAAGAACCGGCGCTTCCATTCCCTGCTGGCGCAGTTCGCGGCAGACTTGAATACCGCTCAGGCCCGGCAGGCGGACATCCAGCAGAATGGCGTCGTAGGTTACGTCGGTGGTGAGTTCCAACGCCTTCTCGCCGCTCTCCGCAATGTCAACCGCGTAGGAGTTTTCACGCAGAGCGCGCGCGATGAAACTGGCCACCTTCCGTTCGTCTTCGACCAGCAGGATGCGCATAAGCAGGCGTTCCTAAAATGAATCGCAGGCGGAAATCATAGCACTACTCAACGGGAAAGCGTCCGCCTGGGTACGGGGAATTATTTCGCATCGTCTCGGATCACCTGGCCGCCCTTCATCACAAATATTACTCGCTCCAGCTCGGTAATGTCCTTCAGGGGATCCCCGGAGACGGCGATGATGTCGGCAAATTTCCCTTTTTCGATGGAACCGATGCGATCCTGCCATCCCATCATTTCCGCCGCGACGCTGGTGGCGGCCTGGATGGCCTGGCTGGGAGACATTCCGTACTTGACCAGATAGGCGAACTCGGCAGCTTGCGTCCCGTGAGGGAACGGCCCGACGCCACTGCCAAAAGAAATTTTAAGGCCGCGGGAAATCGCCAGGCGGCCGCTTTTTTCCCGCAGGGCCTGCAGGCTGTATTTTCCGCCGGTGGACTTGGCATCGCGCGCCGTATAGTCGCTGAGGGAATAGTGGTAAGCGGTAAGCTCCAGATAGATGCCCTTCTTTTTCATCTGGTCCGCGGTGGCTTCGTCAAGCTCGATGGCGTGTTCGATGGTGTCCGCGCCCGCTTCAACGCAGTTCCGCAACCCCTCCCCACCGAATGCGTGGCAGGCTGCCTTCTTCCCGTGGCGATGAGCCTCGTCGACTATGGCCTCGACTTCTTCTTTTGTGAAGGTCGGATCGCTCCTCAGCGCGCCATCGGATTCAAATTCGTAATCGGCGGTGGAATGAAACTTAATCCAGTCCGCGCCATAGTGGATCTGTTCGCGGACCGCTTGCCGCGCGGCCCACGGTCCATCCACCGTCTGATAATTCCTCGGCAGATTTACCTCCGGTGATCCCAGCATGCCTTCTCCGGTCGCGACCAGACCCATCGTGGAAACCTGCATGCGCGGCCCCTGAAAATAGCCTCGGTTGATCGCCTTTTTAATGTCCACATCCGCGTAACCTCCGCCGTGGCTCATCAGATCGCGCAACGTCGTAAATCCGGCACGGAGATCTTTCTGCGCATTGGCGAGAGCCAGCAAGGTCCGGTATTCGCGTGTGTCGTTAATCGGGCTGGCAAACGGCGGCCCGCCCGACTTGATGCCGTCGAGACCGAACCCGAATACGTGCGTGTGCCCGTCGATCAACCCCGGAAGCACAGTGGATTTGCTCAGGTCAATCACCTGGGTGTCAGCCGGGATCTGCACGGCTTCGGAAGATCCAACGACCACGATTTTATCGTCTTTGATCAAGACGACTTGATTGTCGAGCAATTTGCCGGATTTGCTGTCAAACAAATGTCCCGCGCGAATCGCTATGACCTTATCAGTCTGCGCTTGTGCTGAGCAGGTAATTACGAAGACTGCAAGAAGACTGGCCGCAATCCATCTGAAACATTTCATGCGCTCCTCCAGAGATCGCCGTTGATGATTATTGGAATTACAGACCGGCCGAGATTCGTTTCTTCCGTACATACAATTCTCGAGGCGGGTGGGCGCGGGCGAATCGCCCACCCTCCTCGGCCCGTTCGAGGATGCTAGTGCACCTCGAAGACCATAATCTCAGCGTTAGTGGTTCCATGTTGCGGCACCGCCACGAAATAGCGGTTCATTTGTGGTACCAGAAGAGCTGTCCTAGCCAGAGGGCCGGTCGGAACTTTGCCAAGCAGCTTGTAATTATCCGCGGTGCTCTGCTGATAGACCGAGACATCGCCATCGCACGAGGCGTACAGACGCTTGCTTGCCGCATCAAAGACCAGATCGTCCACTCCCTTCGTGATCGGCAGGACGGAAAGCTCTTTCCCCGATTGCGTGTCGACGACGACTATGCCTCCGCTGCGGCAAGCGATGAACAGGCGATGATTCGCTTCGTCGTAAGCCATTGCCACGTTGGTTTTCGCCAGGGTGATCGGCCAACTCGCGATAAGAGTCCGCTTCTCACGATCGATGACGTCGACCTGGCTCTTCGCTTTGTTGTTCAGGTAAATCCGCGGAGTGGACTTCTCCAGCACCATGGCTTCGAGCGTGTCGCCGTCGACCTTGATATCCACGACCTTCTTGCCGGCGGTAGTGTCCACGACGCTCAGCATGGAATACGTCTGGTGCACGTCACCGCCGCCATTGTCGATGTAAAGAAGTTTGGTGGCAGGATCGTAACCCATGGAGTCTGCATCCTCTAGAAGCTTCACGCTGGAAACGATTTTGTAGCTGTCACTGTCCACGATTTTCACGTCGCCGGCTTCTCCATCGGTGATATAGAGGCGCTTCAAGTCTTCCCTGAAGAGAATCGCGTGCGGCTTCTCGATTCCGGAAATTTTGTGAATCATGTTTCCCGTGTGCAGGTCGAAAACCAGGACAGACTTGTATTCTTCCGGAGTGGCGAAGAGCCGGTTGCCCGCCAGATCGATTGCGAAATGATCGAAATTCCCTTTCACATCCGCCGAGAGCTTATACGTTTGCACCAGTTTCAACGGCGCCGCTTCCTGGCTTTCCGTCTTCACGGCAAACAGTCCACACATCAACAGCAGCATCGCAATCGTTCTCTTCATCTTTTCCCCCAAAGGCTGAACGAATAGAAATTTCAAAACGAAAGACGTCTGCGCTCGCGCTACAACGAGCATTCAGCACGACAAAGCATAATATCTATCTATGCCTATTCGAACTTAAGCCAATATTAATTTCTGTTTAGCCGCCCCGGCGGAGCGAAGCGAAAAACCCCTTTCAAACACTGGATATTCCCGACCCCGCCGTGAATCTGCCTCGTTGAAAACACGGTGTGCCGTTGACGCACCTTTAGGTGTGGCGTAGCATCCGCGTGGTTTTGGTGGCCTCTGTATTCTCTTAGAGCCAGTTCACATCATTCCTCCGGAGCGGAACGCATGAAGCGCACTCTCTCAATACTGCTCATCCTCTTGATATCCCTGCCATTCGCCGCTGCGGCCCAGGAGAAAACGCCCTTAAAACTCGTGGCGGCCATTCCGTTGCCAGGACTGAAGGATGGGGACTTCGACCATTTTGCAGTTGACCTTGACGGCCACCGTCTATTCCTCACCGCGGAAGAAAACGACAAGCTCGAAATTCTGGACTCGAAATTGAACGAGCGCATCCATACGATGCAGGAGATCAAGGCGCCACACGCGATTCTTTTTCGCAAGGATTTGAAAAAACTTTTCGTGGTCGAGGGCGAAGCGTCCGCCGTAAAAATCTACGACAGCGACAGCTACAAGCTCCTGGGTGAAATCAAAGTCTCCATCGACGCCGACTCCATCGCCTATGATCCGGCGACCTCGTACTTGTATGTCGTGAACGGCGGGCGGGAAGCGCACACCCCCTACTCGCTGATTAGCGTGATCGACACAAACAACACGAAGAAACTGCGGGATATCAAGATTCCCTCGGACCACGTCGAAGCAGTCGTGCTGGAAAAATCGGGCCCCAGAATGTTCATCAACATCACCGGGCAGAACGCGGTGGGTGTCATGGACCGTAACAAATCTGAACTCAGTGCAAAGTGGCCCCTCCCCGCAGGTGATAAACTCAACGTCGCGATGGCGTTTGATGAGGCGAATCACAGGTTGTTCATAGTGGCGCGAAATCCAGGAAAGCTGGTTGTCCTCAATTCCGATGACGGAAAAGTTATCGCAGACCTGCCAGCCGTCGGCCTGGTGGATGATGCCGTTTATGACGCGCAGCACAAGCGTATTTATCTTGCTGGTGACGGATTCCTTGACGTTTTTGAGCAGAAAGATGCGGATCACTATGCGCTGCTTGCCAAAATTCCGGGCGCATTTCGCGCAAAAACCGGGATTCTGGTGCCGGAACTCAATCGCTACTATCTCGCTGTCCCTCATCATGCCGGCAAGGAAGCCGAAGTTCGCGTGTATGACATTCAGCCATAGCTCGCTCGGAGTCCCGGTGAATTATGCGGCGGCGTGATTTTGGCAAGACTTCTCTCGCAGCGATTGGCGCCTCCGTCTTCGCGAACACGGCGAAATGTGGGGCCTGTCTTCCGCCCGGCAATTTCCCGAAAACCCCGGGCCTCACCAAATACGTGGGCGATTTTGTTGTTCGGACGAAGTATGAAGACATTCCCGCGAACGTGATTGAACTCGGCAAGAAATCCATCCTCGACGGCCTGGGATTGGCTCTAGCAGGCTCCCGCGCAGAGAGTGGCCCGATTTCGCGCAAGTTCATTGAGCAGTCCGGGGCATGCGTTGGCAAAGCCACGATTATCGGCACGGCGCAAAAAACCTCCGCCCGATTTGCCGCGCTTGTAAACGGAATTTCCATTCACGCCGACGACTTCGACGATACGCAACTCGCCGCGGCAAAAGACCGCGTGTACGGACTTCTGACGCACCCGACCGTTCCGGTTCTGCCGGCGATTTTCGCGCTCGCGGAACAACACCCGGTCAGCGGAAAAGAGTGGATGCTGGCGTATCACCTGGGCGTCGAAGTGGAATGCAAGATCGCCGAAGCCATTGCCCCACGGCACTACGAGGACGGCTTTCACACCACCGGCACCTGCGGGCCTTTCGGCTCCGCTGCAGCCTGCGCCAAGCTCCTCAATTTCGATCTTTCGAAAACGTTGAAGACTTTTGGACTGGCAGCCAGCAACTCCGGCGGCTTGCGGGAAAACTTCGGCACCATGACCAAACCGTATCAGGCGGGGCATGCAGCGGAGAGCGGCCTGGTTTCCGCTGAACTTGTGGCCCTCGGCTGGACCGCGGCGGAGCAGATTCTGGAAGCGGATCGCGGTTTCTTCCACGCGGAGGGAGGATCCTACGACCCCACGACGATCATGGATCACTTGGGAAATCCGTGGACGTTTGCCTCGCCCGGCGTTTCGTTGAAACCGTACCCGTCGGGTTCTCTGACCCATCCGGCGATGACGGAGCTGGTGCGGCTGATTCAGGTGAACAATTTCGAGGGTTCACAAGTGGAAAAAATGGATGTGGGCGCCAACCATAATATGACTACCACACTCCTCCATCATGATCCCAAAACGGGGCTTGAAGCGAAGTTCAGCATGGAATTCTGCATGGCAATACTTTTGCTCGAACGCAAAGCCGGACTCGGCCAGTTTTCCGATAAGGTTGTACGCCGGCCCGACGTTCAAGCGATGATGCGAAAGATTAATTTCTACGTGGACCCCGAAGCCGAAAGTGCGGGTTTCGACAAAATGACTTCGCTCCTGAAAATCACGTTGAAAGATGGAAGAGTCATCACGGGGCGTGCCGCCTTCGGTAAAGGCAGCCCCGCAAATCCAATGACCATTGACGAGGCAGCAGTGAAATTCCGGGGCTGCGCGGAGTATGCGGATTGGCCACAGGAGAAGACCGACAAAATAATTGCGTTCGTCCGGGCAATGGAAGCGGCGGCCGATGTTTCGGCGCTTTCGCCGCTCCTGTCTGCGAACACAGGGTGAAAATGACCGATGAAAATGTTCAACATTGCGGTGATCGCAGGCGACGGAATCGGAAAGGAAGTAGTTCCCGAAGGGATCCGAGTGCTCGAAGCCGCCGGAAAGCGTTTCGGCTTTGGATTCAACTGGCGCGAGCTTGACTGGAGCTGTGAAACCTACGCGCGAACCGGCAAAATGATGCCGGAAGACGGGTTGCAGCAACTGCGCCCATTCGACGCCATCTTTCTGGGCGCGGTTGGCTACCCGAATGTTCCGGATCACATTTCGCTTTGGGGACTCCTAATCCCCATCCGGCGAACATTCAGGCAATACGTCAACCTTCGCCCCGTCCGCCTTTTCGAGGGCATCGAAACACCGCTGAAAAACTGGAAGCCAGGGCAAATCGACTTCACGATCGTCCGCGAGAACAACGAGGGCGAGTATTCGAACATCGGCGGGCGGATTTATCAGGGCACCGAAGACGAGATGGCGGTGCAGCAGGCGGTGTTCACGCGGCGTGGCGTGAATCGCGTGCTGCGTTTCGCGTTTGAACTCGCGCGCGGGCGAAAAAAACACTTGACCTCGGCCACCAAATCAAACGGCATCATCCACACCATGCCCTTTTGGGATGAGTGCTTCCATGAAATGGCGGCGAAATATCCTGACATTCGCACGGACCAGTATCACATCGACATTCTATCCGCGCATTTTGTCCGTCACCCGGATTGGTTCGATGTGGTGGTGGGCTCCAATCTTTTCGGGGACATCCTCTCCGATCTCGGCCCTGCGGTCGTGGGTTCCATCGGAATTGCTCCCTCAGCGAACCTCAATCCCGAAAAGGAATTTCCTTCAATGTTCGAGCCCGTTCACGGCTCGGCCCCGGACATTGCCGGCAAAGGGATCGCGAATCCCATCGGACAAATCTGGTCCGGGGCGATAATGCTACGGCATTTCGGTGCCAACGAAGCGGCCGACTCCGTCGAAAACGCCATCGCTGCCATTCTGGCCCAGGCAAAGGTTCGCACACCGGATATCGGCGGAACTTCCTCGACGCAAGAGTTGGGAGAGGCGATCGCCGGACAGGTCAGCACGAGCTGAGAAGATTTTCGCAAAAATTAGCTACTAGGCCGAAGCATTCGGGAGCGAGTTTGCCGAACCACATGAAACCAGAGCGTAGCGAAACTACCGGCAGCAAACCGCGGAAGCTCTGCCGCCGCACTCTTCTGGAATTGGCAGGGTTGACCGTTGGGGCAGCGGCATTCCCTTCTCCGTCCGTGTTCGCGCTGAATTTAGGACAGCAGCCCAGAGCCGCGAATTCCACCGGCTCGGTGATGATTCCGCTCAGCGCGTACATGAACGAAGCGGCCAATCATCCGCTGCCCGAGGAAATCATCGAGAAGGCAAAGCACCACATCCTGGACACAATCGCGGCAATGATTTCCGGGTCGACTCTGCTTCCCGGAAAACGCGCGCTGGAATTTGCCCAGGTCTATGGCGGCAGCGAAACCTGTACGGTCGTCGCGTCAAAGCTCTCGCGCGGAGCGATCGAGGCGGCGATGACCAACGGCGTACTTGCCCACTCCGACGAAACCGACGATTCACATTCGCCGTCGCAATCGCATCCCGGGTGTGCGGTGGTTCCGGCCGCGCTGGCCGCCGGCGAACAGTTTCATATCAGTGGCACACACTTCATTCGCGCCGTCACGCTTGGGTATGACATTGGCACCCGCGTCACCATGACACTGGGTGGCCAGCAATTCGAAGCCGAGAGCCACTGGAGCACGCACAGCATAGCGCCTCTTTTTGGAGCGGCAGCGGCTGCCGGTTGCGCCGCGGGGTTGAATCCGCAGCAGATGCGCTGGATGCTCGGTTACACGGCTCATCAATCCTCGGGTCTCGGCTCCTGGAATCGCGATACCGAGCACATCCAGAAGGCATTTCACTTTGGCGGAATGACAGCGCGAAACGGGGTGACCTCCGCTCTGCTTGTGCAATCCGGATGGACTGGCGTCGACGATATTTTTTCCGGGAAAGATAACTTCTTCCAGGCCTACAACCCGAAAGCCGATCCTTCCGGTTTAATGGACAAATTGGGCGTGCGTTACGAGGTTGCGCGCACAAATATCAAGAAATGGCCGGTCGGATCGCCGATTCAGGCCGCGCTTGACGCCCTCGAACTTTTGCGAAAGAAACGGCCTTTTGAACCCGGTGAAGTGAAGACAGTAGACGTCCGCCTCGCCACTGATGAAGCCGCCATCGTGAATAATCGGGAGATTCCCGATATCTGCGTTCAGCACTTGATGGCGGTCGCGATGCTGGACAAGACCGTCAGTTTCGCGTCCGCGCACGATCCGTCCAAGATGAAGGATCCGGCAATCCTGCGGGAGCGCGCCAAGATAAATCTGATACCCGACGCCGACCTTGAGCGCCTGATGCCTTTGCGTGTCGCAATCGTCGAATTGACGCTGGCGGATGGCATGCATCTTCGCCAGCGCGTAGACAACGTACGCGGCACTCCCGAAAATCCGATGACCCGCGACGAAGTGCTTGCCAAGGCCCGCGATTTGATCTGCCCCGTCCTCGGGGTGGCGAAATGTTCATCTCTGCTTCAGAAGATTTTCGATCTTGAAAGCGTTTCCGACATTTGCACGCTGCGGCCGCTGCTGCAGCTTTCATGATACGACACCGCCGCAAGCGACAGGTGAACCCGTGAGGATTGTCGACATTCGCGAAACGGTGGTTCCGATCAAATCGGCGATCCGCAACGCGTTCATTGATTTCAGCCAGATGACGGTCAGCGTCCTTGCCCTCGTCACCGATGTGATTCGTGACGGCAAGCGCGTGGTAGGTTTCGGTTTTAATTCCAACGGGCGTTACGCGCCCAGCGGCCTCCTGCGCGATCGTTTCATTCCGCGCCTTCGCGCGGCGGATGCTCCAGCGCTCCTGGACAAAACTGGCGACAACTTGGATCCCGCCCGCATCTGGGACATTCTGATGCGCAACGAGAAACCCGGCGGTCATGGCGAGCGGTCGGTTGCCGTGGGAGTGCTCGATATGGCGGTCTGGGACGCAACCGCGAAAATTGAGGGTGTCCCGCTGTATCGGCTTCTAGCGGACCGGTATCGCAAAGGAATCACGGAGAGCAAGGTTTTTGTATATGCGGCGGGTGGCTACTACTATCCCGGCAAGGATTTGGGCGGTCTTCGCGATGAAATGGCGGCTTATCTCGATCTCGGCTACTCCGTCGTGAAAATAAAAATTGGCGGCGCTTCCCTATGGGAAGACCTGCAACGCATTGACGCTGTCCTGAAACTCCTGAAATCGCCCAATCAGCTTGCCGTGGACGCCAACGGCCGCTTGGACGTACAGACAGCGATTGCCTACGCGCAAGCTCTGGCCCCGCTTGGGCTGCGCTGGTATGAAGAGCCGGGTGACCCGCTCGACTACGAACTTCTGGCACGGCTTGCTCCCTTGTACGACCCGCCCCTTGCGACGGGCGAAAACCTGTTTTCAGTGCAAGACGCGCGCAACCTGATCCGTTACGGAGGACTCCGCAACGATCGGGACGTCTTGCAATTCGACTGCGCGCTCAGCTACGGCCTGGTGGAGTATCTGCGCATTTTGGAAATGTTGCGCGACCACGACTGGTCGGCCAAGCGTTGCATTCCTCATGGTGGTCACCAGATGTCTCTGAACATTGCCGCGGGATTGGGGCTGGGCGGGAACGAATCCTATCCGGGAATCTTCCAGCCTTTCGGAGGATTCGCAGACGGCATTCCGGTGGAAGACAGCTACGTGCGGCTTCCGGAGATTCCTGGAATCGGCTTTGAAGCGAAGAACGAATTGTTTCGAGTGATGAAAGCAATGGTTGAGTAGCGAGCGTCATGTTGTGCGGAGAGAGGACAGGAATGAGTAATTTCCCGGAAATTGAAAATTTGAAGAAAGGGGCTGGAAGACTTTCCCGCCGCAGATTGATTCAGTTGGGGGGATTGTCCGGCGCCGTCGCCGTGTTCGCTCCAGATCTGCTGCGAGCCGCCGCTTTTTCTGGCTCGGACCAGGCTACGAGTACTGTCAGCTCCATCATGCAGCAGCTCAGCGCCTACATGAGCGCAGCGAGTGCGCGGGCGCTGCCCGAAGAAGCGGTCGAAAAGGCCAAGCAGCACATTTTGGACACGTTTGCCGCGATGATTTCCGGTTCCGGGCTGCCGCCGGGCCGCGCCGCGTTGGAATTTGCCCGCGCCTATGGCGGGAAAGAGATCGCCACAGTTGTGGCGTCCAAAATTGTTTGCGGTCCGATCGAGGCCGCATTCGCGAATGGCGTGCTCGCGCATTCCGACGAAACCGACGACTCGCACGGCCCTTCGCGCTCGCATCCCGGCGTTTCCACGGTTCCCGCGGGATTTGCCTCCGGAGAAGAGTATGCCATCAGCGGAGCGCATTTTATCCGTGCAGTCACGCTCGGCTACGACGTTGGCACGCGTGTTTCGATGAGTCTTGGCGGCCCGAGCTACCAGGCGGTAACGCACCGCAGCACCCACGGCACGGCGGCATGTTTTTGTGCGGGAGCAGCGGCGGGATGCGCCGCGGGCTTGAGCGCGGAGCAGATGCGCTTGCTGCTCGACTACACCGCGCAGCAGACCTCGGGAATCGGTGCGTGGTCGCGCGACGCGGAGCACATGGAGAAGGCATTTCTCTTTGCGGGGAAGCCGGCGGGCGTTGCCGTTCTGACTGCCTCCCTGATCCGCTCCGGCTGGAGCGGCGTCGAAGACATCTTCTCCGGTTCGGATAACTTTTACGAAGCTCTCGCCCCGCGCGAAAACGGCGCGATCAAAGCCGACCCGTCCCTGCTGGTAGACAAGCTGGGAGAGCGCTACGAAATCACCCGCACCAACATCAAGAAATGGACCGTCGGCTCTCCGATCCAGGCGCCACTGGACGCCTTGGTGATTTTCTTCAAACAACGGTCGTTTGCGGCCGACGACGTGCAAAAAGTGGTCGTTCGAGTCGCAACCGACGAAGCCAACACCGTAAGCAATCGCGACATTCCCGACATCTGCATGGAGCATATGGTCGCGGTCATGCTCCTCGACAAAACGGTCACGTTTCAATCGGTCCACGACAAGGCGCGCATGAAAGATCCCGCGGTGCTGCGAGTTCGCTCCAAGGTGGAAGTGGTCGCCGATCCGCGCATCGACGCCCGCCGTCCGAGGCGCGAAGCCATCGTGGAATTAACTCTGAAGGATGGAACGCAACTTTCCGAGTGGGTTCGCGACGTCCGCGGTACGGCGGACAATCCCATGACTCGCGAGGAAGTTGTGGACAAGGCCAGCGACCTCATTGCCCCTGTGCTCGGTGCCTCCGCTTCGACGGCTCTGCTCGAAAAACTGCTTGCGCTTGAAAATTTGAAGGATGTCCGAGAACTGAGGCCATTGCTGCAAAGGAGCTAGTGCAACCAATGCTGGCAGAACCCGCCACCGTAACTAGAGAAGCTCCGCCGCCGCGCAAGCGACCTTTCTACATGGGCCTATCGTTCCAGGTCGTCGCTGGCGTCGCCATTGCCATCATTCTCGGCTATGCAAGTCCCGCGACCGCGGTGTCGATGAAACCCCTGGGTGACGCATTCATCCGCCTGATCACTATGATCATTACTTTGGTCATCTTTTGCACGTTGGTCACCGGCATCGCGGGTATGGAGGACATGAAGAAAGTAGGCCGGGTTGGCGGCAAAGCGCTTCTTTATTTCGAACTGGTCTCCACACTTGCACTGCTGTTCGGACTCATTGTGGGAAACGTGGTACGTCCTGGAAGCGGATTCAATGTGAACCCGGCGACGCTCGACAGCAAGGCTGTTGCTGAGTACGCCGGGCAAGCCAAAGCCCAGAGCGTTGCGGAATTTCTTGCCCATATTATTCCTAACACCGTCGTCGACGCATTCTCGAGAGGCGATATTCTGCAAGTACTGCTGGTTTCACTACTTTTCGGATTTGCACTATCGCTCGCCGGGCCGCGCTGCAAACCTCTGGTTGACTTTCTGGAAGGTTTCACTCGCGCTGTTTTTGGCGTGGTTTCGATTCTGATGCGCTTTGCGCCCATCGGAGCATTTGGCGCCATGGCCTTCACCATCGGCAAGTATGGGCTGTCTTCCCTGGGCCCACTCGTAAAACTCATGGTGACGCTATACATCACGGCAGCTCTTTTTGTGTTCCTGATCCTCGGAGGGATTGCGCGCCTGGCAGGATTCGGAATTCTGCGCTTCCTTTGGTTTCTGCGGGAAGAGATTATCCTTGTGCTGGCCACAAGTTCCTCGGAACCCGCGCTGCCGAACCTCATGGCCAAGCTTGAGAAGCTCGGATGCTCCAAGACACTCGTCGGCTTGGTTGTCCCGACCGGCTACACGTTCAATGCCGATGGCACCAGCCTGTACATGACGCTCGCCGCGCTGTTCGTAGCCCAGGCGACGAACACCCATCTGACGATCTTGCAGCAGTTCACGATTCTGGGAGTCGCGCTGCTCACCTCAAAGGGCGCAAGCGGCGTGCAAGGCGCCGCGTTCATCGCGCTTGTTGCCACCATGATGGTTATCCCGACTATTCCCGTCGCCGGTATGGCGCTGATCCTCGGCATTGACCGGTTCCTGAGCATGTGCCGGGCTGTCGTCAATATGATCGGCAATGCAGTCGCCACGTTGGTGATCGCCCGGTGGGAAAACGAACTTGATCGTACTGCGCTCGCACATCATCTGCGGGGCACGACGGTTGCGATGGAGAACGTGATAGCTCCAAGCTCCATCGCCAAATGACGATGTGGTTGAGCGGCCGAGCTTCGGCAAGGCCAGGTATGGATTCCAATGTTAGGTAGTTGGTTCGCCTACCGCTTTCCTATGTCGCCAAAATTCATTTTGTGCCGTATTTGGTGGCTTTGTTCCCAAGTTCGGCTGGTCCTCATCCCTGGGACAGTTTTGATGGACACAGAGCTGGACCACCCTGTTTCTTAAGCTAAAAATCCTCCAGTGTCCACATATTGGCGTTGTACGTATATCCCATCATCGCAAGGTGGCGTCCATCCGGCGAAGGAATGCCTGAAGTCCCCGCCCGTAGGTTTCCCATAGTTCCTTTTTGTTTCCACACC
>Ga0210402_10001890_pt1 | contig 20972 bp, 27 predicted proteins | sample IncBWC7MmetaG_FD_161055 | JGI IMG/M metagenome (GOLD analysis project Ga0210402, IMG submission 161055) | Forest soil microbial communities from Barre Woods Harvard Forest LTER site, Petersham, Massachusetts, United States - Inc-BW-C-7-M | ecosystem: Environmental > Terrestrial > Soil >... | reverse complement strand
TTCAGGGCCAATCGAATGGGCTCCAAGACCATCGAAGTGAAGGCGAGCCATCTCTCGTTGATCTCTCATCCCGACGAGATCACCCGGTTGATCCTGGAAGCCGCCGGACAGCCCGGTTAGCAGGTGGGCGGCCGGGATGCACGGGCTGTTCGCCGATGTGTCGCGGCGACAGTCCGGACGACCGTTCCCCAAATTAGCGAAATCCCAGCGAAGAAGGCATATGTGCTATGGCCCGTCTATATTCCACAAAAGTCACGGCGAGTGGCGGCCGACACGGTTCGATCCGCAGCGAAGACGGTCTGCTTGACCTCAAGCTCGCACTGCCCTGCGCCCTTGGCGGAAGGGGCGATGCGACCAATCCCGAACAACTCTTCGCCAGCGGGTATGCAGCCTGCTTTGAAAATCCACTCCTTCATGTGAGCCGGAATGCCAGCCACCGCTTTGCCGATGACGATGTCGACGTCGTCGTCGCCAGGATCCTCGGTCGCCTTGAAGAGCTAGGATACGGATGTTCATTGATCAAGCGAGGGCAACAGGTGGTGCGAACCGCCCGCCGCCGAATGATCCGCTCGCACGATCGGTTTCCAAAAAGAACACCATGATGTCGTTTGGGTCGATGCCTGCTTCACCAAGTTTTTCAACTAAGGCGACTACAAGGCTCCGAGCTTCGCAGCCGTGGAATATACGGAACAACGACATGACAGACTGGCAGAAGCAACGAAGCGAGCGAAACCTACGCTTGGAGGCGGGCTCCCGCTACGCCAGCGGCAAGATAGTGACGCCAGAGAACGCGAAGGCTCTTCTCGAAGGAGTCATCCGCCCCGGCGACCGGGTTTGCCTCGAGGGCGATAACCAGAAGCAGGCCGACTTTCTTGCCGAAGCGCTGGCGAGCGTGGATCAATCGCAAATCCACGATCTCCATATTGTGCAATCGGGGCTCGTTCTGCAGGCTCATCTCGATCTGTTCGAGCGTGGCATCGCATGCAAGCTCGATTTCTCTTATTCAGGTCCGCAAGGCGCCGCAATTGCGCGCGCGCTGACCGCCGGCAAGATCGAGCTCGGCGCAATCCACACCTATATTGAGCTGTTCGCCCGCTATTTCATGGACTTGACGCCGCACGTGGCCCTCATCGTTGCCCGGCAGGCCGATCGCGATGGCAATCTTTATACGGGCCCCAACACGGAGGACACACCCACCATCGTCGAGGCGACTGCCTTCAAGTCGGGCATCGTCGTCGCCCAGGTGAATGAGATCGTCGACAAGGTGCCCCGGGTAGACATACCCGGCGACCAGGTCGACTTCATCATCAAGGCGGACAGACCCTTCTATGTCGAACCGCTGTTCACCCGCGATCCGGCGAGCGTCACCGAGAGTCAGGTCTTGATGGCCATGATGGCCATCAAGGGAATTTACGCCGAATACGGCGTGAAGTGCCTCAACCACGGCATCGGCTTTCCCACAGCAGCCATCGAACTCCTGCTGCCGACCTACGGCGAGCGGCTCGGCCTCAAGGGCAAGGTGGCTACCCACTGGGCACTGAATCCGCATCCCACGCTGATCCCTGCCATCGAAAGCGGCTGGGTCGAGCAGATCCATTCCTTCGGCAGTGAGGTCGGTATGGATGACTACATGTCGGCGCGGAGCGACGTGTATTTCACAGGCCATGACGGCACGTTGCGGTCGAACCGCCTGATCTGTCAGGTCGCCGGCCTCTACGCCTGCGACATGTTCATCGGGTCGACCCTGCAGATCGATCTCGAGGGTAACAGCTCGACCGTCACGCCGGGACGCATCGCGGGTTTCGGCGGCGCTCCGAACATGGGCGCGGACGCCCGTGGCCGCCGCCATCCGACGCCGGCCTGGCTTAAGGCCGGCCGCGAGGCCGCAGACGGATCGGCGAAGGTGATCGGTGGGCGCAAGCTTGTGGTGCAGATCCTCGAGACCTTCGGCGAGAAAATGAAGCCGAACTTCGTCGAGACGCTGGATAGCGTCGCGATGGCAAAGGAGCTGAAGTTCGATCTCGCGCCCGTCATGATCTATGGGGCCGACGTCAGCCACATCGTCACGGAAGCGGGCATCGCCAACCTCCTGCTGTGCCGCGGTCCCGCCGAGCGCGAACAGGCGATCCGCGGCGTGGCCGGCTTTACCGACGTGGGCCGTAAACGCGATCGCAAGGCCGTCGAGGCGCTCAGGCAGCGCGGGGTCATCCGCTGGCCCGAAGATCTCGGCATCGATCCCTTGGCAGCGAGCCGCCAGCTGCTCGCGGCTCACTCGATCGAGGATCTCGTGACCTGGTCCGGCGGCCTCTACCAGCCGCCTTCCAAGTTCAGGAACTGGTAGGAGGCTGATGTGGAGCAGTTTCAGGTGCGCGGCACGGCGAAGAAGCGCGCATGCGGCCATCGCCATCAGGCCATCAGTGGAGTCAACACCTCCGGCAATCTCGAGATTCTGGTCGAGCGCGTGCTACCGGATTCCGATTGTCTGGTCGACGTCACGACATCGGTGAGCGGCTTCCGGGAGATCTGGGAGGCGGTGATCCAGGAGTTTTTCGAGCGCCGATCGCCCGGCGGCCTGCGGTTCTCGATCAACGACGGCGGCGCGCGCCCCGACACGGTCACGCTGCGGCTCATGCAGAGTGCGCAGCTGATGGAGACTGGGGCATGAGCAACCTGCTGCAACCCCACGAGGTGGATTGGTACGAAGCTTCCGCCCGGGAACGCGTTGCCGGCCTGCTTGACCCCAGTAGCTTCGTCGAGTTCCTCGGGCCCGAGCAGCGTGCAATGAGCCCGCACCTCGCCCAGTTCAATCTCACGGGGGCTTTCGACGACGGTATCGTGGTGGGAAGCGGTCTCCTCGACGGCCAAAAGGTCTTCGCGGCGGCGCAGGAGGGGCGCTTCCTGGGCGGCGCCTTCGGCGAGGTTCATGGCGCAAAGCTGCTCGGTTTGCTGCGCGCCGCGCTCGAAGGCGCCGGGCGGGGCGGCCCCTGCGCCGTGCTGTTGTTGCTCGATACCGGCGGTGTGCGGCTTCAGGAAGCGAATGCGGGCGAGCTTGCCATCTCCGAGATCATCAATGCCATCGCCCGGATACGCAGCGCCGGCACCCCGGTACTGGCCCTGGTGGGCGGTCGGGCCGGGGCCTTCGGTGGCGGCGGCATCATCACCGCCTGCTGCAGCCGCATCGTCGTCTCTGAGCACGCGCGAATAAGCGTAAGCGGGCCCGAAGTCATCGAGACCAACAAGGGCGTGGAGGAGTTCGATTCCAAGGATCGCGCCCTCGTCTGGCGTGTGTGCGGCGCCCGCACACGCTATCTCACCGGAGGCGCGGACAGCTACGTGAAGGGAACCATCCAGGGCTTCCGCGAAGCAGCGATTGCGCTCATCGCACATGCGCCATCCTTCGATCTGGCAGCGCTTAAGGCCGAGCAGCGGCGCCTCGCGGAGCGCCTGCAGCGCTTCGGGGAATGCCGCGACGCGCCGGAGATTTGGCGCAAGGCAGGACTGCCGCAGCCGGAACGCATCGCCGAGATCACAGATGGCGCTTTCCTCGCCATTCAACGAATCAAGGACGCCGATCATGACACTCGATGAGGTTCTGGTCTCGCTCTTCCCATCCGGCCATCAGGTCGAGCGTGGGCCATGGGGAACGCTGCACGGCACTGCCAAGGTCGATGGCCAGGAGGACGTGACGGTCGTCGGCATCATCGACAGTACGCCGCTCAGCGTCGACGGTGCTATCCTGTTGGCCGGTCATGTCCTCGCAGCGGTGGAGGCGAGCGCCCGGGCGCCAATCGTCGTGCTCGTCGATACGGCGAGCCAGAACATGGCGCGTCGGGACGAGCTGCTGGGGCTCAACGAATATCTCTCCCATCTCGCCAAGACCCTGGCGCTCGCATCGGCGCACGGCCATCGCACGGTGAGCATCCTCTACGGCCATGCGGCGGCAGGGGCGCTCATCGCGGCGGCGCTGTCGAGCCAGTCCCTTGTGGCGCTCCCCGGTGCGGAGCCCAGCGTGATGGATCTTCCCTCGATCTCTCGAGTGACCAAGCTGCCGCTCGATACGCTCGAGGAGTTGGCGAAGTCGACCCCCATCTTTGCGCCCGGCATTGAGCCGCTTTTCGCGACCGGCGCAGTGACGGAGACCTGGGCGACAAACAAGCCCTTCGCAGCGCGTCTTGCGGCGTTCCTGCGACAGCCAGCGGCCGCCTCGGACCTGCGCGACCATATCGGGCTCGAACGCAAGGGGCGCCTCTTGGCCAAGCTGATCGCCGAGCGGGTCGTCGGCGATGCAACCGCACATGCGTGAGGGTCGGTGGACGTCGAGCCCGCCCTGGCGGCGGCACGAGCTCCTACATGTGGCGCCGGACGTTTGGGCGTCGACCTTGGCCCATCACCCGGCATCGGCCGGCCTGCCGATGCTGGAAGCTTGGGCGGATCGGGGATGGCCGGTGATCGTTCGCCGCCGCACCAGGGCGGAGGATCCGGGCTTGGTACCGATCGGTCTCCCGCTGCCGCCGGCTCTCGGCAAGCGCGGCATCTCCCTTCTCCTCCCGCCCAACGGCGTCCTGCAGCGCTCGGCTCCGCCCTTGCTGCGCACAGCCGCCCACGTTGCGAACCCAAGCTGGCGACCCACGATCGCCTCGCTTGTGGCCTTGGGCGTACGCGCTGGCGTGGAACCCGGGGCCTTCGGCAGCCTGCTGTGGCAGCATCGGACCGGGCTCGCGTATCTGTCCCCGCACTCGGATCTCGACGTCCTCTGGCCGGTTCCCGAAGGTTTCGACGTCATCTCCCTTGTGTTCGGCATCGCCGAGGTACAGCGCGACGCGCAGCCGCTCATCGATGGCGAGATCATCTTTCCGGATGGTACGGCCGTGAACTGGCGGGAGCTATGGAATGCATACCGGGCTGGGGATCCGGCCGCCGTGCTGGCAAAGTCGATGGAAGGCGTGCGGCTCCTCGACATCGCCACTCTGTCGCGGGTGGGGCAGCACGCATGAGTGCGGCGCCACAACTTGTACTACCGTCCGGCCGCCCGCCTCGGCAGCTGAGATGCGGCAGCGTTGCGGAGCTGATCGCCGCCCAGGCGGTTCTGGCGCTTCTGCGTGAGTTGGCGGCGTGGCCCAAGCCCGGCCTCGTAAGCCACGTTGATCGCGGCAGCCATACCGACATGGATGCAGCCATGCTGCTGGCCAGCGCCGAGACGCTGCGCCCATTTTTCGCAGAGTTGGCGAGAGCCGGTGGAGACGGAGCCGATATGGACTGCCTCAGGGCCATCGGGTTGCAGGCAGAGAGGGCTATGCTGGCCGCGACGGGCGGCGTGAACACGCATCGGGGCGCCATCTTCGGCCTTGGCTTGCTCTGCGCCGCCGCGGGCACAGTCGCTGAACTGCCGTCCCAAGGTGTAGCGGTTGCGCCGGTTCGCCTCGGCGACATCGTCATGCGGCGATGGGCTGCGGAGATCGGGCGAGGTCCGATCCCGCTCTTCAGCCACGGCGCTGCGGTGCTCCGGCGCTATGGTGTGGGCGGCGCCCGGGCCGAGGCGGCCGGTGGATTTCGCAGCGTCTACGAGGTGGGCTGGCCGGCCCTGCGCGAGGGCCGCTCATTGCAGCCCGACGACCCTGACGCACCGCCCGTGCAGGCGTGCTTCGCGCTGATTGCGGTAGTCTGTGACACGAATCTCCTGCATCGCGGCGGCGCCGACGGGATGCGCTTCGCCTCCGAAGCGGCCGCCTCGTTCTTGTCACAGGGCGGGGTCGGCTCCCCGGACTGGCGCGCGCGGGCCGCGGCCGCGCATACGGCCTTCGTCGCTCGACGCCTGAGCCCGGGAGGCTGCGCCGACTTGCTGGCCATGACCTTCTTCGTCGATGCGCTGGAAAGCGGGGTCGCTCTCCCATGATCGATGTCCTGCTCAACGCCCTGGTGCCGATCTTCGCCGTCATGGCGCTCGGCTATCTCGCGGGCTGGAGCCGCGACGTCGACAACCGTCACGTCGCCGAGCTCAACGCGCTTGTGATGGATTTTGCGCTTCCCGCCTCCCTGTTCGTGGCGACCGCGTCGACGTCGCGGGCATTGCTCTTGGCACAGTGGCCGCTGCTGCTGGTGTTCATCGTGTCCATGCTGGCGCTTTATGCGTTGTCCTATTGGATGCAGCGCCGCCTGTTCGGCTTGGGATCAAGCGAAGCGTCGGTCCAGGCTATCAACATCGCCCTGCCCAACTATGCGGCGGCGGGGCTGCCTCTGATTATCGCTGTGTTCGGTGCGAGCGACACGATCTACGTCGCCCTATCGATCGCCACCGGCTCGATCGTGCTGTCGCCGCTGACGCTCGCCATCCTCGAGGCCAACAAGGTGTCGGCGGGCGGACAGAGAAATCTCGGCGTGGTCCTGCGGGCCATCGGCCGCTCCTTGTGCAAGCCGATCGTGCTCGCACCGCTCGCCGGCGTGGTGTTCTCCCTGCTCGGAATTCCCCTCCCGGCGGCCGTCAGCCGTTCCTTCCAGTTGATAGGACAGGCGGCGGGCGGCGTCGCGCTTTTTCTGACCGGACTCATTCTCTCGGCGCAGCCGATCGAACTGGGCCCCAATGTGCTGAGCGGAGCGCTGCTGAAGAACTTCGTGCATCCCGCGTTGGCGATCGGCCTGATCCTGACGCTTCCTATGGACCGGGACACCGCACGGGCGGCGATTCTGTTATGCGCTTTGCCGTCCGGCTTCTTCGGCATCCTTTTCGGCCTTCGTTACGGCCTCGAATCCCATTTGGCCGGATCGACCCTGATCGTCAGCTCGCTGGCCAGCATTGTGACCCTGCCGGTTGCGCTGGTCCTCACGGCGGGATCGTGATGCATGGCCTGGTGGCGATACTCTGCTCCGGGCAAGGCGAGCAGCATCACGCCATGTTCGACCTCGTCGCGAACTGCCCGGAGGTCGAGCCCATCTTCGCCGCCGCGGCGAGCGTGCTGGGGCAGGATCCTCGCCGCTTCGTGCACGAGGTCGCTCCGGCAGAACTGTTCTCCGACCTCTCCGGCCAGATCCTGTGCTGCACGCAGGCCTTGGCGGCACGGACGGCGCTTGGCACGGCGTGGCCGGCACGCGCCGTAATCGCCGGCTACAGCGTCGGCGAACTCGCGGCCTGGGGATGTTCCGGCGCCGTCGACGGGGCGTGCATCCTGAGTTTGGCACAACGCCGCGCGGCTATGATGGATGCGGTGGCGCCGCGCGACAGCGGCCTCGCCGCTATCGTCGGTCTGCGCCGCCCGACCCTGGAGCCGATCCTGGCACGGCACGCGCTCTCCATCGCGATCATCGACGAGGTCGACACGTTCGTGGTCGGCGGCCTTAGCGCCGACCTCGAGGCGGCGTGCGAAGAGGCAGCCGCGCGTGGGGCAAGGCGCACCGTCAGTCTCCGGGTTGCTGTGCCGTCACACACGCCTCTCCTGGTCGGGGCGACGGAGCAGTTCCGCGCCATCCTGCGCGAGTCGTCTCCACGGCTGCCAAGCGCCGGCTATCGGCTTCTGAGCGGGATCGACGGCGATACGATCCACGACATGGAAACTGGGATCGACAAGCTAGCCCGTCAGATCTCGACCACTATCGACTGGGCGGCGTGCCTCGAGAGCTGCCGATCGGCCGGCGCGGAGACGGCTCTGGAGCTCGGTCCCGGAACCGCGTTGAGCCGGATGGCGTCGGCGCTGTTTCCAGGCGGCCGCGCCCGCGCAGTGGAAGAATTCCGCACCGTGGCCGGACTGCGCGCGTGGCTCCAACGGGCGATCGACTGATCGCTGCCTCCAACGTGAAGAGGACGGGCCGGGCACATCTGGTGGAACTCCGCCTCGAGCTGCGAGGAGCGGGATCGAGTAGGCCAAGGCCAATTGGAAGGTCGGTCGCTCCGCGTTCGTACTGGATGGACGGAGTTCATCCCGCTGCGCGGAGAGCCCAAAGACCGATATCTCTGCGAGGCCTTGTCACGTTGCTGAACGAGGAACGCGAAAAGGCTGCGTGCCGTAAGGGCTGCGCACGCCAGGTGTCCATCGCCGCGGCGCGGAAGCCGCGGTGCGTCGACGCTGAAGTCAGGTGACGTTGGACGTTGAAGGTATTGTAGATGGCTGCATGGGTTGAGAGGAATCGTTGGGCTGATCCTCGGCTCTTGAAGCCCTGCATCTTGCGCTCTCGTCGTCGGGTTGGCTGATGCGAGTTCTCCGCTCGATTGTTCTTCCACCGACCACGCTCATGGTGTTTCTCGATCCCGAGGTCACGGGCAGCAGCGCCATACGACCGCAGGTCGTCAGTGATCAATCGATCGGGAACGAAACCGTATTTCTTCGACAGCTTGCGCATGAGCTTCAGCGCGGCATGCTTGTCCCGTTTCGACTGGACCAGCACATCGAGGATCTCGCCCTCGGCATCGACGGCGCGCCACAGGTAGGCCATGCGGCCATCGATCTTTAGATAGACCTCATCCAGATGCCAGCTCGTGTGGGGTTTGGGTCGGCGTTTACGCAAGTCCACTGCGATCATCGGCCCGAAATAGATGACCCAGCGTCGAATGGACTCGTAGGACACCGCAATGCCGCGTTCTGCCAATAAGTCCTCGACATCGCGCAAGCTCAGCGTGAACCGGAGGTAGAGCCAGATCGCCTGCTGAATGATCTCTGACGGGAATCGGTAGCCGCCGTAGCTGATTTTCTTCATCCCGTTGGCTACCGGGCGGGCAGAGGAACGCAACCTTCCGGACGTCGTGACAATGCCCTAGTGAGTGAGCGGCCCGCGCTCGGGCAGCGCGTAGAGCGCCTCGACCAGTCTCCTGAAATTGGCGCGGATGGCTCTTTCGTCGGCGATCCGCAGCCGGGTATCGGACATGTACGCGTCATCCAGGGTGGCGGTGCCGGGCGTCGTCACTGTCGTAGTGTAGACGACCGCGCCTGTCGCCACCTCGGTCAGGCGATAGCCGATGGTCGCCGTCACAGTCATGGCAAAACCGGCATAAGGTCGCTGCAGCGTCAGCAAAACGGCGTCGAGACGAAAACGCCAGTTGCCGGCGGACGCCAGCCTTGCTGCGACGAGCGTCTGCACCAGCGCCTCCTGGACCTGGGCGGGGCCGGCCGCCGACGTCCAGGGTGTGCCCGTGTCCATGCTGACTCCGACTGACGCCACGGTGATCGCGTCGCGATACGAAGGACCCGGGCCGCGCGCCAAGTCGATCCCTGCCAGATCGGGGGGCTTCGCCGAAAGAGTTTCAGGTTTGGCACAGGCGCCCAGCGCAAGGAGCGCGGCGGCCGCAAGGATGACCTTCATGACAAGACAAGCGGGCTCAACGGGGTGTCGCCCTGCGGCCGCGGCGGAGGCATTTGAGCAACGCCTGACGTTCACCTCCGGCCTCCGTGAAAGCCGCCGTGGGCAAAACCGCCGTGCGGGAACCCGCCATGCCGAAAGCCACCATGGTGGAACCCATCATGGTCATGGAAATGGTGAAAACCATGGACGAAGAAAACCGAACCGCCGACAAAGGACGGCGCTCCATAGAACCAGGGATCCCACCAGTAGTATGGCTCAGGGTACGGATACAAATAGATCGCCTGCGGCGGTAGCGTGTAGACCTGCTGCGGCAAGCCGGGCGTATTCTGCGTGACCTGCCAGCTGCCATCCGGCTGCTGGCACGCTTGCCCGACGGCTTGCTGCGGCTGTCCTCCAACCGTCACCTGCGCGGTGAACTCGCGGCAATTCTGAGGTTCGCTCTGAGGCGCACCTTGGGTCATTTGTGTTTGGTTGGGCGCTGGGTCCGCCGCGCTCGGCGTGGCCTGCCCCCCACACCCCGCCAAGACCAACATCACTGCGACACTCAAAAAAGGGACGCGCACATCAATCTCCGGCAGTAGGCCGCCGGATCGATGAGTCGGGGACTTAATCATCGTCAACAGGTGGGCACTCCATACCCGTCGACAATCCAGTTGGCGTGAATGTGAGCACGGCGTGATTCGACGTGAGCGTGAGATAGTCGAACACCTCCGGCGTCGAGGGCACGGGGCACGACCTGCACGCATTTCATCAATTCGGTCCGGCTGGATCGCGCCGCGCGTCTTCTGCATCGCCGGGCGATGCTGAACACGAGCCAGCCGATCGGCGAGATCGCCTACCACAGCGGGTTTAGCGACTACACGCATTTCGCAGGGATATTTCGCCGCCGATTCGGTCACACTCCGGGAGCCCATGCCGGGAAACCGCTGCGGTCCAAGGCGCCTCCGTACGGCTGGGCGCTTCCGTACGGTTGAAAGGGCGTCCAAGGCTCACGACGCTCTTACTCCAGCGGCCTAGTGTCCTTTGGGGGCTCGTCAAGGTCGGTCAATGCTCACCGATTTCCGCCTTCGGACCGGCCCAGCCTGCACCTGCAAGACACGGAACATGTAGGAGTAACCAAGTGAACGAATCAACTTCGGACACCGCTGGCGATATTGCCTTTATGCGGCAACGCATGGTCGAACATCCGGTATTTACAGCGATCCGCGATATCCAATCTTTGCGGATCTTTATGGAGGCGCACGTCTTTGCGGTTTGGGATTTCATGTCGCTTCTCAAGCGATTGCAGCGCGACCTCACATGTATCGAGGTCCCGTGGCTGCCGCCGCGAGACCGTCGAGCCGCGCAATTGATCAATCAGATCGTGCTCGGCGAGGAAACCGATATCGGCCCCAATGGAGAACCCCTAAGTCATCTTGAGCTTTACCTTGGAGCAATGCGGGAGGTCGGCGCCAATACGGCAAGCTTCGAGCTTTTCCAGACCACCCTCGCAAACGGCGCCACCCTCGGCGGGGCGTTCGACCACGCCGCGGCGGCGCCGTTCATCCGTGAGTTCACTGGCCACACGCTGCAAATCGCCAGCTCAGCGCCTCCGCTCGAGGTTATGGCCAGTTTTTTTATGGCCGGGAGGATGTCATCCCGCGCATGTTCAGCAATTTGCTGGAAAAGTGGCGCATTGGCGCGAATCGGGCCCCAATGTTCGTATACTATTAAGCGCCATATCGAAGTGGACAGTGACCAACACGGTCCGGCCGCAAAAGCCACTCTCACCGCCGCGACTGCCGATGATCCAGGACGCGGGCTGCAGGTGCTTAGGGCGGCGCGCCAGAGCATCGAAGCACGCATCAAATTGTGGGATGGGCTTTTGATATCTCTCAATGACTGGAAGCAAGCTCGTGCAGCAGCGTCTTAAGCCCAGGCTGTGACTAGACAACTCCTGGATTAACCTTCCACGATCCGAACACCGACAGTCGGACGAGGCCGGGGACCAGGCGGCGCTGGTCGAGGACCCGACGGCGCCGCTGGTCATGGGCGTCGATATCGCCCGCCAGGGCGTCGACCAGAGCGTCATCCGCTTCCGCCGCGGGCTCGACGCCCGCGATACCGGCCGTGAAGTTCCGCGAATACCAGGCGAGATCCGCTGCCTGATCCGAAAGATGAGCCTGGCCAATCCGCTGTAAGGTGCGCCGTGCATTCACGGCGAACTGCTCAAGCCTGGCGTTGAGATCGCTCAGTCGACGGTCGCCAAGTACATGGCGAAGAGCGGGCGAGGGTGGTCGCAGACGTGGAAGACCTTTCTCCACAACCATGCGGCAGGCATCGCCGCCATGGACTTCCTGATCGTGCCGACAGTCGGCTTCAAGTTGCTCTTTGGTCATTCTCAGGCACCACCGGCGGCGACTGCTATCCTTCGCGGTGACGACCAATCCAAAGGCGGAGTGGATCGCCCGTCAGATCACGATGCCTTCCCTTGGGATGAAGTACCGCAGACTACCTGATCCGAGACCGAGAGGGGTGGGTGCTATGGTCATGCCGTCACCGGGCGCACTGCAGCCATGGGCATACGCGATCACCCGATCGCCGCGAGGTCGCCTTGGCAGAACGGGCATGCGGAGAGACTGATCGGCTCGATCCGCCGGGAATGCCTCGATCACATCGTCGTCTTCGGCGAGGCCCACCTGCGCCGAATCCTTGCGGGCTACGCGAGTTATTACAACGCGTTTCGAACGCATCTGTCTCTGGGCAAGGATGCGCCGGCCCGCCGACCGATCCAACGGCTCGGTCAGGTCGCCGTGCGGCCGCTTCTCGGCGGGCTTCATCATCAATACTGCCGGATGTAGTTCTCGGTACGGACAGGGGGCTTTGGGGCACGAGTCCAACGGGAGCAGATTTCCCTGGCCTAAAGAAGGTGGCGTTCCAGATCCGCGCGGAGCGCCGGATGGCCGGCTTGGAACGTGCAGGCTCGGTGAGCGTTGTAGGCGAATGTTCAGGGCGCCTATTCTATTATGTCTGGTCGGCTTGCTTCTCGTTGGTGGCTGCGCGAGCGGCGATGTCGTCGCACAGAGAGGGCGGCACCTAATCATCGGGATGGACGCGGACACCTTGCAGTCCTGCGCCGGCATTCCGACCCGGACCAAGCGGCTCGATGCGCAGACGGAGCTGTACTCTTACGAAAACAAGTACGAGAGGACCGGCGGTGCACAGATTACGCTGCCGCTTATTGGCGGCGGTTTCAGCGTTGGTGGTAGTGGCTCCTACTGTCACGCCATCGTCCGGGTCGTCGACGGCAAGGTCGTGGCGGTTAACTACACCGGCGACAATGACGAGTTGATCGGTAAGGAAGGCGTCTGTGCCCCAATTTTCCGTGGCTGCCTAAGGGCTCAGGAACGTAGCGGCAAAGAGAGCTGATCCTTAGTCCATCACCGCCCTCGCGGGCCTGTCGCACTCGCCTGTCAGCCACACGAGCCGGGCGAGGCGATCGGGTTATTCCTTCTCTAATTTGAACTCTATGTAGTCGCGGGGGCCGTTCCAGCTAATCAGTTCATTCCCGCACTTTAGGCAGCCCTGCGAGCCGATGTTGCTCAGTAGATATTCGCGATAGTCCGCCACGTGCCGCGTTCCGCAATGCCGACACGTAAGCTCTTCTGTTCCTTTGTCCCATAGGGCCATCGAGCCAGCTTATACTTGCTTGCTATCAACGGCACGAATTTGGACCACAGCGAACCGCGATCCAAAACAATTGGCGATCGCTGGCGCTTAGCCAATTAAGAAGCCGCCACTCCAAGTCGCTTGCCTTCACTCTCGTCGGCGCGCTTTCTCAGCGCCGGAGCTACAACAGCGTCGTAGAGGGACCGTTGTGCAGGAGTAAGCGAGTCATACCCGTCGTGGATGACAATTCGAGCCACGCGATGCGGATCGGAGTTCTCCTCCAGCAGCCCATCGGCGATCAAATCCGGGATGGCGTTGTGCAGGTCAAAGTCGAGGTCTCTCCCAATCATGTTTTCTTCCCCCCGTCTCGTAACGGGGTGCATTAACAACATTTGTGCCGAGGGGTGCAAATTACATTTTCGGAAAGACCGTGCGGAGCAATGGCGGGTTTGCCCGGACAGGCTCCAACTGTAGCAAGTGTAGCAACTGTAGCAGCAGCAAAGGGGGCGTTCGGATAACGCGACCGTCTCCGTGCAATGGTCATCCACGCCGTACGGGTACGAACAATGCATCCACCGTGGTGCTTTTCAGAATCGGCTCCGCCTCGGCAGAATTGGCCGCTTCCAAAACCTCAAATCCAGCCGCCCGCAGCCGCTCAGCGTTTGCCGAACGAAAGACTGCATTTTCTTCCACGATCAAGACGACATATTTTTCCGCGACTTCGGGCGCCGAAGCACCACGCGGTTCAAGCATGAGGACCTCGGAGGCGCTCTTCTTAACTTATTGAGCGCCTCGTTACATCTTGCGCCGTGATTGAAGGTCCTCAATATTTGGCAACGCATAACTACTGCGCAAAAATGCTTTGTTACGCCTGGGCACGCGGACATCGCGCGGCCTCATTTACGAAAGTCAGGCGCGCGACCTGATCGGGGGAGACGTTCCGCTCCTTGCACCAAGCTGCAAAGGGGGCGGGACGGACCCAGATCCTAGCGACGCCGAAACCGGCTCTCGTAAATTGCCGCTCGACCCTCTCTGCACGCTCAAGCCATGCGTCGTAGGTTGCCGGCAACTTGTCGGGGTCGCTGAACAGCTTCAACAGAGCCGGATAGTCGCCACGGGCATACCACGGCAGCCCCGTGACAGGATGCTGTTCGACCATGGGCCTAATCGAAGACCTGGCGGCCGAACGGTCCATAAGAGACATCGCCGGATCGCATGAAGCTGTAATCGACACGGCCCCAGCCGTTGCCATTCCAGCGGCAGCGGCGCCGGCCCGTGACTACATTTTCATAGTAACCGTAGCCGTTGTGTTGACGCACAACTTTCCACGCGAAAGGCGCGCAAATCCATGCGAGTAATTTCACCGGAATTCTCCCAAGCCCACCTGACCCTGCCGACAGGAACGAAAACTCCCGCTCCTGCCGGCTAGCCCCTTGCCTCATCTTCAACAACGAGGCGTCCCACACACACACAAAAAAGATCAGTCCCAGATAGTCCGATGCCCAGGACCCCTCCTGTGCATCGCGAGCACTCCTACCCAGAGTTGGGCGCTGGGTAAATAAGATTCATGGTCCGCAACTCGCGATTGCCGCTGCGCGGGGTAGTTGCCTTTCAATGGAACCCGAAAAGATAAGGCCGATCGCTGGGAACGACCGGCCTATCTTAATCAGTCCCCGTGGGAGTGTAGTCGAAGCCTTGGGTGTGTGTGGGAAGGGGCTTCGACGAACGGCTTGGGAACCGTTGGCGGACTTTGGGGTACGTTGTCCATAGCACGAGCGACGTTCCCGGGACGTGCAATGTCGCATATCTACCCTGACCACCGTCGCCAATTTCTGGGAATTCACTGCTTCTGGTATTTAAAAACGAATATCTTGCAACCGCACAATCACGCGCATGGGTCGGCGCTGACGCGCGTCGCAAGTCGCCTCTTTCAGTCGCCGATCGGCCCGTAGGCAGGCACCCAATCTTCTGCAAAGTTGCAGCCACCGACTAATGCGAACGCGGGAAAATGTGGCGGATGCTAGTGGCGCGGTAGGTTGTCCGAGAGAGCGAAATGCCCAGTGCGCGGCCAGTGCTGCGGCGATAGTTCGCAGGGGGCCGAGGCGCCAAAGTCCGTTCTAGTCGGCCAGTAACCGCGAGACCTGCTTGGCGTCCCAACGTTCCCGCTCTGCAGAGATCCGCACGCCGCGCTGGAGCCAAAACGTGACTCTCGCGTGCTAGTTCTGACTTGTCGTTTCCGACGCCCAGGGCCAATGGGTTTTTTGCCGTTCCGCAGCCTTTTCCGCAAGCTTGCGCCACTGGAATGCAGCCAGCTTCATCATATTGCGGACCACAAGGGTGCTCGCCAGACCAGCCAATCGATCGCACTCCGCCGCTTCGCGGAGGCATTCTTCACGAGAATTCACGTATAACTCCAATAGGACTCAGAGTCTACGTGGCAGAAATAGTTTGGATCAGTGCATCCACTAAGGTCGTGCGCAGGACACAATTTGACTCGGCACATGTGGCCACTTCAATCACTTCAAATCCAGCCGCCCGCAGGCGCTCAGCGGCCGCCGAACGGACGAGAGCATTTTCCCCCACCATCAAAACGCTGGCGGCTGATCTCAGTGCCGCATCGGCGTCTCGGCCGGTACGACACGAAATGTCGAGGGTACGCCGTGGTGCAGGGCGACCTCGGAGAGCTTGAGGTTTAGGGCATGAACGAATTCCGCGACCTCGGCTTCGTCGCCGCCGAACAGGGCGGGGCTTAGGATTTCAGTAAGCACCAAGGTGATAACGGTTGCGGCCTCGGCGGGATGATCCCGCACCATCTTTTCGACGATGCGGCTCGCGACAGCGTGCAAGTCCTCGCTGGTCATGCCGCTGCCGTCGCGGGCTCCGGCTTCCGCTCGGGGTCAGGCTCGGGCGCGCTCCCGGTCAACGTCGGCGGAGGCGGCATGAGCGGTGGTGTCGGTGGCGTGAGGCGTGCCACCTGATTGAGCGCATCGTTGATTGCGCCGCCGGCGACGCGCAGCTGGCGGACCAGCGCATCATCGGCGGGACTGCGGTCGGCGACCTCGGTGGCGGCGTAGGTGGCGAGCGGCACGACAAGCTGAGCGACGACATCGCAGAACGTTGTCACGTGATTGGCGTCCATGAAGTTGCTCCTTCTCGACGAGATGGTAGCAGGTCCATGCGCGCTGCACGTCGGCGAGCTGCTACCAGCATGCCCACGCACAGCGAGGTCCTTGTCGATGCCGGCCTCGGCCAGCGTCGGCGGGCTATCAAAATGCGGGGTCCGAGATACCCCGCGTTTTCCTCGGCCGGGGCCGCCTGTCGGACGCGCGCCCTCGGCCTTGCCGACAGTCTTCGCCTGCACGGCCATCAGTTCGCCGAGTCGACGTTCGGTATGCAGTTTGATCGCCGGTCAGCATCAGCTGCGAGGAGACGCTGGACGCCAACATCGCCAAGCTCAGCAAACGCTACAAGGGCTTCAACTACAGCGACAAGCAAGCCCAGGATCGAGCCGACAAAGCCTGATACCAAGGTATGGGGACAAGACAACCGCAGTATAACTGCCCTGCCAGGCGCAGCGGCGTAGATTGCCAATGCCGCGATGCCTGCTCCCACGGCCTGCCGGTCATCCCCGACTCACAACGCGGCAGGTTGTATCCCTCCCTCGGTGGGTGTCTCGGCACCTCGCTCGCCTTACAGCAATGCACATGTCGATCAGCACGCAGAAGGTGGCCCGCTCGATAGTAGAAGAGATGGAGCAGCTTCGCCTGCGCATCGAACATCGCGCCAAGGATCTGCCACCGGAACCCGAGCACTTTTCATAGCCGGCAGCGATGCCTACCACGCCCGCGTCGACAGCAGCGCCGCAACGCACATCGTCTGCCGGCCGCGATGTCCCACCTTGAAGGACGGACCGAGGCAATGAAGGCGCAATCGAGGCGTTTCCGACCAGGACTTGGGCAGATATTGCGCACTTTTCGGCGTGGCATCTGGACGCCGAGATGCGGATATCAACGCGGATGCGACGCTGGGCAAGCCGGTGAAGTCATAGGAGCCTGCCATGACCGTATTAGCCGTGAAGGCGCTGCCTTCGTACTACGACCAACTGAAAGAAGCCAAGAAGCGCATCGACGAGCTGGAAGCGCTTCTGAGGCTGCTTGAAGAAAACAACCCCGACTTGGTCGAGAAGTTCCGCGACCTGATCGCACAAGGCGGGACATGACCGTCACCCTGAAGCGCGTGCCACGACCGGCCACGCTGCTCACAGCCTCGCCAAGCCTGATCTCGACTGCCTCGCCTATCATCCATCATCTTTGAAATTCTCCTTGCGCTGCGCGTCGCGCCCACGGCGCGTAGCCAGATCTCGCAGGCCCGACACTCTGGAGCCCCTCACCGACCGGGGCTTTTTATTGAGCGTGCGGGCGGCTATCGTGGCAAAAGCGGAGGGCGAATGGCATTGCCTATGAACGATGCCGAACGGCGAGTGATCGCCGATCTCATGGCAGCCGCGGGCTTCGCGCTCGTCGAGACGCACTGGATTTCATGCTGGCGGAAAGCCTTTCCCAACGGTGCGACCAGTCGATTTGCGGGTGTCGAACGTACCGAGGCAGGACTTCCCTATTAGCAACTGCTGGGCGCTTAATGGTGCTGCGATAAGACATGCGGACCCAAAGACGGCGGCAATCGGCAGTAGCGATCTAGGAGATTGGCGCACTGTTACGATAGCCGAACCGGACCCGGTCCGGCTTCCTAATGGGGACGATCTAACGAGCCGGCTTATAAGACTTGGCGACAGCGGTTGCCTTCTTCAGGGCTCCCAAGATTTCTTCGCCCGTCATCAATACGGTCGTCTTGCTGGACTTGATCGCGCCGCCAGCAGCTATGGCCAGTGCGATTCCAGACATGGCTTCGTTGTTTGGCACATCAGCGATGATGACGAGATCATAGTCACCGAAGCAATACCAACCTCCAAGCAGTTTTCCGCCGACGGCCTCGCACGCTTGCCGGCCCACGGCTTCAACACGGTTCTGTGGTTTCTTAACTTGCGCAGCCCAAGATTCCGCGGTGTACGCCGCTTGATACATGTAGATCGCCATGTTCGATCTCCCTTTCGGATTGGCCACGGCCAGCAAACACTCGGCCTGACCGGCACGTAGCGTAAGGCTCTCGGACTGAATGGGCGCTAAATGGTTCGCGACTAACCAGCGGCGGACAACCAGCGAGCCGCCGCGTCCGCACTATCCTCCGGCACCGTGTTGAACGCAATTGAGGTGTTAGGCGCAGCCTTGCGCACCGCATTGACGATAGCCTCGAACAAAAACAGGCTCTTGGGCGGAAGCCGAACCCCAGCCCCGATGACTACGCAATCGTATGTCGTGGCGCTCAGCCGTCGGCCCACAGCGGGACCTGCTGTGGCGTCGTGTTGGATCAGGCAAGCTTCCGCCTGCCATCCACGATCTGTCATCTGCTTTAAGCCCAGATCGATTGCAGCCTGAATCTTTTTCGCATTCATGCCTGCTGGCAGAGCGGGATCGGAAACGTGCCTGCTTGCATTTGGCCGCTGATTCTGCAGTCCTGCCTTCGCGATCCTGGCTGACGGTTCGCCGCACTACTGTTCGTGTGGCTGCAGGCTGCCAGCGCGCGGCTGCACACGGCGGAAGGATACCTGCCGGCCAAGGCCTTGTCGGCCGAGGATCTGGCGACGATGGTCTTTTGTGTGGCGAACGATTGAGCGTGACGAAAGGCTCCGCCGGCAGGCTCGCACGAGCGAGCCGGCCGCGGCGCCCGAACCGAGAACTATCCGGCCCTGGCCGGCGCTAACTATGACCCAATTAATAGCGGGCTTCCTGGCCCTCTCCACTACCCCTGTATGCCTTGGAGGCATTGCCAGATGCAAGCATCCTTTTGGCGGTGCTTACGTTCATCTGGTGCGTGGTTCTGGAAGAACCTTTTAGGAGATGGAGCATCTCATGGCGGAGGGCCTGTTACTCATCATGGCTGTTAGCCTGGGAACCATTAGCTATGTAGTGGCCCATGAACTAGCCAAGCGTAATCGCTAGATTGCCGGTACGGCTGGGCGCATCCGCTACAGTATGCGCTTTGCCTGCTGTCGTCCTTCAACATGGTCGACGTGATCGTGACCGCCGCCAGCGGCCGCGAGAAGATGGCACAAGCCCTGCAGCGCTTCGCCGGCCTGGAAGAGCCAAGGTTCTGCCAAAAACCGCCGAATAGCACGCGTCGAAGATTGGCGGCCGATCGTCGATACCGGCGTTCTGGAAGGGGAGGCTCACCGAGCAGATTTGGCGGCACCGTGTTGGTCCAAGAGGCAATCTGCGACCGCCAAATAGTTCGCGAGCGGGGGCCACCTCTTCACCTCATGGATTCGGATAGCCCTTCCACAGCCATTCGAGCGCGGCCGGGAAGGTTTGGGCGACGGTCGGTCGGTCGACGTGCTTGGAGTTACGCGCGAACACGAACTGGTAGTGGTAGCCCTTGTCCGCCAGCACCTTGGCCATGCGCTCAGCCGACAGAACCCAGTCGCGCATGCCGTCGGCCATAACGGGGTTGGGATAGAATAGGTCCTGGTCGCCCATCGCGAACCAGTAGCGGATGGGCTTCGTCGGTGCACTCGGGATCAGCGGCGAGCCGGGCGGCTCGGAGGGCGAGATCACGCCTGCCTTGATGTTGAGGTTAGGGCCGGAGGGTCCCGCCCACGGGCTGTGATACTCCCAGGCGCCCCCGCGCAGCGACGGGTCGTACGGCCATTGCTGGTTCACCATGGTCGGCGAGTAGGCCAGCACCCGGCGATAGAGCTCGGGATGGAACCACGCCATGGTGAAGGCCGCCGCGCCGCTCGAGCTTAAGCCCATGGTCGCGCGGCCGTCCGGGTTCTTCGTCAGCTTCGCGCCGGTCTGTTGCTCGACCAACGGGAGCACCTCGCGCTCGACGAACTGGGTGTAGGTGCCCGACACCGTATCGTACTCGCGCCCGCGCTCGCTGCTCTGGGCGTCCTGACCGCCGTTGCCGATCTGGATGGCGATCATCGACGGCACATGGCGCTGCTGGATCAGGTTGTCGTGGATGGCCGAAAGGCCCTTGTAGGCAGTCGAGCCGCCGTCGCCCAGCACGATAAACGGCGCTTCGGTGCCGGCCACATAGTTCGCGGGGAGGTAGACGGTGATGGCGCGCGTCCAGGTGCCAGGGTGGCTGCACGCTTGGCAACACGATCGCGGGCGCGATCGGCGGTGTGGCTGGCGGTCAACTTCTTTCGGCTCTGATCCCGGCCCTGGCCGGTGCCGCTGGTACGACCGATTTGGGTGCCGCGGTCGGCCAAGCGGTAGGTGGTGGAGTTTCAGGTGCCATTCTCACAGCCATTGTCGGGTTCGTTAAGAGCAAGATGGCAGCCAAGACGTGAACCTTCTGGCGACGCTGGCGGACTAGGGCGTGCACTCATAGATCGCGCTTGCTGAGTGCGGCTTGTTCAATGTCGCCTTCGGTCCGGGAAGGGCCGAGGCTGTGCGCCAGCAAGCCCTTCAGCAGGCGTTCGAGCGCGTTCACCTGCCTTCGCGAGCCTCTCGTCGCCGGGCTTCGCCTGCAGTCCCGCCCGCGCTTCATTGAGGGCATCGCGCATCTCGGCGCGATGCCTTCGAGGTGCGCGATCTGCTGCGGAATGGTGCCGTCGTTGTCATCCATCATGGAAGTCAATGGCCCATGCATCAGCGGTGGCGTGCCGGCAACTTTCAAGCTACGACAGCGGGAACGCGGTCGTCATCTTGTCTTTCTCCCCATGGTTTCCAGAGCACGCCAATCCACACGCGACCTCGCCCGGTACATCACTAGGGCGGTCTACGAGGCTACCGATGGGCAGCCTCGGAGGTGGAGGACACTGTCGACCATCCCCGGCGCGACGGCCGCCTCGGCTGTTTATGCTGCTGAGCAGGGATGGATCGAGCTGGAGGGTGCTCACAGTGCGTGCCTCACGGAAGAGGGCAGGCGGATGATCGCGAAGGAGGCGCACTGAAGGCCAGACTCTCGTCTTGGAA
>Ga0210402_10001889_pt1 | contig 20972 bp, 17 predicted proteins | sample IncBWC7MmetaG_FD_161055 | JGI IMG/M metagenome (GOLD analysis project Ga0210402, IMG submission 161055) | Forest soil microbial communities from Barre Woods Harvard Forest LTER site, Petersham, Massachusetts, United States - Inc-BW-C-7-M | ecosystem: Environmental > Terrestrial > Soil >... | reverse complement strand
GCTAACCAGAGGACTCTCGTTCTTATTAGACGCTAAACGCCCAACGGAAGGGAAACAATTACGATCTCTGAGGGGAAGGGAACTGCTATTTCTTCGCGTTCAACTCGTCGCGAACCAGAGATTCGACGACGCTTTTGAGGATATCTCGAGTGACCGCTTGCAGCATATCCGGGCTCATCTTGGCCAGTACTTTGGCCACGAGGTCTTCCATGCTGGGTTCAGGGGCCTTGGCGCTAGTTTCCAAGGCGGGCGCGTCTTGTATCGCAGTTTGGGCCTCTTCCCGAATCGCTTCCACGGTCGCTGCTGGCAATGCAGCCTCTTCGACTCTTGCCTTGACGTCCTCGCTCAGGGCCGGCACCAGACTGTCGACTGTCGCGGTTGGATCTTCTTTCACCACAACTTCGTGCAGCTCGGCCTGAACCACCGCCTCTGAACTCGCATCTGCCGCAGGCCCGCCCGTTGCCGGCGTATCCCACGTCGACGCCAGCCGGCTTGCTTTTTGCACTTCCGCGTCCCACGGACTGGAAACAGCGGAAAACCATGAGTTCGCTTCCACTGTCTTTTGAGGTACCGCCGCTTGCTCGACTACGGCTGGAGTGCTAACTGGAGCCTCTTCGTGTACCTCTTCCGTCGCTGGCTTCTGAGGAGTCGTCAGCGCAGCTGCGTCCATCGTTGCAGCTTCTGCCACAGTCTTTTGACTCAGTGCGGCGGCCCAGGCGTCTTCCTGGAAAGGCGCAGCCGAAGCAGGGCTTAATTTCGTTTCTGCGATCGGCGCATCCGTTACCATTGCGCCCACGCTCTGTTCCGCACTGGCCGCTTCTTCAAAATTGGAAAGCTCTTTCTGTGGCGCCCAGTGGTCGTGCCTCATTTTCTGTGCTGGGCCTTCTGAAAATGCCGTCTCGCGCCAATCCTTCACCGGGCCGCCCCCGGCTGCCGCCTCTTCCATCGACTCGTCACCGCCGTCGCGTCGCCACGAAGCGCTTTGCTTCTCCTCTTCTTCCTCGACAACCTCTTCCTCTTCGCCTTCCCCAGACTTCCAATCGCGCTCCAGTTCGGGCGGCGGTGTGGTTGCATAGCCCAGAGCATCTTCCTGCTCGGTTTCCGGTGAATCTAGAAGGCTCCCGAATGCCAGCGGCTGCGACCCCGCATCAATCTTCACCGGCTCCGGCGCTGCAGGCAGCTCTTCGTGGACCGGTTCGCTCTCGACCGGGGGGAGTTCGGGGAGCGAAGCAATCGAAGCTATGCTCGGAACCTCGCGCGGAACCGGCACGGACCGCGGCGTCAGCATTTCCGCCACTCGAATGGGTTCTTCCTTCAGAGGAGGCGCCGGTGCCGCTCCGCCTATGGCTACGCCAGCTCGGGCCAGCGCAGACTTGACCATGGAGATGAGCGGGTCTGGTGGCACAAACGGCTTCTTCAAGACTCCGTCGGCGCCCACCCGCTGCGCCTCTTGTTCGTCCAATGGATCGAACGCGCCCACCAACAAAATCACAGGAATGTGTGCCAGGGCGGGATCGGTTTTTACGTATTGACAAACTTCGTATCCGTTACGCACAGGCATGAATACATCGGCAAGCACTAGATCCGGGCGTATGTCGGAAATTTTGCGCACCGCCGCTTCACCATTGCCAACGGCAACGACGTCGATGCCCTGATCTTTCAGAGCAAGCCCCACCATCTTCTGGATGTTGCTGTTATCGTCGGCAACGAGGATCCTGGCCACTCAACACCCTCCGGATGCAATTCACCCGTATTTCGTGCGTCAACTGCTTCGCGGTTGTACCAAACACCGACCGGGCCGCGGTCGCACAATGCATCAACAGCTCTGCGATCGCCTCTTTATCTAGACTCCAGAGTATTGGAGCACCCGGCGTATTTGCCGTCAATCTCAACGCACTAGCCGTGTGTCGGAAGTAGATATGCCCCTGCCGCCCCCTCCAGGGGCCGTATGCGCCAAAAAAACAAGGGGTGCGGCCTTATGGCCACACCCCTTATTCCCCAATCCGGTTATGTCTTGCGGCAATCTACCAGGGCACGAGTTTACGCAGCCCCTTCTTCTTCTTGCTGCTGGATTCTTTCTTGTCTTTGGAATCGCCGCCATTTGTCGCGCCGCCGGCTTTCGCCGCATCCGTTGCTGGTGCTGAATCCGCAGCGGTTGCGTCGCTTTTCGTTTCGCTTCCCGCCGCCACATCGCTGTTCGCGGGAGTTTCCGTGGCACCCTCTTTTGCTGGAGGATTCTTCGCCGCTTCATCACTAGCACCAGAAGTCGACGTTGCAGGCGCCGTAGCTGCCGGTGCTGCGCCATCCTTTGGCGCCTCACTCGTCGGGGGAACGCTAGCCGCTCCATCGCTTGTCGCGCCCTCGGTACCTGCCGGTACTACGTTTTCCGATCCGTTCCCTGTTGTTGAGGATTCGGTTCCTCCCGGCGATATCCTTGCTACGAGTCCCGTTGCAGCGCCTCCTGCGCCCCCGACCTTCAATTGTCCTCCGCCCGTCAGCAGATCAGTCGCAGACATTGTGTCGGACACCGGCTGCAAGTTCGGCGAGCCATTCCTCGCTGCCGCCGCCAATTCTCCGGTTGGCCCGTTCTTCAGCAGGCCCAGGGGTTTCTTTATCAAACTCGCACGCGGCCTCGGCGTATTTTGTTCCGCGGTCATCCACGCTAGTGCAGCCGGATCAGCCTGTGGTATCGGCGCTCCATACGCCTTGAGCTTGTCCTTGGCGTCCGGCACCATGCTGGACAGTGGATAATCCTTCACGATTTTCCCGTAATAAAGTGAGGCGACTTCTTTGTGCTCGCTTTTCTCCAGGATATCCCCCAGCATCCACAGAGCCCGGTCCGACCTGCTATACAGGGGATATCTCTCGGTAACGCTTAGCAGCCTGGCCGCCGCCGCGCGCCTATCGCCCTTCACGTAGTAGTAGTATCCGATCCGGTACTCGCCCTCCGCGAGCACTTCCTGCACTTCCCTCAAATGCTGCTGTGCCTGAGGAGCAAGCGGGTCATTCGGGTATTTTTGAAGGAAGATTTGAAACTCATCTTCCGCTGCAACCGCATGGGTTCTGTCTCGATCCGGCTTCTCCATCTGCCGGTAGTGCGCCATCGCCACTTGCATCTGCGCGTACGTCGCTTCCGGCAGGAAAGGGAAGAACACCTCAAAGTCTTTGTATCCAGAGATTGCGAGCGCCAGGTTCGACGTTCCGCCTTCTTTGTAGTAAGAGTCTGCAATCGCCAGCTTTGCTTTAGCAAGGTACTCGCTATCGGGGTACGTATTAATGAGCGTTTGCATGGTCAGGCGGCCGACTTCTTGCCGCCCGTGCTTGATGTCGTTCATCGCCCGGTCATACAGAATCTTGTCCGGCTGCGCGTTGTTGTCCGCGCTCGTGGACTTATTGATCTTTTTCTTCCGATGGAAGATCTGCGCGTCACTCGTCGTCGCCACCAGCAAAAACAGCGCCGTCAGAACGCAGGCCGCCAACACCTTCCCGCTCAGGTATAGTCTTGAGGTCATGCCACTTACGGTTTGGCCCAAACTTCACCTCTCTCGCGAATAACAGTTCTCTCGCTGCAACAAATCAACAAACCTTCTGAAATCTGGGACGTCCCTGCCACTCGACCGGCGGGAACACCCAAGTATAACCTGAACGAAAGGACAGGTGAGCAAGAACTTTGCCCCCGGACAGGCCTCGCTCGTGCTAACCCACCTTCTGTGATGCACACTTTCGTTCCCCAGGGTTGCCTCGCCGCCCCCCAATATTTGAATAATTTTCATCGAAGTGTGGTAGCGATCCGCCCCGCCATGGCTATGGCACGTTCACGCCGCTTCCAGCATCTTTCACAATGGAGTCTTTCCGCGGTAGGAATAGCCTTCCGAAGCGGGCCTTACTTTCCATCTTCGCCTCCCGCCGCTTCTTACATGCCACTTCTCACATCGCACTTCATGCATTCGATGGGGAAGCTATCTCGAGAAATATCCAGTCTTCGCCCGCACTTTTACGCCTTCGCGTTTCGGTCTAATCACGATCTTGCGAAAGCTATCATCCTTGAGCGGGTCCGTGGGGTAATAACCAAGCTCATAAGAAGTTCTAAGTTCTTCCGCGATTTGCCGGAAATAGGTGTGGGGGTTCGTGGTTTCCGCATCGATGTGCGCCCCGCCCGTCTCTCTTGCCACGCGGTCCATTACGCTCGTCCCGTACTTATTCCGCGCAGTCAGTTTGCCGTGCTCTTTCTCCGTGTACCGGATCGTGTATACCAGCACGTTCTCGCTCTGCGCGGTCTCAATCGTCGTCATCATGTCGTGCGAGCTCGAGTTGTCTTCTCCATCGCTGAAAAGCAAAATCGCTCGCCTGCCATTCTCTCGCGCCAGCTTTTCTGTCACTGAATAATAGATCGAGTCATAGAATGCCGTTCCCAGATCCCGTTCTTCCTTCGGCCCGAGCTCAGGAAATCTCCCGCTGCTTTTCTGGTATTGCTTCCAATCCTCCAGCAAATCCGCACCCGAGTGCGAGAAATCACATACCAGACGGATATGGTTCCCAAACCCCACCAAAAACACCCGGTCCTTCGGCCCCAAAACATCTTTGAAAAAAACTTCCAGGTCGTTCTTATGCTGTTTCGAGAAATGATCCTGGCTCCCGCTGGCGTCCACGACCAAGCCCAATGTCAGCGGCACATCCACGCTTCGCGCGAAAAATGCAATCTTCTGCGGTATCGCGTCTTCGAGAACATCGACATCGTCTTGCGTTAGGTTGTCGACCAAAGCGCCGCGCGCATCCCGGGCAACGAATGCCACGCTCACCAAATTGACCTTTACCTTTATCTGCGGCTCTTGTGCCCGCACCAGCGCAGCGCCGACAGCAGCGCCAAGCAGAAGCACGCCAAGCCCGGTCATCGCAACCAATCCGAAGCGGGAGCGCGCTCTCATTTGCATTTGTTACAGTGGGCGAATCATCAAGCCGGAGTCTTGTCGTCGCTCCGCGCTTCCAGGTAAACGATGTTGAAAATGCACCCCGAGCCATTCGGCTTCACGCTGACGATGCGCTGCTTCTCTTTGGTGCCAGCCTTGAACAGCATTCCGCCCACATCCGGATGGTCGTCGCCGCAAGTCAGTTTTTTCGAGGGGTCACTCTTGTCTTTATCGCTCTGCGTCTTCGAGCTATCGCTGCAATTCAAGACGGTTCCGTACTTTGCCAGCGCTTTCTGGTAAAAAGCCGCCACTTTTTCCGGGGCGTCCGTCGACTGCATCTTCAACAGCACCAGCTTGAACCCGAACGAACTTCCCCACAGCCCGAATTTTCCCGCGGTCGTATCGTCCTTGTCCTCTTTGTACGGCCGTGCGCCGGGGTAAAGCGGAAGCCCTGCCTCTTTCGCGGTTGCCTGCGCGCTGATCATCAGCCCGCCAACGTCGCTGCCATCTTTTCCTGTTACGGTCACGTTCACGCCGCTTTTGTCCTTCTCTTGCCCCACCGCGGAAAGTACTGCCAAACTCATCACCCCGCAAAACGCAGCGCTGATCAAAACCCTCCGCTTCCCGAAACCCCGTAGCCCCACCCAAGTTACAAACCTAAGTTTCCGCATTCCACCCTCCTCAACCGTCTAATCTTCTAGAACGGCACACAACCGCGATTATTTCACGGCCTCTCCAGATCCCTGCCCAGACATACGAGACTATCAGACTCAATGTTCCCGGTAACTCTGGCCGCTTGCACTTGCCATTTCCTCCCATCGCAGCACCAAAATCCCGAAAATCGGGAATATTTTCAGGTTCTCCCCGGTATCACTTAATGGTAGGGTGTAATTGATATCGGGTTTTGGATCTCATTCTGAAGGAGAGTGCGAATGAATCGTGCTTTGGCTCTAATGGTTTTGCTCGCCGCTACGCCTTTGGGTAGTCCCCTGGCGCAGGAGGTGCAAAAGCCAGAAATGGCGAAGATGTCGCTAAAAGTGGGTGACATGGCACCGGACTTCACCCTGCTCAGCGATCAATGGAAGAGTGTGAAGCTCAGCGATTATCGCGGCAAACAGAATGTCTTTCTCGCCGTGTACGTCCTGGCCTTTACCGGCGGTTGAACGAAACAACTTCAGGCGGTCCAGGCTGGAATCGCCTCGGGTAAGATCGACACCTCGGATACTGCGGTTTTCGGCGTTAGCATGGATTCTCCCGCTGCCAACGCCGCATTCGCCAAGCAAATCAATATCAACTTCCCGCTTCTAAGCGACATGAACAAGAGGATGCTTACGTCCTACGGCATCCTGAAAGGCTACGATGTCCAGAAGGAAACCTACCAGTGGGCACTGCGGGCCAACATCGTCATCGACAAAGAGGGCGTCATCCGCCTCATCGAAGCCGGCGACAGCGCCGTTGACCCCAACACCGCGCTAACCGCCTGCTCCACGCTGCACAAAAAGGAGCCGTCAAAATAGGTTTCTCTTGGGCCGGCCTCGAGCCGCGGGACCATCCGTCCCGCGGCTTGAGGCTCAAATCCGTTTACCGTTTACTCTAATCGTTTTCATTACTCCGGCTTTCTCCCCGTTTCAGCCCGCTTACTGGTTCGGCGCAAAGTTCACGACCTCGTTCTCCATCGGAATCTCGTTTCTGTGTGTTTCCGCCGGTCCCTTAGCGTCAGCCGGTTTCCAACCCCATCCGTGTCCCACTACTTCAAACGACGCCAGTGAGTAGGGCAACCCTTCCGCTCCCAACGGCGAACTTCCATTCTCGATATGAAAGTGCAAATGCGGCTCCGTGGAGTTTCCTGAATTTCCCACCAGCCCCACCACTTGCCCGCGCCGCACCTTGTCCCCTAGCTTTACGCGCAGCGATCCCGGCTGCAAATGCGCATAGAACGCATAATGCCCGCCACCGATATCGAGAATCACGTGGTTTCCGCCGACGGTCTCCAGCGTGATCGGCACAGCACGCGAATTCTCTCCTGGAATATTCTCCGGAATCCCATCCTTCACTTCGGTAACCACCCCGTCCGCCACTGCCAGCGCATCGGACCCGTACGCGAAATAGTTCTTGTTGTCTTTCTCATCGTCGTGAGATGTTTTGCCATCGTCGCGCAGCCTCACCCAATCGATGGCAAACCGCTGCGCGATGGCCGCGTGCCCGTCGATCGGAATCAGCGCTCGCCGGTGGCCTGAACTGTTTGACGGTCCGTTGCCCGCCAGCCAGTGGTCTCCGCGCAGCGGCGAGCTAATCGCAATCGCCCCTCGTCCAACGGGAACGGGCGCCGTTTCAATCGTCATTTCCTCGGGATAAGTCCCAATCTTGACACTCAATCTTTGCCGAATCGTCGCAGGCACCGCCTCCGCCGCGTCTACCGTCGCCCAAACATATACAATGGCCATCGTGCCAGGACTAATCTTCGCTTTTTCCGTTGCTCCCGGCTGGCCGGGCCGCGCCATTCCAGCTTCCAATTCCGCACCTGTGTATCCCACAAGCAAACGCTTGGCCGCGTCGCCAGAAATCGCCTCCACGCGCGTCAGCTGGTAATTCCACCGATCCATATTGTTCAGGTGCAGTTCGTAGACGAGATGCCATTTTCCGCCGGCTTTGAACACCGTAGGCGCAATCGGCACAACCACGTCCAAAAACGCTGAGATTGGTTGCGTCTTTGGGCCTTCGGGCATTTTTTGTGCCGCGCCCTCTTTCACGGCGGAATCTCCAGAGCTCCGCGCAAACGTTAGCGGCTGTGCCGGCACTCCGCTCTGCGTCCACGTTCCCTTCAACTCTGTGCGCTCGGAATTCAGCATTCCCTCGTACACGCCGCCCACGGCCTTGACTTCAAAGCGCACGGCGTCACCCTTCACCGTTACGTTTTCCATGGGAATCGTTGAGCCCTGGTCGACGCTCTGCAACTGCCCGCTAAATTCGCCGCCTGCGAGCTTCGTGACCGTCAAAACAATGTGCAGTTTCGCTGCGCCCTCTCCCAATTCGCCCTTCCAGGTCCCCGCGAGATCGCTTTCGGTTTTTGCAGCTTGTCCCATCGCGCGAGCAGGAGTCATTGCGCTCAGCACAATCGCCATACTCAACGCAACAAATGTTGCATTATCCCAACTCGAAATCCTTTTCATCCGTTTTGGCGCACGTTGTTTTTGGACTTTCTGCCGTATTGTCTCGCGCAAGACTCCTCCTCAGGTCCTTCAACAAGCGTTTCGTTCTTTATGGCATCGTGTACAGCACCCGGAATCTTCGCGCGGGTGGGTCTTCGTTGTCAAAGTATTCCTCGAAGCTTTCCTCCGTGAGCCCGGCGCGGACAAACTCACTCATCTCCGCGCGGGTCAGGGGCCACGGCAGTTCGTCCGCAGGCTCGTTCTCCTCCCGCCCCCGGACGATTGCCAGCAGATTGCCTCCCGGCCGCACAAACGAAGCGATTTTGTGAATGGCTTGCGCGCGAAGCGTCACAGGAAGCGCTTGCACCGTATTCGCCTCGAATACGAAGTCAAAAGCGCGCTGCCATTCCGCCGGAGGCTGAAACAAATCCGCGACTCCGAATTTCACGCTGCTTTTTATAAATCGGGTTCGCGCCCCGCGAATGGCTGTTTCTGAAATATCAAAAGCGGTTGTGTCGAATCCCCACGCCGAAAGTTGCTCCGCGTCATCTCCCAGCCCGCACGCAATCACCAGCGCTTTCTTGCCGTTCGTCGGCTGCTGGTGCGTGCCCCAAAATTCAAGGAGACCAGGATTCGCGCCACGGTCCGCCCACGGCACGAAGCTCTTTCCCTCTTCCGCCTCTTTGTAGAGCACTTCGAACCAGCCGGTGGGGTCGCCCTTCCCGACATACTCCGCTGCCAACTCCCTCGCTCTTTTGCGATCTATCATATTCCGTGATTCTACCCCGAGAGAGCGCAGGAGGTAGTATTCTTAGCGCGAAATCACCCCGGAGCGAGGTGCAACGATGTCGCTGCGAGATCTGGCAGTCGCGGGCCGAACGCTGCGGAAGAGCCCCGTCTTCGCGCTCACTGCCGCAATCACCATCGCCTTGGGCGTCGGCGCGAGCACCGCCATCTTCAGTGTGACCAACGCCGTGCTCCTGCGCCCGCTACCCTACAAAAATCCCGATCAGCTCGTCATCCTTCCCACTGACATGCGCAATCGCGGCGTCAAGGACTTTCCCTTCTCGAACGCGAACTTCATCGATTTGCGCGAAGCCACCAAGAACGAATTCCAAGGCCTCGCCGGCGTCTTCACCTTCCCCAACACTTTGACCGGCGATGACGGCACGCCGGAACGCGTCAACATGGGCTTCGTCACGACCAACTACTTCCAGCTTGTAGGGGCCAAGATTGCCTTCGGCCGCGATTTTTTGGACGACGATGGCCAACCGCAACCGCCCCCTCCTCCGCCGGGAACCCAATCGGCAACGCCCCCTCAGCGGCTGCCGCTTATAGCCATCATTAGTTACGAATACTTCCAGCGGCAGTTTGGCTCGAACCCCGCCGTGCTCGGAAAATCCTTAAATAAGGGGAAGCCCTTTAGTCCGCGAATCGTCGGAGTCCTCGCGCCGCACTTTCAAATTTACTTCCCGCCCTCCTCGGATTTGGAAGCCGCGCCCGACATCTGGATTGCCAATCGCCTTGGCTACGCCGCCGAGCAACGTAATTCGGTTTCGATGCGCGTGATCGGCAGGTTGCAACCCGGCATCACCATCGGACGAGCGCAAGCTGCCGCCGATCAGGTCGCCGCGGAGGCCCGCAAGCATTTCTCGATCGAAAACACAGCAGGCTATGCTATTCGCGTCGAGCCGATGCGGCAGCATCTCGTCTCCGAAGTCCGCCCCGCAATTCTCGCCCTGATGGGCGCCGTGATTTTTCTTCTGCTGATTGCTTGCGCCAACGTGGCCAACCTGTTGCTCGTGCGAGCTTCTCTCCGCGAACGCGAACTTGCCATTCGCTCCGCCATCGGCGCCAGCAGGTGGGATCTCGCTCGCCAGATCCTTTCGGAGTCATTGCTGCTCGCGGCGATTGGCGCCTTAGGCGGCTTGGGCATCGCCTGGGCCGGAATTCACGAATTGCTGGCCATCGCTCCAGCGCAACTGCCGCGCCTCGATACGATCCGCATAGATTCGAGCGTGCTGATCTTCACCGTACTCTCGAGCCTCGCCGCTGCCGCCATCTTCGGCCTGGCGCCTGCGTGGCGCGCGGCTCGGCCGGACGTGATGATCGTTCTGCGCGGCACGAGCCGCAGCGAAGGTCTCGCCACCGGTGGTCTCTCGCGCAAGATCGTGGTCGGCCTCGAGGTCGCTCTCGCGTATGTGCTGCTCATCGGCTCGGGGCTTATGCTCCGCAGCTTTCTGGAATTGCAGCGCATCGATCCCGGGTTCAATGCTCATGGCCTCCTTACTTTTCAGGTTCAGTCCGATCGATTTCTTCAGAAGCCGGAAGAGCGTGCCGTCGCTACTCGCCAGCTGGAAGATCGTCTGCGCGCCATCCACGGCGTGCAAAGCGTAACTGCTGCAACGCCATTTCCGCTCACGGGTGGCTACAGCCCGATTCGCTGGGGCACAGAAGAAGCCCTCTCCGACGCGAGCAAATATAAGGCAGTCGATCCGATCATCGTGCTTCCCGGCTACTTCGAGGCCATGCACACACCCGTCCTCGAGGGGCGCACTTTCACTGACGAAGACAACCAGATGGGCCGCACTTATGCTGTCGTCGATAAGATTCTCGCCAGTCGCGCCTATCCCGGCCAGTCCCCGGTCGGCAAGCGCATTCTTATCCGCATTCAAACACCCGAACCGGTGTGGGTCGAAATCATTGGCGTGGTTGCCCACCAGCGCGGCGTATCGCTGAGCGAGCCCGGACGCGAGCAAGTTTTTTTAACCGACGCGTATATCGGCTTCGGGGCCACGGATCACTGGGCTCTCCGAACCGGCACCGATCCTGCGAACTACGCGAACGACGTTCGCGCAACTATCAAGGCCTTCGACCCCCACCTTTTAATCACCGACCTGCAGCCCATGGACGCCGTGGTCGAAAAGGCGCAAAGCGGCACGCGTTTTTCGCTGCTACTGATTGGATCCTTCGCGGTAATCGCGGCTTTGCTCGCCGGTGTCGTACTGTACGGCGTACTCGCAACCGTCGTGCGCCAGCGCACCGCCGAGATCGGCATTCGCATGGCCTTGGGCGCTCAATCGAAGAACATTTTCCAACTCGTGGTGGGCCAGGGGCTTCGCCTTGCTGGCATCGGCATTGCTGCCGGACTGATCGCAGCATTCTTTCTCACTCGCGGCATGACTACGATGTTAGTGGGTGTGAAGGCCGCCGACCCAGCAACTTACAGCATAATGGCGGTACTTTTTATCATCATTGCAGCTACGGCGTCGTGGTTGCCCGCATTACGCGCTTCCAGCTTGGACCCCGTCGTTGCACTTCGCGACGAGTGAAATTCTCCCGCGAATCGGAATTCGGCTCATTCACTCAAGCAGTCCCCGGTTACTTACCGGCGGAGAGAAAACTGCCGATCGTTTCGTTCAGGAATTTTGCGTCGGCCGGATCGGCAGCCGCGCCCGCGGGGTGTCCCCACAAGGACGGAATCGGCTTCAGCGTCACCGTCTTCATAAATCCCGCCTCATACTTCGCGTCGCTCACAGGGAAATACAAATCCGTCTCCGACGGCATGTACAAAAACGGAACCTTGATCAACCCGAGTGCCTTCTCCACGTCTCCGCCAAATCCCGGCGTGGTTCCCACGTCATGCTTCTCCCAAGTCCTCATTTGTAAAATCAAATTATTTGCGTCTGCTCCCGGAATAAAGTTCGTCTTCAAGTCGTTCACAAAGCTCTCGAAGGTTGTGCCCGGCTTCGCTCCCTCTCTCCACATCTCTTTCCGCCACCACTCCTGCGAAAAAAGCCAGGCGGTCCAGACGATCGCAAACGCCTCGATCCCCTTCTTCGGCTGCTCCTTGTACTCGCCGTTCGCGAATACGGGATCCGTCGTCAACGCAGTTATTTCGCTCTCCAGACGAACTATGCCATGGCCATAGGTCTTCGCCGTTCCGGAAGTTGCCACGACGCGATCCGCAAAAGCCGGGTAACTTACAGCCCACTGGAAAGCCTGCTGCGCTCCCATCGAAAATCCCACAATCGCAAGCAAGTGCGTGATCTTTAGCTCCTCGGTGAGCAGCCTGTGCACTGCTTCCACGTTGTCGCGGATAGTGGTGACGGGGAATCGTGGCCCGTGATAAGGCTCAGGCGTGTTGCTTGGCGAAGAAGAGTTGCCGTTGCCAAACAATTCAGTGGCCACAAGGAAGAGCTTCGACGAGTCGAGAGCTTTGTCCGCTCCGATCAGCCACTCATAGCCGTGGAAGTTCGCCATGTAATGCGACGGCAACAGCACTACGTTGTCCTTCGCCGCGCTCAATTTGCCATACGTCCCGTATACCACCCGCGCCTGCGGCAATGTCACGCCGCTCTCCGTCTTGAAATTCGTAATCACAAACTCATGGCGTTCGCCTTTGTCCGTTTTGCTCTCCGCCGTCTCTTGCGCAAAAAGCATCTGAGCATTCACTGCTTGGCAAACAAAAAGTAAGAGAATTAGTTTTTTCATATCGAACAATTTCCTCTTTGTCGAAGACCGGCGTGATTCCCGATTGCGACTAATAGCGCTCGCCCGGATCGGGGCAACGCGCGTATTCACTTCCAGCGGCAGCTATCCTATCACCCGCGTAAATTACTGACAGCTTGGCTCCTCGAATCGCACTCTATTGGAAAATAGGCTTTACGGGCGAGGTGTCCACCTCCATTCCGCCTCCAACTCTTCTTTCTTTCCGCCCACCGCGAGTTGGCGGCTCGCGAGCAGCATTTAACCTGAGTTCCACTAGTTATGATTTGGGGCACTGACGAACAACATCTCTTCAATCCGTCGTACCATCATAGGGAAGGGGCATGCCTTCGGAGGAAACTCATTGGGTTCAGAACGACGTCGCACACCAAGATACACGTTCATCGCCAGCGCCGAGCTTATTGAAGAAGCCTCGGACGTGCGCATCGCCACGCGCGTGAGCGAGTTGAGCCTTCACGGCTGCTACCTTGACATGATGAATCCATTCCCGATCGGAACGCTTGTTCTGGTCAAGATTTCCGCCGGGGATGCTTTCTTCCAAGCCAAGTCGAAAATCGTCTACTCTCAGCAAAACATGGGGGCCGGCGTTACATTTCTCACGACGGAACCTGAATACCAGCCTATTCTGGAACGCTGGCTGGACGAAGCTGGGAAGGGTCAACAAAACCGCGTCGGTTGATTCCGCTCCGGTCGCTCAGGGCCGCCCGCAGCCCTGGTCGCCAAGAAAATTCCCGCGTACAAGTCCTCATCAATTCACAAGCATCGGCTGAGGAGCAATCGCGCTGAAAGTTCGCCTGCTTAGTTGGGTCGCTCGGATCGTCGCCGATCACTTTGCGATTCGCGGTTCTTATTTAAGAACGGTCGCGCAGTACGTGCTGTCCGCTCCAAACGGGCCGCCGCAGAGCGGCGTCTGCGAGAACTGGTTGGCTTGGCCGAAGTCCTTGCTGGTATCGGGGAAATCCACACCGTAGTGAAATCCGGATTTTCCCAGTGTGTACCAAGGATAGATACAGAAAGCCCCGCCATACACGCTGCAGTTCGCCAGAACTTCCGCCTTGCCCCCGAGATCGCTGACCGTTGCCCACGTGCTTGCGTGGGAGCCGTCGCCGAAGCTCACTGACTTGATTTGGATCGGCGACGTTCCGGCCCATTGCGTACTATCGTAGGAATCACAGCCTGTTTCGCCCGGCACGCAAAAAGCACCCTTGCCGGTAAAGACGGATTCGTGGCCAATCTCCCAGACGAACGAGTTGGGAGCGTCATTTACGTTTCCCCAACCCAGCGAGTTGCCAAGCGTCTGGGTGTCATATGCGGGCATGAGCGGCCCCGTGTTCGAGGAGTTCAACACGATTGTTCCCGAAGCGTTCGTAGTCACGTCCGTGACGGTCACGTGGAAGCCGTCCTGCGCGGCCGTCGTGAACCAGTGAACCGTCACAGTATCGCCGGCCCTCATGACCAACGGATTGTTCGGTCCTGTGCCGTCGGTCAGCATGGCGTTGAACGCCGCCGTCTCATGGAATACGCCCTTCTGCCCCGTAGAGGTGAGGCGCCATACGGGGGAACAGACCGAGTAGGTGTTCGGAGCGAACTTTACGTTGAAGCCCCCGTCCGCCCCGCAGCTTGTGACGATGGAGTCTGGATAAAATTGCAATTCAACAAAGGATTGTCCGAAGATGCTCCTGGGATCCGTCACGGTCCCGCCAAACCAGAATGTCGGGCCCAGGTTCGACACCGGAAAAGCGCCGTCGCTCGGGAGCACTACCGTCCAAGTCAGCTCGCGTGCCGAGCCCGGAGCTGATGAGAGCGGATCGAGTTCCGGCTCGTCGTGGCCGGAGCAACCGGCGTCGTATCGCACTTCAAAAACATTCTCGATATATTTCGGACGGTGAGCGTAGCAGCCGGAATTATTCGCGTGTGCAGCGGAGGGAGCCACAAGGCTCGACAGCGCCAGAGCAGCGACCGGGGCCAGGCAGGCAATGATAATCCTCTTCATAGGAATTCTCCTTCGGAAGGACACGCGGTCAATTCACACGGCCTTGGCGTGCGTGGCTGATGCCCAGCTGTACGGGGGACGGCACAGCATTCACGGGCCAATCGAGGCATCTTCTTTACTATTGCCCGCGACCAGTGTCAAGAACGCGTCGCGAGAGGGCTGCACGACGGTGGTTCACTGCTAATCGCTTTCAAAAAACCGCGGAGAGCTGGCCGCGCCGGGCGAAATCTTCGACGACCTCGGATTCAGAACTCATTGGGTCAATTTATGCTGGGTTTAAGTGGCGACAGGGAGAATCGTGGCCACGGAGAAATCTGTGCGGTAATTGTCGTAATTGGGTTGAGGCTTCGCGGACTGCGCGACCCGTGCCGAGTTAATCCGTCGCGCAAAAGCACCTTTTTAAATTGAAGAGTAAGACGGCAGTCGTTCGCGAAGCATTCTCGACCGCTTCGAAAAGGTGCGAAGTCCGCGGACTAGTGGCAGGATGCAGTATGCTGCGGGGTGGTAGTTTGTTGAGAATAAGCAGCGGCAAGGAGGTGCGGTGAACTACTCGGCCCTTTTTCGTTCGGCGCTCGTGGCGCTCCTGCGGAACAAGATGCGCAGCGTGCTGACGGTGCTGGGAATCACCATCGGAATTGCGGCCGTGATTTGCGTTGTGGCGATTGGAAAGGCAGGACAGGCGCGCGTCGAGCAGCAACTGAACAATCTCGGCGACAACTTTGTGTGGATTGAAGCGGGAGGCCGCGCGGTCAACGGAGTGCGCACAGGAACACACGATACCAAAACGCTGGTGTACGCGGACGCCGTCGCGATCAAGAACCAGATTTCGCTGATCAAGAGCGTGTCGCCGAATGTGGACGATCCCGTTCAAGTGATTTATGGGAATCAGAATTGGCATACATCGTACCGGGGAGTTTCGCCAGAATACTTCGAGATAAAGCGCTGGTTCGTGGATCAGGGTGCCATTTTTTCGCAAGATGATGTGGACAGGGCGGCAGATGTATGCGTGGTCGGCCGCACGGTGCGGGATCAACTGTTCGGTGTGGAAGACCCGGTGGGGAAGGTGATTCGCGTAAATAGCCTGCCATGCAAAGTGGTGGCGACGCTGCAACCGAAGGGGCTGTCGCTTTCCGGACAGGATCAGGACGACACGATCATCATCCCCTACAGTACAGCTCAGAAGAAGCTCAAAGGAATCACCTGGCTCGACGACATTCTTTGTTCGGCAGTCTCGCAAGACGCGGTAAAAATGGCTGGCCAGGAAGCAACCGCAGTACTCCGTGACCGGCATCATTTGCGTCCTGAGGAAGAAGACGACTTCAACATTCGCAATCCGGAAGACATCATCCAGGCGCAACTCGACGCGAGCAAGACATTGACGATTTTGCTGATTGCCATTGCGTCGGTTTCGCTGATCGTCGGCGGAATCGGCATTATGAACGTAATGCTGGTTTCCGTAACGGAACGAACGAGGGAGATCGGAGTGCGAGTGGCAGTGGGAGCGACGGAAGAAGCGATACAGCTGCAGTTCCTGGGCGAGTCGATCATGCTTAGCCTCGTGGGGGGCGCGGCGGGCGTGCTCTTCGGGATTTTTGGGTCGTATATGGTTGGACAAACGCTGCGCTGGCCGATGGAGATGTCGCTCGAATCGATTGTTGTTGCAGCTCTGTTCTCAGTGGCCGTGGGCGTGTTTTTTGGATACTACCCCGCTCGGAAAGCTTCTCTGCTGGATCCCATTGAAGCGCTGCGATACGAATGAAACATCTTCGAGATTTTGAATCCAGGGACCGTACATGAAAATCAGAGGGCGGTGGCTAATTCTGGCAGGCGTCGTGGTGGTTGCTGGACTATTTGCCGCGTTCGGACTGACACGCAATACGCAAGTGCAGAATTTCACCGCGAAGGTGGAACGAGGAGAGATCGACGACGTGGTGGAAGCGACGGGAACCATCAACGCGGTGATCACCGTCCAGGTGGGATCGCAAGTTTCGGGAACAATTGCGAAGTTGAATGCGGATTTCAATTCGCGGGTTCACAAGGGCGACGTTGTGGCGCTAATTGATCCCGCTCTGTTCAAAGGAGCGCTGCTTCAGGCCACTGCAGACCTGGAAAACGCCAAGGCCAATCTGGTGGCGGCGCGCGCGAACCTGGAAAAAGCAAAGGCTGGATTGGTCCAGACAAAGGCCGACTATGATCGAGCGGTTCAATTGACCAAGGATAAGGTGATGAGCGAGCAACAACTGGACCTTGCGAAATCGAACTACGACGCCGCGCAGGCCACAGTAGGCGGAGCGGCCGCAAATATCACCCAGGCGCAGGCGCAGGTAAGCCAGAAGGAAGCGGCGGTGGCGGTAGCGCAGACGAATCTGGACTACACAGTGATTCGGTCGCCGATCGACGGAACCGTTGTGGCGCGCAATGTGGATGTTGGGCAGACTGTAGCAGCTTCATTGCAAGCGCCAACGATTTTCACAATCGCGCAGGATCTTACAAAGATGTGGGTTTATGCCAAGACGGACGAGTCTGACGTGGGCAACATCAAGATTGGGAAACCAGTCACCTTCAAGGTGGACGCGTTTCCGAAGGACACATTTCACGGCGTTGTCGGCCAGGTGCGGATGAACGCCACGACCGTGCAAAGTGTCGTCACGTACGACACAATCATCGAATTCGCAAACCCGGAGTTAAAGCTGTTCCCGGGGATGACAGCGTACGTGACCATTCCCGTGGACACCGTGAAGAACGCTTTGAAGCTGCCCAACACCGCGCTTCGGTACAAACCTCCGATGACAGCGGAGGAGGTTTTGGCGATTTACAAACAGTACGGGATCGAAGGGGGCGATCGAAAAGTAGTCGTTGAGGATTCGGCTGGAGCTGGCAGCGGAGCGCAAGCAGCTGCGGCCGCTCTGAATCCCCCTCGAGTCCCGAAGGCGGACACAGCGGTTGTTTGGAAGCTCCACGCGGATAACACCATGGAGCCGGTGAAGGTTTCGCTGGGAATCACGGACCATGCGTATACCGAAGTGCGCGCTCTGCTCAAAGGAGAGCTGAAGGAGGGCGAAGAGGTCATTATTCGGTCGGTTGCGCCGAAGTCACAGGCTCCAGGCGGAATACGGCGATAAGCTTTCTTAGTTCTCAACGACTCGAAGGACTCGATGGCGGCAAGTAACCAAGTTCGAGAGATGCCCCGCAGCGCGCCGGCGCGCGCGGTGATATGCGTCGAAGACTTGCACAAATACTATGAACTTGGTGAGACGCGAGTGCACGCGCTTCGCGGCGTAAGCCTTGATATTGAACGCGGCGAATTTGTCGCCATTATGGGGGCGAGCGGAAGCGGCAAGTCAACCTTCATGAACATCCTCGGGTGTCTCGATCGTCCCAGCTCAGGAAGATATCTGCTGGAAGGCACCGATGTTTCGAAGCACGACAAGAAAGCCCTCGCGCTGATTCGCAATCAGAAAATTGGATTTGTATTTCAGGGTTTTAATCTGCTGGCGCGAACGACCGCACTGGAAAACACCGAGTTGCCCACGCTGTACACGAAAATCGACAAAGCGGAGCGCGAAAAGCGTTCCGCGGAAGCCTTGGCGATGGTCGGGCTCGCCGAACGCGCGCAGCATTTCCCCTCGCAGATGTCCGGAGGGCAGCAGCAACGAGTGGCCATTGCACGGGCGCTGGTGAACCGGCCCTCGATATTGCTAGCCGATGAGCCGACGGGGAATCTGGATAGCCGGACTTCCGTCGAAATCATGGAGATTTTCCAAAACTTGAACGACAAGGGCTTAACGATCGTGCTGGTAACGCACGAGCACGATATCGCCCAGTTCGCCAAACGCGTTTTGGTTTTTCGCGACGGAAAAATTCGCAAAGACGACGCCGTGCTCAACCGGCCCAGGGCGACTCAAGTCCTGCAGAGCTTGCCGACGCTGGAGGACTAGAGAGAGTCGAGCCGGATCGCCCTTTGCGTTACGAAATAACGAAGCGTAGGCCGTCGGGGACCAACGCTGACTATTGCTCGGGAAGTTTTTCTTCGAGTTCGGTGGCCAGCTTGTGGACGTCGGTGGTCTCGCTGAAACCCTGCACTTGCTGAGTTGCGGATTTCACATCGACCCCCGTGTGTTGACACAGTTTCTGCAGCATCTGCAGCATCATGGTGAGCTCTTGCTCGGCAAGCATACCGACTTGGAGATCGAGGTGAGCGCGCCTCTCGGCCTGGCGAGCCATGCGATTTTGACTGATCAGCACGAAGATGGTCAGGAACACACTCTCGGAGGAAACAAATAGCGCCAGAATACCAAAGGGGAATGGGTCGAACGCGTTCACGCTGGGAATCAGGTTGAGATTTACCGTGCTCCAGACAACAACCAAAATCACGTGCATCAGAAGAAATACGGGACTGCCAATAAATCTTACGATGGCATCGCTTTCGCGCTCGGTGCGTGTCCGGCGATCTAAAGCTTCCTCTTCCAGCTTGGCAATGGCGGCAATATTAAATTGCGTAGGGTTTTTGGCAATCTGGTCTGATAGCGTTTTGTCCATGAAGCGCTGACTCATCTGGGTTCGGCATTCACGCACTCGATCTGCAAGCGATTGAGTGCTCTGTCAACTATTTGGGATTGGCCGCGCTCGTTTGTGTGGCAGCCTCGGCGTCCGCCGGATAGACAATGATCTCGACGGTGCCCCAGCCGGAATCCGGAGTGGCGCTCTTCCCTTTGCCGCGCCCAAGAGTTTTGAGTTGCGAATCGTCGAAAGAGAAATTCCCGACAAGGTAGTCTCGCACGACCATGGCTCGGGCCTGAGTAAGCACCAACTCCTTTTGGGCATCACCGGTCATGCCCGCCGAAACAACGACAACCGCGACGCCAAACTCCGTGTCGGCCAGAAACTCACCGGCTGCTCGCAACGATTTCTGGTTCTTTGGTTTGGCGGTATCCAGTTTGTCGAAGAGTTGTTTGGAATCGAACGTAAAAGTTTTCAGTGGCGACGTTTCGGGAAGCTGGGGGATTTCATTTTTCTCGAGCTCAGCGGAGCTTTCATACCCGCGCTTTTTGTAATACCCGCGCACCAGGAAATTCTGTTTCATCGCTTCCATGTTTTCCTGAAAGGCGGTGACGCCCGCTTGGGCGTGGTTGACGGTGTCCCGCAAACCCGCGGTGGTCTCATCCAGCTGGGTATACACCTTCTTATCATTCACCAGAGCGCCGATGGTGCCCTGACCTTGATTGATCTTGCCGCTGATGGAACTCAGATTTCCCGTGACCACGGTAACGTTGCTCAAAGCTTGTTGGCTGGTGTCCAGAATTCCGTCGGCCTTCTTGATGAGATCCGCGATCACAAGCGGCGGTTGGCTGGGGATTGTATCGTTATCCTTTACATTCAACGATTGCGCGGAGCCAAACGAGATCGAGACATATTCATTCCCAAGGAGGCCCTCGGTCTCGATGGCAGCCACGGAGTCTTGCTTGATGATGTTGTGAGTCGAGCGCTGGAGATCCATCAACACGGTGATTTTATCGTTGGGCTTGGTGGGCAGCTGGATACCGCGCACACTGCCTGTGTGAACGCCCCCTACGCGCACCTCCGCGCCCGGATCGAGGCCCACAACGGTAGAGAACTGCGCTTTCAATCGATAAGTGGGCGTGAAGAGGTACTGCTTGCTTCCGATGATGAATATTCCCGCGGCCAGAATCGCCAACGTTGCAATGATGAATGCTCCGAGCCTCGCCGCCCTAGTCATATGCGCTCCCTATGAATCCCGCTTCATGAATTCCGAGACAAATTCGTTATCGCTCTGTTCAAGCTCCTTGAAGGTGCCTTCGATAAGGACATTTCCTTCGTGCAGCAGAGCGATACGATCCGCGATGGTTTTTGCGCTGTGCAAGTCATGAGTGACCACAATGGAGGCCATGTCGTGCTCTTCCTGCACCTTGAGAATCAACTCATTGATCTCTCCGGAGGTGATGGGATCGAGCCCCGCGGTTGGTTCATCGAGTAATAGGACGCCGGGCTTGAGAGCTAGCGCGCGCGCCAGCCCGACTCGCTTTTGCATCCCGCCGGAAAGATCGCTGGGCATTTTCTTGAGGTCGTCTTCCATGCCTACACTGGCGAGCAGTTCCTTGACGCGATCGCTCCGTTCCCCTTCCGTCATTTTTGTATGCCGCTTCAAGGGGAATCCGATGTTCTGCTCCACCGTCAGTGAGTCGTACAGCGCCGCGTGCTGAAACAAAAATCCCATCTTTTTTCTCAGTTCATTCATGGCATCGAGCTCGAGGTGCGTGACCTCCTGTTCCTGGACGCAAATTGAGCCCGAATCCGGCTTTTGCAGACCGATGATCAGTTTGAGCAGGACGCTCTTGCCAGTGCCGCTGCGTCCGAGCATGGCCAATGTTTCACCGCTCTTCACCGTCAGATCGA
>Ga0210402_10001885_pt1 | contig 21000 bp, 19 predicted proteins | sample IncBWC7MmetaG_FD_161055 | JGI IMG/M metagenome (GOLD analysis project Ga0210402, IMG submission 161055) | Forest soil microbial communities from Barre Woods Harvard Forest LTER site, Petersham, Massachusetts, United States - Inc-BW-C-7-M | ecosystem: Environmental > Terrestrial > Soil >... | reverse complement strand
CCCCAGCCCCGGAGTTACGATCACTCCGGTGTTTTCACTGCGGAGGATGTCATTATGCGGAAAAGAGCCCGGAGACGGTGTGATGGCAGTCACAAAAGGGGGTGAGGAGAAGCACGAGACTACTTTCCGTTGCATCAGTAACAACCACTGTATTTTCCTGTGGTTACGGACAACTTGGGCAGCCTTGCGTGCCCGTGATTACGCGCTTGGGAAGCTACGCCAGTGACGCCCATCACAGCGACGAGTGATCGCCGCTGCGCAATTTTTGGCTGATCACTGCCTGTTGCCCCCGATTGTTCCCGTTGTTTGCCTCTGCCGGGCCGAACCATCTACACTCGATTTTCGCTACGGTCTTTGCCGCGGTCCGCCGGCGCATGCCGCAGCAGGAGCCCTTTGGAGATCCTCGACCTCAGGCATTTTTCTTCCCTGGATTTGCGTCCCCTTCTCGATGACGAGACGCAACTCTGGTCGCGCCTCCTTTCCTGGGACTACACCAGTTCAGCGGAAATGATCCTCCGCTACGTTGACGCAAAAATCCTGCCGGGTTACGCGGCGGTGGATCGCGGTCGCGTGTTTGGTTATTCGTTTTTCGTATACGAAGGCAGCAAGGGAGTCATCGGCGACCTTTACGTCACGAATGGAACTCGCCTGCCCGACGCCCGCAAGGTCGAAATCAACTTGCTGACCCATGTGATTGAGACCCTGCAGCAGTCCCCGGGAATTCATCGCGTAGAGGCGCAACTGCTGGCTCATGAAGCGAATGTGGTTTCGCGCCCTTTCCTCGAAACCGGATTCCAGCGCCATCCGCGGCTGTTCATGGTGCTAGGTTTCGCAAAGTCGACTCCGCCGAACTTTGCTGCCCATGCTGACGTCGAAATCCGCCCGTGGGCCGAAGCCGATTACCAGCCCTCCGCCGCCGTGATCACTGCCGCATATCGCGGGCATGTCGACGCGCAGATCAACGACCAGTACCACACCCTCAGCGGCTCGTTGCGCTTCTTGAATAACATCGTGCGCTTTCCCGGTTGCGGAGTCTTCGATCCTGAATCGTCGTTCGTGGCAATCGATCGCAAGTCCAGAGGCCTGATTGGCCTTATCCTCTGTTCACGCGTCCGGCACGATGTCGGGCATGTAACCCAGGTCTGTGTTTTGCCCGACTATCGCGGCAGAGGCATCGGAGAATCGCTGCTGGCGGCGACCGAGCTGAATCTTCGCAAACGAAACTTCTGCATGTTGTCTCTAACCGTGACAGAAGCAAATGCCCGGGCCGTCGCCCTCTACCGCAGGTTGAATTACGATTCGAAGAGAGTCTTCGATGCGTTCGTCTGGGAAGGATAACTGCTTTCGTCTGGGAGCCAACTGTAGAGACGTTGCTTGCAACGTCTTTCTAGCCACAATTCCGAATCCCGCCGCATCGACGTAACCAGCCACGTCGCTGCACACTGCTGGTTATCGTTTCAAGATCCACATCGCCCACCCCGCCACAAACACACCGCCCAGAAACATCGCAAAGCAATACACCCCATAACGCACCATGTCGCGTGCATTATCGCGATGAGTAATCCCGAAGACGATGGAGGCGAAAAACGAGAACACCAGCGCCGCGCTGAAATGATTAAGAGTAATCGTCACCGAATGAATCCCCGTGAAAAAGGTTGAGCTGATAGCTGACGGCTGATGGCTGAAAGCCTCGTCACTGCTTCTTCCCAATCGCAATGTGATATGCATCAGCGATCGCAATAAAGTTCAGCAGTCCCGCGACAATCATGAACTTCGTGCCGTAATCCGCGGTTGCGAAGGCGATCGCCCCCTGCCCCCAGTCCATTGCCAGCGAAAGAAGGTAGAGCCCGCCCGCACCGACATCTCCAATAAAGCCCAGAATATCGAGAATGTCCCCGCCATTCGCCTTGTAAATTCGCCCCTGCATCGCGAGTCCAAGCAGGAAAAGCGCAACGATCGAGACGAAGAGCAGGCTCCCGCGAATCCAGCGCTTCTGGATCATGTGTCCCGCGCCCGGGATCAGCCATCCCACGGCAGGCGCAAGCACTGTCATCGCGCTGATGTTCTGCGCCGGGACAGCTTTTGATTTTTCAGTAGTAGAATTAGCCATTCAGATGTTCACAATCTCGCGCTGAATTTTTCCTGTGACTTCCGCCGACTTGGCGCGCACCAGCACGTTCACTTCGGTGCGTACACCAAACTCCGGAAGATAGATGCCGGGCTCAATCGAGAAGCAGGAATTTGGAAGTATCTGCCGCTCGTCATGGATCTCGAGATCATCCATGTTGGCCCCATTGGAATGGACGTCAGTCCCGATCGAATGTCCCGTGCGGTGAATGAAATATTCGCCGTATCCGGCCTTCTTGATGTGCCCGCGGGTCGCCCGGTCGACTTCCCACCCGGCGATACGGCGCCCGGCGTTGATGGCATCCACTACTGTTCTCACCCCGGCATCACGGGCATCCCGCACAATCTCGAATACTTCACGCATGCGCTGTGACGGCGCCCCGCCAACAAAGCCCATCCAGGTGATGTCGTAGTACACCCCGTTCGGCGTATTCTTCTTGCCCCATACATCGAGCAGCACCAGATCGCCTTCGCGAATCGCTACCGGATGGCTGGCACGCGGCTCATAATGCGGATTGCCAGCGTTGGAATTCACCGCAACGATCGGTGGATCGTCCGTCAGCAGATTCTCGCGCCCGAAGGCTTCCATGAACCACTGCTGGATCTCGTGCTCCTTCGTTCCCCCGTTGCGCACCCGGCGTCCGATTTCCTTGAACGACTCGGCAACAATGGAATCGACGCTGTCGCGAGCCGCATAGTGTGACGCAATCTGCTCGTCGCTCCAGGTCGATTCGAATTGCGCCACCAGGTCGGCCGAGCTCACAATATTCTTCCCCAGCCCGCGCAGCAGATCGATGGTTCCGCCATCCACCAGCGAAATCGTAAATACGCTATTGTTCGGCGAGTACTGCATCGCCAGATCAAGGTGCTTTGCCAGCATCGCCTTCAACTGCTCGAACAGTTCCTGCCATCCCGAGTACTGCTGCTTTTTGCCGGGAAGGGAATCGAGATGCCCCGCTTCAATCTTGTGTACCAGTTTGACCGGCTCGCCCTCCGCCGGGATCAGGTAGAACCACCGCCGCGTCACCATCAGGCTCGTCGGAAGCCCAAGCACGCGATACGCGATCGGATCACGATGATGATGGTCGTAGAACAACCACGCGTCGATGTTGCGTTCGCGCAGCGCAGACTGTATGGCCGGCAGGTTCATGAGCAAACCTCTATTGTAAACAAGAGAAAGGATTTGAGCGAATCGCAACGAACTGATGGACGGATTCAGCTCCGTCGAGAAAGCTTTTTGTAGGAAGGATCGACGTGGAAAGGTTTATGTGGGGACAGCCGCCTTCGGCTGTCCAGTCGAGCGAAGCTCGACAGGGTTCTGGGCCAGCAAGATAGAACTGCGTCCCGTCAGGGACAAACGTTTAAGTCTTCTCCGTGGCCAGAATCCTCCGTTTCACCGCCATCGGCAGAGTCTCGCACGCCGTTCGCAAGACCAGTCGAGGCGCCCGTCCGCGATTCTTCATCAAATACGGCACTGCCCGCTTCGCATCGAACTTCGCCGTCTCCCGCAGCAGCCACCCGAGCCCCTTCTGCACCATGTCGTCCTTATCGCCGAGCAGCGAATCGGATAATTTCACGATCTCATTGAAGAACATCTTCTCTCTCGCTCCTCGGATCAACGCCACGCAAGCCGCCCGTCGATGCCAGCGATCAGGCGATTTCGCCCACCGAAACACAGCTTTCGTCCGCGCCGCTTTCGCCGCCACCATCGGCGCAATCAAAGAGTGCACCAGCCCATCATGGTCGGCCCAACTACTGATCCGGTCCAGCCACGATTCAAAAAGCTTGAATTCGGCATCGCCACACTCCGCGGTCAGATTCTCGAGGAGGAAAATCGCTGCAACCTTCTCCTCCAGCACTGGTCCAGAGAACAACTGATCCGCCACTTGCACCAGAAAGTAAAACTCGTGCTCACGAAGGATTTCCTTGCGGCATCGTCGCACCGACCGTCGCAAATCGGCGGTGTACCATCCGTGCGATTTGATCTCTTCTTTGAAGAACCACTGCACTCCCGCCGCGTGCTCGGCCGAGCCGCCATCTTTCAGCGCGCGGCGAATTTGTTTAGTTACTGCTTGCGGAGTTGATTTTGCAGACGGCATCGCATTCGCTGAAGCCAGACGTAGAAAAAAAGGCGGCCACTCAAGGCCGCTTTCAAATCATAGAGTCGGGCCCAATCCTAGGCGGCACGTCCCGTCGCCGGACGATACCCGCATTCCTTTGCTTTGCGCAACGCCTGAGTAGCCTCTTCAGGAGAGATCAATGGAGTCGTCTGCACCGACTTGCAAGCTCCACCCGCTGCGAACGCCATCGCGATCGCGGCAGCGCTCACGTTGTCGGGCAAATTAACAATGACGATCACGTCGTAGTCTCCGAACGAAAACCACGCCGCTTCGATCTTGCCTCCCAGTTTCTCAATCGCAGGCCGCACTGCTTCTATTCGATTCTGCGGATTCGCAACCAGCGCCTCCCACCCTTGCTGAGAATACGCAACTTGCTGCATGTAATGTGGCATAGAGCCTCCTTGCAATTCGCTAATTGGGGCGAATCATCCCAGAGGCAGTCCCCGAAGTCAAGCATCCACCGTCTCTGCCCGGACAAGCCGGTCATAAATCCACAAAAGGACAGTTGTCGCGATCCCGACCCCGACAACCCACCACCACACCATTTGTGGACGGTGCATCTCCTCTCCGTAGTGATGCATGAGCCATCCGCTGAATTTGCCCGCGATGAACGATCCAATACCCAGCGGAAGAAAAGCGAATCCCATGTACGTCCCCTGTTGCTCCGGCGGCGCCAGGCGCGAGATGTAGTCGTAGTAGCGCGGTTGCTGAATAATCTCTCCGATCGCAACCACCACTAGCGTCGCAACCGCCATCCACACCGACGGATGCACAATCAGCAAAATCCATGCCAGGCTGGAAACGAGCGTCCCCAGCACGATCGCGTGAAACGCGTGCATGCGCTTCGTCAAGAAGCCAATTACCATCGTCAAAAAGATGACGACCAGGGGATCAGTAATAAGGATCAGTTCCGTATCGGCCTTGGGATCGATGTACGTGGAAATGTACAGCGGCAGTGCGATGAATTCCTGCCAAAAGACAATCCAGTACCCGGTGAAGATCAGCAGGAAAAGCATGAATCGTGGATTCGAGAGCACAGTCAGGAAGTTCCTTCCGACTTGCCCAAGACTGGCTACGGGCGCGTCATCCGTGCGCCGTGGTTCCTTGAAAAGAAGCAAAATCACAAACAGCATTGCGAACACGCTCAGCGCCGCCATGCGGAACACGCTCTCCATGCCGCGGTGCTTGTGTACCCAGGAGGCGAGGTAAGGCCCGGCCGTGCTTCCTACATTCACCAGCGTGTAATAAATCGAGTACCCAACCGACCGCACCTTTTCATTCGAAGCTCGAGCTGTCGTGCCGACCACACTGGGTTTGACCAGTGCGACACCCAACGCCGGCAGAACTAATATCAGGCCGACCAGCGTCGGTAGCGGCATCGCGTTGCGAATCGGCGCGAACCACTCCGTTCCGATCGATCCCAAAGTGAAATATGCGATGCTGAGAAACAGGTACGCAAGCGAAAGCGCCCGCCGGAATCCGAGTCGGTCCGCTACCGCCCCGCCGATCACCGCCAGGAACCAGACCCATCCGCCAAACATCCCCGTCAGGCTGCTGGCGCGTTGCAAATCGAAATGCAACCCTTCGTGAAGATACCTGGCGAGCACCGCAAACACTGCATAGTACGAAAGCCGCTCAAACAATTCGCTGATATTGGCAACCCAGAAGGGCCGTTCAAAACCTGTGCGGATCTCGTGGAAACGTTCGGAAAAGGTCAAAGTGGCTCCTGTAGTTCGTGTGGCGCGGGCGCGTCCGCCCGCGAGGTGTAAGCGGTCCCGCGAGCGATCATCCTCGCAACCGATCGATTACATACTCCCGGCTCACGCCCGTAACGCGAATCACTTTATTCCGGCTCGTCTGACCGGACGCAATAGTAACGGAAGATCGCGGCACCTTCAAAAGTTTTGCAAAGAACTCGATGCAGGCATCATTCGCACGTCCCTCGACTGGAGGCGTAGTCAGCGACACCTTCAGCGCGTCCCCGAGCTCTCCGGTGATGGCATCCTTCTTCGCCCGCGGATGCACCTTCACCGCAAACGAGACTCCCTGACTTCCATCCTGGACCTTAATCATCATTCGACCCTTGCCCTGTAAAGACTGTTCGACAGTTCACTTCCGATCCGCAACTTGCCTTTACAATTGACTGTAGTTCCTACAATCCACAGCCCTATTTCTCAGTCGCTTCCCGTTTTTCCCAACGGCAACCTCTTATCTCTGAAGGCATCCAAATTAGCGGCAGAACTGCAGCACCCTCCCTCCAGCCTCACTGAGCGGAGAGGGGTTGGAGGGTAGGGTCGCCGCGGTGTCTGCCCACTTAGGCAACGTATCGAGCTCCCGCCGAATCACAAAAGAGAGCCGCCGCGCGCGTCCCTACTGCCGCCGCGATTCGATACACTAGAGCTATGAAGGTCATCATTCGTCTCTTCTTCTGCCTCACTCTGCTCACCGGCGGACTGGCGGTCGTCCCTGCCTCCGCTCAGGAGGGCCCGCTCGATAACGCTCCTCCGAAGGACACGACTCCCGACGAGATTATCAAGCGTTTCGCCGCGAAGGAGACGGAATTCGCCAAGGCCCGCGACCAGTACACCTACCGCCAGAGCGTCAAGGTCCAAACCGTCGACGGCGAGACGGTGGACGGCGAATATCACGAAGTCTTCGACGTCATCTTTGACGATAAGGGCAAGCGCATCGAGAACGTCGTCTTTGCGCCCCAGTCGAGCCTGCAGAAGATTTACATGTCACAGGAAGATTTCGCAGACATTCGCCACCGCCTGCCCTTCGTCCTGACCACCGAGGATCTTCCTGAATACAACATCCTCTATGTAGGGCAGCAGCAGGAAGACGAGCTGCACTGCTACGTCTTCGATATCGCGCCGAAGAAGATTGAAGGCAAGAAGCGCTATTTTCAGGGACGTGTGTGGGTCGACGATCACGATTTTCAGATCGTTAAGACCTACGGCAAGACCGTCCCCGACGTCTGCAATGGCCGTCCCTGCAATGAAGTCAAAAAGCGGGGAGATCAGGAAAATCTCTTTCCCAAGTTCACCACCTGGCGCCAACAGATCGACGGCCTCTACTGGTTCCCCGTCTACACCAAAGCTGACGACGAACTGCACTTCAACACCGGAGACGTGCACATCCGCGAGATCGTCAAGTACGAAGACTACAAGCGATTCGGCTCCAACGTGAAGATTCTGTACGAGGGCAAAGAAATCCCCAAGTCCGATCAGAAGCCGGCCGATCAGAAGCCTCAAGACCAGAAGAAGCCCGATGAGAAAAACCCAAATCCGCCGAAGAAGTGACCCCTTGTCATCCTGAGCGGCGCTTTTTGCCGCGAAGGACCTATGCAACCGCTAGGAGTGCATAGGTCGTTCACGAGGATGAGGTTTTGCCTGGGATGACGTGCTGTGGGGTTCAATAGAAGAGATACTTCCGCCACTTGTCGTCCGACCTACCCATAAGTCGCATAATATGCCGACTGGTGTGCAGATTGAACGCGCGCGGCTCTCGCATCAGCTTCATGCCCGCCTCAGCAGGGAACTGATTCCCCTTGCGCCGGTTGCACGGATGGCAGCAGGCAACGAGATTCTCCCAAGTAGACGAACCTCCACGCGATCGTGGAATCACGTGGTCAAGCGTCAACTCGCTCGAAGGCAACACAGTCCCGCAGTATTGGCAGGTATTGCGATCACGCAACAGGATATTCTTGCGCGATAACGCGCGGCTCTGGTGCGGAATGCGCCGGTACTCCAGCAGCCGGATCACCGACGGCAAACGCATCGCGACCCGCGCCGAATGCAGAAAGTGTCCGTTCTCCTCTTCCGTCATGGCCACGCCCTTCAACACGAGCACCAGCGCCCGCCGTGCGGCGCAAACATTAATTGGCTCGTAGGACGCGTTCAGCACAAGAACAGGAGAAAGCAGTGCATGCCCGTCTCCATGGCGGTGCGGAGCCGCCGGCGGGTACATGCCGGCGGCATGCCGGGATCCTGGGTCGTGTTCCATCCGCATAGACATAAACTTCAGGTCAAGGGTTCACGGTTTCAAGGTTTTCAATCTCGTCAATCTCCGCTGCCTCGAGACCTTGAAATTCTGGAGTGCTCAAATCTTCGTACTTAGATGCCAGTTTCAGCGTCCGCGCCACCGTCGCAACCCACACCCTGGCGGCTCCCGCCTTGCGTAGCACCCGGGCACACTCCGTCGCCGTAGTCCCCGTGGTATAGACATCATCTACGAGCAAGATCTCACGCCCAGTAACCTCCGCGGCACGCGCCACAGCGAAAGCTCCTCGCATGTTTTCCCGCCGCTGATGGCTGGTCAATCCGATTTGCGACTGCGTAGCCCGCGTACGAAGCAACGTATCTGTCGCCAGCAGCAATCTCTCACTGGCAGTACAAGCCTTCAACGCCGCGCGCGCGATCAACTCCGCCTGATTGAATCCTCGTTCCCGCCGCCTCACCTTGTACAAAGGCACTGGAATGACAAGGATCTTCCCGTCTCCAAACTCCTGCTCCAGCCCCGCGATGGCCTCCGCCAGCATGCGCCCCAACACTCCCGCCGCAGGTCGCACTCCGTTGTATTTCAGCAGATGGATCAGCTCGCGCAACCCGCCGTCGTAACTCCCATACGCCACGGCGCGTAGAAACGGACGCTCCACACGCCGGCAAACCGGGCACCACACCATCCCGTCGGGATCACACTGGGCGTAAGAGGAAAGCACCCTCTCCCCGCAGATGGAGCACACCTTGCCGCGTATCTCATGAATCCCTTCCAGGCATTGGGGACACACCGGTAGCCGCGAAATATTCAGGAGAGGCAGGCCGCACAGACGGCACTCGGAAGGAAATAAAACAGAGAAGACACCCTCGGCGGCGCCGCGAAACCAACTGCGCGGAAAACTCGACCAACTCCGCCCGGAGACAATAGAACACCCAGCTTCTGCAGTGGTGGCCTGAGCAGCCCGGATTCGGTCCTCACTACTGCTGAAGACAGCCTCCTCGCACCTCCGCGGCGAAAACTCGATCCGCGGCCGATCTTCTCACACCAGCAGTATAGCGGTGATTCCCGCGCCTAGGCAACGTTGCGATTGGGCGTGACCGTATGTTTCTTCGGCATCATCCGCGGTGTGTCCGATAAACGGTCACTAACCCGCGTGAAGATCAGCCGGTAATCCCGGCGGAAGCACTCCCCACACCGTACTGGCTGCAATAGAAACAGCGGCAGCAGATATCGCTCCGTTAAAGTCCGCCGCCGGGACCGGAATCCTACTTCACTTCCACAATCATGGCATCGATAGGCTGGGGCAAACGGCGAATCGGGGGAAGGACTCATACACTGCACCTCGGAATTCGAAATACGATGGGTGAACAGATTGACCTAATTCTACACCCCCACCTCACTCGGGACCACCCCTCAATCCCCCGTCACATGTTGGCGGAGCCGAAGTAGGCAATCATTTAGACCCCGGGTGCCCCACCCTTGTCTTCGCGGTTCTTGCGAAGACAGGGTGGGGATTTTGACTCCCTTTCCACCACCCGGTATCGGTCAGCCCCCGAAGTCCCGCACCCCCGAAGTCCCGCACTTGTCACATCCCCTACCCACGTGCTAACGTGCGCCGTTGCTTCGAATCCGCCTCATAAGGCAACACAGACAAACTTGCTCCCATCCCACTCCCTAAAAGGATTCCGCCCATGAGCAGCCCAGTCACCGAGCTTCCCCCCAAAAAGAAACACGTCCCCTACGTCCCCGAAACCATGGAGATGAAGGAGTTCACCCTCCGCGCCGTGCTGATCGGCGTGGTCTTGACCGTAGTTCTGGGATCAGCGAATGCCTATTTGGGCCTGCGAGCTGGAATGACGATCGCAGCGACCTATCCGGCCGCCGTGATCGGCATGGCGCTCCTGCGGCTGATGAAGGGATCACTGCTCGAAGAAAACATGGCCAGAACCATCGGCACGATCGGCGAATCGGTCGCGGCAGGCGCCGTGTTCACGATTCCCGCGTTCGTGATGGCGGGACTGTGGCCATCTTTGACTCCGAGTATCACCAGCCCGGAGTACTGGAAATCGGTTGCACTGATGGTGATCGGCGGCACCCTCGGCGTACTCTTCGTCACGCTTCTCCGGCGCGTGATGGTGGAAGATCCCGAACTCCCCTATCCCGAGTCGGTGGCCGCAGCCGAGATTCACAAAGCGGGCCAGCAGGGAGCAAAAGCGGCCAAGATTCTGTTTGCCAACATGGGTTTCGGGGCGTTCATGTTTCTGCTGGGCCAGCTCAACATCTTCAGCTATTCCAACACGTTTCACGTAAAGATCGCCGAACTAGGCAAGAAACTGTTACTCCGGACCAGTACGAATCCCAACGTTGCGACAACAATCACGGGAGGCGCAACGCTATTCAACGCCCCCGACATCAGCCCGGCATATCTGGGTGTCGGCTACATCATTGGTCCCCGCCTAGGCGCCTTGAACTTCGCGGGGGGTGTGCTCGCGTGGGGATTGCTGGTTCCCATCCTGACTTTTATCGCAGGCCCGTACATTCAGGCGGCCCAACCAGGCAAGCCACTGGAATGGGACCTGCTGGCGGGTGCCATCTATTTCTCGATTGTACGTCCCATAGCGGTCGGGGGCATGCTGGTTGGCGCTTCCTACACACTCTTCAAGATGCGGAAGCAACTGGCCATGGGCATTGGACGCGCCGTTTCAGACTTGAAGAAGTCGGCAGCTGCGCAAGCGGCAACCAATCGCACCGAACTCGACCTTAGCTCAAAGTTTGTTTTCGCAGGCGTTGCGATCACCTTCGTTGCCATGTTTTTCTTGTATCGATTTTTCATCAGTGGCGCAGGCAATCTCACCAGTTCCAAGGTAATTTCTGCGGCCTTGGTTGCTGCCGGAGTGATGGTCATCGTGGGCTTTTTCTTCGCCGCCGTCTCCGGCAATCTCGTCGGCATGATCGGATCGTCGAACAATCCCGTCTCCGGGTTAACTCTGTGCACCTTGGTGATTGCAGCGTTGCTGATGGTGGCGCTGGGCGTCTCGGGCAGCGGCGGCGTCGCGGCAGTCCTGGGAGTGGCAGCAGTGGTCTGCGTGTCCTCGGCGGTCGCGGGTGAGTTGCTGCAGGATTTGAAAGTCGGTCACATCCTTGGCGGAACGCCCGCCAAAATGGAGATCGGAGATCTGATTGGCATTGTTGTGGCTGGACTGGTGCTCTTCCTGCCTCTCTCGCTCATGGACAGCGTGTGGCATTTCGGTTCTACGAAACTGTCTGCGCCCCAGGCGGGTCTGATGGCCATGCTCTCGAAGGGGATCGTCGGCGGCGACATGGCATGGCCTCTCGTCATCGTCGGAATCTTCCTCGGATTGGCCATGATCATGATCGAGGTAAAAAGCGTGATGCTGTTCTCGATCGGGATGTATTTACCGCTGGGAACGACGTTTGCGATTTTTGTAGGTGGCATCATCCGCTGGATAACCGATCGCCTGCGTGACCGGCGCAATCTCAACGACGCCCAGAAGGCGCGGGTTGAAAATGCCGGCATTCTGACAGCCTCCGGCCTGATCGCCGGTGAGGCTCTATGTGGGATCGCGGTTGCTGCGGTCCTGGCCCGAAAGCTCCATCGTGACCCTGACGCCATAGCGCAGCTCTACCAATTCGCCAGCGGCAACCACTTGATTACCGCAGTAATCGCGCTGGCCATCCTCGTGGCTGTCATGGTCTTTGTGCCTCTCGCAAATGCCGGTCGCCCCGAAGATCCCGCGCCGCCGACTGCAATCATGTAATCTCAACCACGAGGACAGAGAGTTCGTAGAGGGAAGAACCCTCAGTGCCCTCTGTGGTGAATGTTTTTGTATGTCCATTCCCGAGAACATAGCGGACCTTCAATCAAAGATCGCGCAAGCTACCAAGCGCGCCGGAAGAAGTCCCTCAGAAGTTGCCCTCATGGCAGTCACGAAAACACATCCGCCGGATCGCATCCGCGAAGCCTACGAGTCAGGCCTCCGCCTCTTCGGCGAAAACCGCGTCCAGGAATTCTCCACCAAAGCCGGCACCCTGGCCGATCTCGTCGTAGCCGAGTGGCACATGATCGGCCATCTCCAAACCAACAAAGCCGCGAAAGCCGCGGAACTTTTCAGCGCAGTGGATTCGGTTGACTCGGTAAAGCTGGCAGAGAAACTCGACGCCGCAGCGCGGGCGTTGAACAAACAACTGCAAGTCTTAATTGAAGTGAATGTGGGTGGCGAAGCCGCGAAGACTGGTGTCGCGCCAGACGCGCCGGAACTAGAAGACCTCCTGAGAGCCGCGCCCCGCCTGGAAGCCCTAGCCTTTCGCGGCCTGATGACAGTCCCTCCCTTCACCGACGACCCTGAAGACGCCAGAACCTACTTCCGCAAACTCCGCACCCTGCGCGATCAAATCGCGATGCGTAAGCTCCCCGCCATCACCATGGAAATTCTTTCCATGGGCATGTCCCACGATTTCGCAGTCGCCATAGAAGAAGGTTCGACCTGCATCCGCATCGGCACAGCAATCTTCGGCGAGCGCGAAAAGCCGTAACTCGCCCGTGCCCGTCTTCCCCTAACCCAAAGCTCATGTCATCCTGAGCGGCGTCTTTTGCCGCGAAGGACCTATGCACTCGCATGCAGGCCGGTGCCGCCGCAGGTTGCACAGATCCCCCGCCGCCAACCCCGCGCCTCAGGATGACAATCGACGTTGTATCGCATCCGCATCCGGCTGAAACGGATGCCTCTCAAACCACTCCAAACTCAAATCCCGCCAAGCCGGATTCACCGCCACGATCAACGCGATCTTCTTAACCCGCAGCCAGCCTTTGATCTCCTTCTCGCGCTCGATCGCGTTGTGCACATCCTCAAACCGTTCGAAATACATCAACCGGTCAAGTCTGTACTTAGTCGTAAAGCGCGACGCAATTCCCAATTTGTGCCTTCGCACCCGTTGAATAAGATTGCCCGTGATCCCCGAATAAAGCGTCTTCGACCGGTTCGACATGATGTAAACGAAGTAGATCTTTTGCTCCCGCATAATGCGTAGAGTCTGACACTATTGCAATAGCCAAGTCTGTGACAAATGAACATTCGTCATGTGGAAAACTCGAAAGGTTTCAATCCCTAAAGAGCCCTTGTCATCCTGAGCGACGTCCTTTGCCGCGAAGGACCTATGCAACTTTGCCGGCGCTATCCCCGCTGCCGGCAGTCTGCATAGCGCGCCAACCCTGCGCCTCAGAATGACAAGTGCTAAACTCATCCGTTTGCCGCAGGAGGAAACTTCATGCGCCGTCTTCTCATCCTCAGTCTCGCACTCATAGCGTTCTCATTATCACTAGCCGCCCAATCCAAGCACCCCTTCACCTTCGAAGATATGATGAAGCTGAAGCGCGTCGGCGACCCCCAAGTCTCCCCCGACGGCAAGTGGGTAATCTTCAGCGTAGTCGACGTCGATCTAGCCGCGAATACGAAAACCCCACACATCTGGATCGTTCGTGTAGGGGCGGACGCCTCGTCCGCCCCGGCCGAGCAAAGCTCGGCCGTGAAGTCGGCAGCCGAAAGAATCCTAATCGCCGACCAAGACGCCGACCGCCCCCGCTGGGCCCCAGACGGCAAGCGCTTCGCCTTCCTGTCGACGAAAGAAGGCGGCTCGCAGGTTTGGATCGCGGATTTCGACAGCGCCGCGGGAAAAGTTAGTGGTGTCCACAAGCTCACTTTCATCGCGACCGAGGCCGGTGGTGAACTGTGGTCCCCGGACAGCAAAAACATTCTTTTTACTTCCGACGTTTATCCGGACTGCAATTTTCGTGATCAGCCTTGGAGAGACGTTACGTGCAACAAGGCAAAAGTGGATGAGACAGAAAAAACCAAAGTGAAAGCGCAGATCTTCAATCACCTGCTCTATCGCCACTGGAATGCATATAAAGAAGGCAAGCGCAGCCACATCTTGGTAGTCCGCGTCCCCGAATCATTTCCTCCAAGCTCCGGAAACAACAACGGACCTCTGATGCCCCTGCCACGCGACCTCACCCCCGGCGACTACGATGCCCCCGTCTTCTCCCTAGGCGGCCAGGACGACTACGCCTTCTCCCCCGACGGCCAGGAGATTTGCTACGCCTCCAATCACAACAAGAACCCAGCCGCCTCCACCAACAACGATCTCTGGATCGTCCCGGTCAATGTGGGAGCGGGCGCTTCGCCCGCTGAGGTTTTAGCCCAGCCAAAGAACATCACCGCCGACAACCCCGCCAGCGACTCCTCCCCGCTCTATTCCCCCGACGGCCGCTACATCGCCTACCGCGCCCAGCAGCGTCCCGGATACGAGAGCGACCGCTTCCGCCTCATGCTCTACGACCGCAAGACCGGGACAAGGGCGAACGCGACGGAGGACTTTGATCATTGGGTTGGGACTTTTGTGTGGGCTCCTGATTCGCAGCGACTTTATTTCTCTGCCGAGGATAATGGCGAGGAACCAATCTATGCGCTCTCCTTCGAAGCGACGGGCAAGAACCTTGAAGCACGCTCGAAGGTCACCGAAATCATTCGCGGGTTTAACGATGACTTGGCCATCACGAAGGACGGCAAGCTCTTTTACAGCTTGATGTCCTTGAAAGCGCCCACACAGATACAGATGCTCCCGCACGTTCCCTGCACGGATCCTCAGGGTCAAGCCAACACGATGGGGTCACGACCGCTTGGAAGTAGAGACTTCAAAGATTTGATGTGCCTCGCGAATCCCGTCACACACGTCAACGACGACCTCCTTGCCCAAGTCGCCATGTCTCCCCTCGAATCCTTCTGGTTCCCCGGCGCCAATGGCGACAAAGTCCAAGGTTTCCTCGTCAAGCCCCCCAACTTCGATCCCTCCAAGAAATATCCCGTGAAGTTCCTAATCCACGGCGGCCCCCAAGGCGCCTGGGGAGACGACTGGTCCTACCGCTGGAATCCCGAACTCTTCGCCGCACCAACCTCCGGCAATCAGGGATACGTTGTCATCATGATCAACTTCCACGGCTCGACCGGATACGGCCAGAAATTCATCGACGCCATCAACGGCGACTGGGGCGGCGCTCCCTTCGAAGACCTGATGAAGGGCCTCGACTACGCCGAGCAAACCTACCCCTTCATCGACAAGACTCGCGAGTGCGCTCTAGGCGCCAGCTACGGCGGATACATGGCCAACTGGATCCTCGGCCATACCGACCGCTTCAAGTGCATCGTCTCGCACGACGGCATGTTCAACGCCGAGTCCGCCTGGGGATCGACCGAGGAAATGTGGTTCAACAACTGGGAATTCAAAGGCACGCCTTATGACAACCGAGAAAGCTACGTGAAGTGGTCCCCGCACCAGTACGCCAAAAATTTCAAGACGCCCACGCTGGTAATCCACGGCCAGCGCGACTACCGCCTGGATGTAAGTGAAGGCTTCCAACTCTTCACCACGCTGCAAATGGAAGGCATCCCCTCAAATATGCTGTATTTCCCCGACGAAGGCCACTGGGTTATGAAGCCCCAAAATTCCCAGCTCTGGTACAAAACCGTAAACGACTGGGTCGACCAGTGGACGAAGTGAGGTCTACTTTAAACAGTCCAACCCCAAAAGCGTTGTCATGCTGAGCGGCGTTCTTTGCCGCGAAGGACCTATGCAACCGCCGGCAGCGCCGGTGTCGTCAACGAGGTTGCACAGGTCCTTCGCCACCAAGAGCTCCGGCTCAGGATGACAACAAAATATGGATGTATGAAGGAGAAAAGGAAGAACCTACTCCAGATCGACCCGCTGAATCTCCTCCGCCCCCGCCTTCTTAATCCCCAACGCAATCGGCCGTGGCGGCCCCTTGCGCGGAATCGTAGCCAGCACCCACACTTCCTCGCCGGCACGCCCCCTCGGATCCTTCGCCGTATCCGGAATAAAAAACAAAAGCGGTTCTTCCAGCCGCAAATGCATCACGCCATCGGTCGTCCGCCAACGCGAGAGCTGTAGGTTGTCGCAATCCCACATCGGGCTGTTATCAAACACGACCACCGGCTTCCCATCGCTCGCCACAATCGAACCGCACTCTTGCGCAAAGCCCATCCACGCGTATCGATCCGTGACGCCGAATTTCTTCTCGACTTCCTGCGGTGACCGCGGATCGTTCAACTCGATCTGCAGTCCAAGATAGCGTCCGCGAATCGGCAAATTCGGATCATACCGCGCCGTTTTGAACCATACCTGCGGACGCGTACCCCGGTCGTACAACAACTTCGCTCCGAGCGAGCACACGATCAGAACCTGAATCAACGCCACGACGATTGCCTTGGTCAGCGCATTCATGCTCAGCGGCTTCACGCGGCGCCTCCCGCCGGGCCCCTGGACTTGGTACGCGCCACCAGTTTGCGACGAAGCTTCTCCAGTTGCCATCCGCCAACGAGGAACAAAATGCCGAAACCGATCAAAGACGCAGACCATCCCAACTTGCCCATCACGGTGGAGAAATAAAACACAATAATCGTGATGGCGAATCCCGCGACGCCCAGGTTGATTCGTTCGCGCCGCGTCTCCTGCAATCCCCACATCACCAGCCCAATCGCGGCGAATGCGCAAAGGGCGTAGCTGGTCAAATTCTGCGCAAGAACGTGGCCGTCCAGCAGGGAAACGACATACACCCACGCGGCGTATCCCAGATTCCACACCACTCCCTTTCCCCGCAGCAGAAACGCAGCCAGCAAGGGAAGCACGAAAGCAAACAGGAAACCGACCGCATGTAGAGAAAGTGGAAGTCGTGGCAACGACCGATTCCAGAAAAATTCGCGCTCGCCGGAAGCAACGACGGCGCACAGAGGAAGGACCGCAATTCCTCCCGGCCAAACCAGCGCCCGCCGAAAATAGGATTCCTCCCGCTCCCGTCGCGCACTCAGGTAGGTAATCGCCAGAACCGCGAGAAACTGGAACAGGATCCGATCCACGCCGCTGTAGTGGCGCGCCCTCACGCTCCACTCCGATGCAATCCACGCAGGAATCAACAGGGCGCTCAGCGTCGCTTGGAGCCAATCCCGCAACACCAGCCAGGCCAGCACGACAACCCTCTCCCCCACGCGATACCGCTGTCCCGACGACCACAACCCAATCCACCGTGTAATCGTGAAGTCCTGGCCTGGAGTAGCTCCGCGCAGTGCATTCTCAATGCGAAACGTCACCGCCACGGTCTCAACCGACTGCCGCGCCGCTGCCGGTCGCCGCTCGATCTTCGTAACCGTTCCTGAGAAGATAGTTCCAGCCGCCCGAACGAATTGCGGGAATCCGACCACTCTCAAAGGAGGAAGGGGCACTCGGAAAGGAGGAACGATTCGCCCGGAGCGTAGCTCACCCGATCGTGGTTCGTACAAGGCCCGCGCTGTCACGCGACCCGGCGAACCCGCCTGCCCCGCGATGACCGCCGAGCCCGAAATCACCAACCCCGCCACGAGCAGACACCAACCACTTCTCCCAAACATTGCGGAGACCTCGATCCTGTAAGTCTGCTCGGAGGGAACCGGGAAAACGTGTCAGAGTAATCCCACGCGACCGTCAAAAGCTGTGACAGATGTCACAACCGCCTGTGAATTTCTAAGCACAGTCCCATTTTGGCAAGCCTCAAGTAGCGTCGGTATCCTGCCGGCCGGGCCGCAGGCATCGTAGCCCGCGCACCGCGAAACTAACGCCGCCCCCAACTCTGTCATCCAGAGTGCAGTCGAGGGATCCCTACCCCTGCAACAAGCCGTCCAATTCCTTGAACCTCCATTGCGCCAAGCTTTCCTATAGGAGCCCGGTCTCTCCGTCGTTGACTTTGTTCGCCTATGACTCCTAACATAGCTCACCACTTGGGGCCGAACCTCGAAGTACCACCTGCATGATCGGCCAAACCATTTCGCATTACCGCATCGTCGAGAAGCTCGGCGGCGGTGGGATGGGCGTTGTCTACAAAGCCGAAGACACGCGCCTGCATCGTTTTGTAGCCTTGAAGTTCCTTCCTGACGAAGTGGCGCGCGATCCGCAGTCACTGGCGCGTTTCCGGCGTGAGGCCCAGGCTGCGTCCGCCCTGAATCATCCCAATATCTGCACGATTCATGACATCGGCGAGGAGGACGGCCGTGCTTTTCTGGCAATGGAATTCCTGGAAGGCATAACCCTGAAGCATCAGATTGCTGGGCAGCCGCTCGAAGCCGAAACGCTCCTCTCGCTGGCGATCGAAATTGCCGATGCAATGGACGCCGCTCACGCCCGTGGAATTGTGCATCGAGACATCAAGCCCGCTAACATTTTCGTAACCGCCCGCGGGCACGCCAAGATTCTGGATTTCGGACTGGCGAAGGTGATGCCTTCCACCGGATCGGCGAGCGAAATCGCATCCGCCAATACCCAGACGTTGTCGGGCGAGGAGCCGCACCTGACCAGTCCCGGCACGGCTGTGGGAACCGTCGCCTATATGTCGCCCGAGCAAGTGCGAGGCAAAGAACTGGATGCACGCACCGACTTGTTCTCATTCGGAGTCGTGCTGTACGAAATGGCGACCGGCGCGTTACCGTTTCGCGGCGATACTTCGGGCCTCATCTTCGATGCGATCTTGAACCGCGTCCCCACTGAGCCCGTGCGTTTGAATCCAGACCTCCCGCCAAGGCTGGAGGAGTTGATCCACAAAGCGCTGGAGAAAGACCGCGAACTGCGCTATCAGTCCGCCGCAGAGCTGCGTGCCGACCTGAAACGAATCAAACGCGACACAGAAAGCGGGCGAGGATCTGCCGTTGGCCATATGGCAGATCAGACCGATTCTGTAGACTCCTCGCGGCCGCCCTCGGCTCAAACCGGTGTTGGTGTTCCTTCCCGCAGGTGGTTGCGCAGCAAAACAGCTGCGGTCACTATTGCGCTTACAGCTGTGGCCGCAATGATCGTCGGAGGAATTTACTATCGGTCCTATCGACCTGCCCAGGCCGGAATCTTCACTTCGACGCTCGACGTCAAAGCGCTCACCGAGAGCGGCAACGCGCGCCGGGCAGCGGCGAGCCCAGATGGGCACTACGTTGCATATGTCAGCCGGGATGCCGGAAAGGATGAGCTGCGTCTGCTGCAAGTGGCTACCGAACGCGATGTAGCCGTGCTCCCCGCATCTCCACAAAGAATATGGAGTGTCCACTTCTCGCCGGACGGTAACTTCATTTATTTCCTGCGTGAGACAGAGTCGAAAGATCCAGACACGCGCACGGTGTTTCGCATAGCCACCTTGGGTGGACCTGCAATGCCCTTGGCCACAGATGCCCACATGTGGAGTGTCACCGTTTCTCCGGACGGAAAGCATATTGCCTATATCGCACAAACAAAAACTGAGTCACAGATTGTTGCAGTTGACCCTGACGGCGCGAATCGGCTGGTGCTTGCCAGGCGTCCTTTGGCACTAAACTTCTGGTTCATTGAGTGGTCCCCGCTTCCTGACACCATAGCCGCGGTCGTGATCGGCCAGCACGATATGGGACTGGTGACCGTTGACATGCGGACTGGTGCCATCCGCGATCTCAGTGTCACGGGCTGGGGTGCCGTTGGTCAGCCCGCATGGAGTCCCGACGGCGTGACCATCTTTACTCCTGCGGTCTCCGCACAACCGGGTTCATTGTTCCAGGTGTGGGCATTTGATGCCCGATCTGGAGCCCATCGCCCACTCACCTCCGGATCGACGCAATACTCTGAATGGAGTCTCTCCGCAACCGCCAGCGGCGACCTGTTCGCCATCACGGACATCTCAGATCTTTCCCTCTGGGTTACTGAACGTTCGGGTCAGATTCACCGTATTCCTGCTCTGAGAGGAGAAGGGTCGGACAGCGTGATCTGGATCGACAATCGCATTGTAACCAGCAACATAAGTGAAATGATGGTGCACGACCTCGATAGCCAGACTTCAACTAAGCTCCGTTCCTATTCGAGTATTTATCGCCAGTTATGCCGATGCGGTCCTGGCCACGTTGCCTATTGGGCAGCCGACACTCAGAAAGACTCGCACATCGCCATCACCGACATCCTGAGCGGCTCGACCTCCACCCTCACAAACGGACCGTTGGACCAGTTTCCGAGTTGCACTGCCGACGGCTCGACACTGGTTTTTGCGCGATGCACGCAGCAGGAGAACCGTTGCGATCTCGTGCGCAAAACCGTGAACTCGGGATCCTCGGTTGTCCTCTCTGCGCTGCGGGCCTCGGATGTATCGATCTCTGCTGTGTCGGTTTCTCCGGATGGGATGACCGTGATGTTTGAGGAACCGCCGGATTCCAACCATCCTTATGAGTGGGCGCGAATCGTTTCAATGACTGGAGGCGAGCCCAGGAAGCTTAAAATGCCTGTCGCTCTTGGAGATGTCACCGCTTGGGCCTGGTCATCCGACGGAAAAGCGATACTATACGCACTCAGCGAAAATGGAGCCGGCAATATCTGGTCAATGCCTCTGCATGGCAGGGCCCCGAAGAAACTCACAGCCTTTGACTCCCAAGGAATCTTCGCTTTCGATGTATCTGCAGACGGCCGATTGGCGATCGCGCGAGGCGCCTATGTGACAGACGTTGTCCAAATCAAGAATGTGAAATAAGTGAGAAATAAGTGAAAAGTGGTGGCCCACTCAAGGCCGATTTTGGCTTGAGTGGGGCAGTTCGAGCGGCGTTCCCCTTGGAAACCCTGCGGAGGTTTCCCCTGCTCTGGGTTGTAATCCGTTCACAGTTTCCACCTTTTCTAATCCCATCTTCCCATTGGGCTT
>Ga0210402_10001884_pt1 | contig 21005 bp, 19 predicted proteins | sample IncBWC7MmetaG_FD_161055 | JGI IMG/M metagenome (GOLD analysis project Ga0210402, IMG submission 161055) | Forest soil microbial communities from Barre Woods Harvard Forest LTER site, Petersham, Massachusetts, United States - Inc-BW-C-7-M | ecosystem: Environmental > Terrestrial > Soil >... | reverse complement strand
GACATTTCGCCGCGCCGGAATCCTGCCGCCACATCCGAATCGCACAGTCCGCCCAACTGTTGCACCGTAGACTCAACATTGGCACATACATGTATAGAGCGTTGAACAGCCCTGCCTTGCTGCTGCGCGAACTCGCCTTCCAGGACCCAGATGCATTCTCCATAGTCTTTGACCTTGGCAAGGCACATAGACTGGCGATCCGAAGGCGAGACTTTCAGCTCAGACCGGAATGGAGTTTCGTTGGTTCAAACAGCAACAATCGGCGTGCCGATTTGGCGTTGCTTTTTCGCGGACAACCCATCCTTATCGCAGAGATTAAAGAAGATGATTTTGGTAACGCTTCCAATGCAGCCCAACTGAAAGACTACATGGCTTACATTGGCAAGGATTACAGCGAGGCCCGATTCTACCATGTCAGTCGATACACACCGATAGAGGCTGATCGACAGATACTGGACAAGGCAACAGCGAAAGGTCTTCCTGTCAAAGAGCTTAGATATAGGGACATCCTTGACAGACTATTGAAGGCGAAAACTGCGAAGCCTCATCCCTTCACGGACATGCTCCTAGACTACATGGAGGATATTGGCGTGACCCGCTATCAGCCGATTGACTTCGCCGATGAAACAAATGAGGTGAGCTTTTTTCTGGCTCAGGCGTTGGGATTTCCGCATGCTCATGGATTAGGGAAACTTCAGAGCCGGCAGACCGAGAACGCTGTTCCCGGTGTCTTTAAGCGGATGTTCGATAACATCGAGGCAATCGCAGAATGGATACGTGAAAGAAATCGAGACCTATTTAAACAACGGTTCGGCCGGAAATATCGACCATATATGTGTTACGATCCAAAAGGCCTCAGCAAGGCGCTCGCAAGAACTGAAAGCAACGATTGGGTGGAACTGCCTGGACTGGGTGGGAAGGCCCCGCAGTACGGATATGTATACTTCTTTGGTATCGGAAGTATCAGAAGTGAGAGTTGGCTGCGCCTCGAGATTGGTATGAGCTTGTTGATCGACCTAAAGCCTGCAGACGACCAAGGTCATTTAAAGTTGTACCTGTCTGCCTGTTTCTACGGCGAGCGGTTGTCGTGGAAAAAGACTAACGAGGAAGTGGAGCTGACAGGCTTCCCGAGCGAAAAACAGGCTCAAAGACACTACGCTCAACTAATCAGAAGGGCGCGTGATAAAGCGATTAAAGATGGGACATACTCAAGACAGCTCGAGCAATTCCAAATTTAAGCGTGTTTGTCGCCCCGCGGTTTGGGAGAACAGAGCCACAACGCGCGGCGGAAATGCGGCATCAGCCGCGCACAGTTCGGACACATTCTGATACCTCAGCGCGGCCGATGTGGGACACGCGGCCATCGCCTGATCGAACCACCGGCAACAACATCAGTCGCCATGGAGCGATTCTTTAACATTGGTACATGCTCGCGTACGTAGGCGAAAACCATCGTTCAGTCGATATCCTCCAGGCTGAACTGCTCCGCCTCCTCGTCGTAGCTGAACAACTCGGCGTAGCGGCCCCAGGCAATGACCGTGCGGATCGTGTCCTCGGCGTAGTCGGGCGACATGTGGTCCTCCAACTCCTCGCGGAACCGCACGGCCGACGCCCGGTGGTTGTGGCGTTCGTCCAGCACCTGGCGGATCGTGCGGGCGAGCGGCACGTGCGCCGTCAGCGCGGCGGCGAACAGGCGTTTGCGTTCCTCGGTGTCGGCCGCGACGAAGCGGCGGCCTTCGTCGGTGAGATGCAGATCGCCTTCCTCCAGCACGGCGAAGCGCAGCTGTTGCAGCGTCTCGCCGAGCGGCAGCAGTTCGTCCGCCTCGTATTGCAGCGCCCCGGCGAGCGCGGGCAGATCGGCGCGCCCGTGATAGGGCGGCCCGGCCAGCGCCTCCATCAGGCCCGCCATCTGGTTGGTGCCGACGCGTTGCAGCGGCGCGGCGATGATCGCCACCGGCGCCGCGGCCACCGCCCGCACGCTCGGAACCGGGCGGCGCGTCATCAGGCCGTAGATGTCGTCCACCACCTGGCGGAACGCCGGATCGAGCCGGTTGCGCGGATGCGGGAACGTGACGCGCAATTCGTTCGCGACGCGCCCGGGGTTCGAGGCGAACACCAGGATGCGGTCGCACATCAGCACCGCCTCCTCGATGTTGTGCGTCACCATCAGCACCGACTTCACCGGCAGCTTGCCCTCCGACCACAGATCGATCAGGTCGGTGCGCAGCGTCTCCGCCGTGAGTACGTCCAGCGCGCTGAACGGCTCGTCCATCAGCAGCAGATCGGGATGCACCACCAGCGCGCGCGCCAAGCCGACGCGCTGGCGCATGCCGCCGGACAGCTCCTTAGGATAGGCGCTTTCGAAGCCGCCGAGGCCGATTAGGTCGATCGCCGCCTCGGCGCGGTTTTCCCGTTCAGTGCGCGGGACGCCGCGCGCCTCGAGGCCCAGTTCCACGTTCTCCTGCACGGTGAGCCAGGGAAACAGCGCAAAGCTCTGGAACACCATGGCGACGCCCTCGGTCGGGCCGTGCACCGGGCGGTCGCGCCACCGCACCTCGCCGGCCGTCGGCGTCAGCAGGCCCGCGACGATGCGCAACAGCGTGGACTTGCCGGACCCGGAACGGCCGAGCAGCGCCACCATCTCGCCTTCGCGCAGGCTGAGGTCCACGCCGTCCAGCACCACGAGATCCGCACTGGCCTCCTTGTGGTAGGCCTGCCTGCAGCCGCGCACCTCGAGCAGGTCGTGCCGGCCGGTAAGCGTGTCCATAAGTGCCTCGCTGTTACCCGAGCTTCAGGTGCCGTTCAGAATAGCCATAGAGCGGCCGCCACAGCAGCCGGTTGAAGGCCAGCACAAAGACCGACATCACCACCACACCGAGCACGACGCGCGCCATGTCGCCGCGCTCGGTGGCCTCGGCGATATAGGCACCCAGGCCGTGCGCCGTGAGCTTTGTGTTGCCCCAGGATGCCACCTCGGCCACGATCGCCGCGTTCCACGAGCCGCCCGAGGCGGTGATCGCGCCGGTCACATAGTAGGGGAAGATCCCCGGGATCATCACCCGGCGCCACCACAGCAGCCCGCCGACGCGGAGATTGTTCGCCGCCTCGCGCAGGTCGCCCGGAAACGCCGCCGCGCCGGCGACGACGTTGAACAGGATGTACCACTGCGTGCCGAGGATCATCAGCGGCGTGAGCCAGATGTCGGGGCTCAGGTCGAAGTGCACGATGAACAGCACGACCGGCGGGAACAGCAGGTTCGCGGGAAACGCCGCGAGGAACTGCGCCAGCGGCTGCGCGCGCCGCGCCCAGATCGGCCGCAGCCCGAGCCAGACGCCGATCGGCACCCAGAGCAGGCTCGCCAGCGCGATCAGCACGACCACCCGCACGAGCGTGAAGCTGCCGAGCAGGAGCGCCTCGCCAACGTCGCTCCAGTGCAGTTCGGCCGAAGCGAACGTGGCGATCTTGGTCAGTGCCCAGACCAGGACAACGCCGACCACGACGAGCCAGGCCACATCGACCGCGTGCGACGACCGCCCCTCGGCAGACTGGGCGCGCGGTCCAAGGGTCATCCGCAGGCCGCCGAACGCCACGGCGGCATCGCCGATCGCATCGACGAAGCGGTTCAGCAGCCTGGTCCGGCGCATCAGCCGCAGCAGCCACGGATCGGCCGCAGTCGCGCCGGCGGTCGTTTCGAAGCGGAACTTCTGCGACCAGGCGACCAGCGGGCGGAACAGCAGCTGGTCGTACGCCAGGATCACCAGCAGCATGGCGGCGATGGCGTAGAGCACGGCAAGGATGTCGCGCTGCTCCAGCGCGAGCGCGACATACGAGCCGATGCCGGGCAGCTTCCAGGTGTTGTCGCCGACTGACACCGCCTCGGAGGCCACGACGAAGAACCAGCCGCCGGACATCGACATCATGGTGTTCCAGACCAGCCCGGGTGTCGCGAACGGCACCTCGAGCCGCCAGTAGCGCTGCCACGGCGTCAGATGAAAGCTGTCGGAGGCCTCCTTCAGGTCGGCGGGCACGGTCTTCAGCGACTGGTAGAGGCTGAACGCCATGTTCCACGCCTGGCTGGTGAAGATCGCGAAGATCGCCGCCAGCTCCAGCCCGAGCACGCGGCCGGGGAACAGGCTCATGAAGAACACCACGGTGAACGTGAGGAATCCGAGTATCGGGACCGACTGAAGGACGTCGAGGATCGGGATCAGGATCAGCGCGGCGCGCCGGCTCTTCGCGGCGGCGGTGGCGTAGCCGAAGGTGAACAGCAGCGAGGCCACCAGGGCGGCGAACATGCGCATTGTGGTGCGCAGGGCGTAGTCGGGCAGGTGGGCGGGATCGAGGCTGACCCCCATCGCCTGCGGCGCGCTGATCGGCATGAAGGTGCCGCGTGCCTCGTGCGCGACCGCAATGAGTGCGGCGAACACGCACAGGATCGCCGCCGCATCCCACGCGTTCGGCAGGCGCCTTCCGGCAGCGAGGGCGGGGTGGAGTGTAGCTGACATCGGGCCCGGGCGGGGTTGCGGCGCGCCCTGTTAGCCCGGCACAGCGGGGCAAGTCACGCCCCGCCCGTATGGCAATTGCGTGACGGTACTCAGTGGCCGGTGCTGCCGAAGCCGCCTTCGTTGCGCGTGGTGGGGTCGAGGCTGTCCACCTCGTGCCAGCGCGCCCGCACCACCGGTGCCAGCACCGCCTGCGCGATGCGCGCGCCGCGCTCGATGGTGAAGGGCGTGTCGCCGGCGTTCAGCAGGATCACCTGGATTTCGCCGCGATAGTCCTCGTCGATCGTGCCGGGGCTGTTGGGCAGCACGATGCCGTGGCGGAACGCGAGGCCCGAGCGAGGACGGACCTGCAACTCGTAGCCAGGGGGCAGGGCGATGGCGAGGCCAGTGGGGATCAGCGCGCGCTTGCCCGGTTCGACTGTGACCGGCGCAGCGACCGCGGCCAGCAGGTCCATGCCGGCCGCGCCGGCGGTGGCATAGGCCGGAAGCGGCAGGTCGTTGCCATGCGGCAGGCGGCATACAGCGATCTGAACGGTCATGGCGGCATCATGCGGTGCGTCAGGGGAGCAGGCAATTGCCGCGAAGTTGTTGGGCGTCCCATTGCGTTGTGCACAGGCAACGCATTGTCCGTCTGGTTAGTATCCAACAGCTCAGTCAATTCAGTTTTGCCACTGCGGTCAATTGCCGCCTAACTGTGCCGACAGGGCCCGAGCCGCGGCAGTCACCACCTCGATCGTGCGTGCGCGGACTGCGCTGGTGTAGCGGCCGATTGGGATCGAAACGGTCAGCGCACCGGTGATCTCGGCCCCGGAACTGCGCACCACCGCTGAAATCGACGCACCCTCGTCGAGACGCTTGTTGTGCGTCTCCGCATAGCCGTTGCGCCGGACCTCGGCGATCGCACGCCGTAGTATCAGAGCATCGATCTTTGCGCCGGGAAAGGGCGGCACGAACTCAGTCCTGTCAATATACGCCGCAATCTCCTCGTCAGGCAGCGCGGCCAGAATGACGTGGCTGGTGCTGCCGACATAGAGCGGGCTCAGCTTCCCCAGCGTCACCACGCGCCGGAAATCGCGGATGCCCTCGAGCTGATCCAGATTGATCCTGTCATCCCCTACACGAACCGCAATGTAGACTGTTTCGTTCAGCTCATCGCGGATCTGGCGCATGAAGGGGCGAGCCTGGGTGACAAAGCCGGTCGAGGTCTTCGCCACCTCGGACATCGCGATCACAGCAAACCCCAGCCGGTAAAGCCCGGTCCGCGGGTTCTTCATGGTCATGCCGCCCCTGCAGAGCGTGGCCAGCAGACGGAACGCCGTCGCCTTGTGCAGTCCCGTCGTCGCGGCGATATCGGTCAGCGAGAGCTCAGGTTGTCGATGCGTGAAGGCACGCAGTACGTCCAACGCCCGTTCGACCGTCGAGACGCTATAGCGATCGACCTCCTCCACCGCACTCACCCGCGCTGTCTCTTCCTTCGCTGCTTGACAGCGTATTCACCTTCGATAGTATGCTTCTCGGAAACACGAAATCGAGTTTCAATATATGAAACCGACGAGGAGGTCCAGGGCGGTTCGTTCCCCACTTGGTGGCGGCATGAGTGCCGCGGCCGCGATGACGTCCGATGAGGCAGCCACTCCGCCCGTCATCCAGATGATCGATGTCGATCACTTCTATGAAGGACAGCTCGGCTGGAACCACGCGCTCGATCATCTGACGCTGACCATCGAGCGCAACGAATTCCTTTGCATCCTCGGCCCGAGCGGCTGTGGCAAGAGCACACTCCTGAAGATCGTCGCTGGTCTGATGCGTCAGAGCGGCGGCGAAGTGCTGCTCAACGGCAAGCCGATCAAAGGACCGGGCCTTGATCGTGGCATCGTGTTTCAGGATCCGGCGCTGTTCGCCTGGCTCACCGTGTTGCGCAATGTCGAGTTTGGCCTGTTGATGGGCGGCTGGAAAAAGCTTGCCGCGCGCGACCGTGCGATGCACGTTCTGGAGATTGTCGGCCTCGCCAAACAGGCATCGCTGTATCCGTTCCAGTTGTCGGGCGGCATGAAGCATCGCGTCGCGGTGGCACGAGCGTGGGCCCTGACAGGGGCGGCACTGTTGCTGATGGATGAGCCGTTCTCCGCGATCGACGCAATCAATCGAATGACGCTGCAGGACCATCTGGTGAATACCTGGCTCGCCGAGCAGCGCACTGTCCTCTATGTCACTCACGATATCGAGGAAGCGGTTTATCTGGCCGACCGGATTGTCGTATTGAAGCCATCGCCGGGACGGATTGCAGCTGACCTGCGCGATGAGCTGCCACGACCGCGCGATCGCCATTCGGCGGAGTTTCTGGCGGTGAAATCCCGAATCATGCAGGAGATGCAGCGTCATGGCGTTGCCACCGAGTGACGGCGCGAGGGCGTCCACGCGCCTGAAGCAGCTTATCCACCGCAAGGGCCAGGTACTGTCCGTGATGCATCCGCCCACCGCGGCACTCGCGCGCATCATGGAACGAGCCGGCTGCGAAGCGCTGTTCGTCGGCACCAGCGCCGTTGTCGGCGGTTATACCGGGCTCGCCGATGTTGGCACCGCGTCAATGACCGAGTGCGTGCAGATTGCCGCCTGGATCGCCGGCAGCGTTGCCACACCGATCATCATCGACGGCGATACCGGCCACGGTGGGATCATGGCGGTACGCCGGATGGTGCGTGACTGTATCCACGCGGGTATAGCCGGTATTCGCATCGACGATCAGCCGATCGAGGGCAAGCGGCGAACGCAGAGCGCTGGATTGGAAGTAGTGCCGCTGGAGCAGGCGATCGTTCGATATCGCGCGGCAGTGGACATGAAGAACGAGCTCGACCCTGACTTCGTTGTCATGGCGCAGTGCTACGCGCGCGACGCCGCGAACGGCGGATTGGACGAATCGCTGCGCCGCCTGGCGGCCTATCGCACCGAGGCTGGTGTCGACTGGGTACAGCTTGAATCGCCGCATTCCATCGAGGAGATCAGGCAGGCGCGGCAGGCCGTCACCTGCCCCTTGTCCTTCATGAAGGGCAAGCTGCCGCGTTATCTCACGCTCGACGAGCACCTGGAACTTGGCGTCACGATCGCGTGGCTGCCGAGTTTCTCGCACCACGTGATCTGGGCGGCCCTGTCCGACTTCATGGCGGACTTCCGCCAGCACGGCCTCGGCGCGTGGGAAGCCTTCGTCGAGCGTCGCAAGGATCACCCCTACACCATCCCCGAACTCCCGCCCGACGGCGAGGGCCTCGATAAGCAGCGCGCGCTGGAGGAACGCTATCTGTCCCCGGCTGCGCTGGAGAAATACCGCCGCTCCGCCGGTGGCGACATATCCTGAAGGAGACGCACCATGGCACGCGGTGGCTACAAATTCTTTGACACGGATGCGCATGTCGGACCGTACGTCGATGTCCTCGAGCCGTATCTGACGGCGGACGACAAGCAGCGGCTCGAGGCCTGGTCGCAATACAGGGCCACCAGCAAAAACGGCCACGTCTCCTACAACAAGGGCCAGCGCAAATATCAGCGGCGGCTCTATTCGGAGACCATGGAAACGGCGCCCGCCGGATACATGGCGGGTTTCACCGGCGTGAAGCGTGAGCGCGCGATATCGCCCGATGTCGACCGCTCCGCCGCGGCGCGCATCGGCGACATGGATTTCGAAGGCGCCGATGTGAATTTCATGCTGCCGTCGGGCTGGTTCGGCACCTTCACCGCCGGCGACGACATAGCACTGGAGATGGGCATGTATCAGGCCTTCCATCGCTGGATGGCCGACTACTGTGGCCAGTATCCCGAACGGCTTGGCGGTGTCGTGCTGGTCAGCTCGCGCGACATCGAAGGCAGTATCCGTGAGATGCGCCGCGCCGGCCGGGAGCGCTGGGCCTGGGGCGTGCTGGTCTACGCGCCCTATGGCACGCCGATCGACCTGCCCTCGCTTGATCCGATCTGGGCGGAAGCACAGGAACTCGATCTGTCCGCGGTGCTGCACACCTTCACCGTCATGCCGCCTTACGCACCAGGCGGCCTGGACACCTGGGACAATCTCTGGCTGCAACGTTCGGCGGCACATCCGTGGTGCGGCATGCGTAACATGGCAGCGCTCATCGGCAGCGGCCTGCTCGATCGTTTCCCGCGATTGCGCCTGGGCTGTCTCGAGGCCGGTCACGGTTGGCTGCCGTTCTGGATGGCGCGTCTTGACGAGCACATGGAGACGATCCGCGCCGCGCTGCCGCCGAACCTGAAACACCATCCGAGCGAGTACGTGATGGGCGGCCGCTACTACCAGAGCATCGAAATGTCGGAAGGCGAGAAGGTCACCAACATGGTCGCCGATATCGTCGGCGAGCACGTGCTGATGTACGCATCCGATTACCCCCACGGCGAGAGCGCCTTCCCCGAAGCGACCAACATCGTGCTGCGCTGGGAGAACATGTCGGAGGCTCGCAAGCGTAAGATGTTCTGGGAAAACCCGATACGGTTCTACGCCCGCTGCGGCCTGTGATCATACCGGCACCCGCATTGCCGCTCGGCCGTTTGCGTGCGCGGGATTTCGTTGGTGTCTGGCAGGGGTAGCCGGAATGTGCGGCATCGCGGATGAAACAAGCTGTGAACGCGCCGTGCGGCGGGCCTGGCGCGACCTGTGCGGCCTTGGCGCCAACGCGGTCAGCACGTTTCATGCATGCACGACGCTTTACCTCATTCGGCATCCGGCCGCGTCGCTGCATGAAGCGCGCGACCTGGTCGCCGAATGGCCCGACCAGGATGCCCACAAGACATAGCGCACCGGAACGGCAAGATTCCGCGGCGAAACAACGCCGCGGCCTTCGGGAGGACCCTGCGATGAACCGACGAAGAGTACTCGCAATCCCGGCAATTGCGGCGCTGTCCAGCCTGCGCGGCCATCGCGCGATTGCCGCCGACAAGATCCGGGTCGGCATGCTGAAACCGAACATCGTCACCGTGATATGCTGGATCGCGGTCAAGACCGGCGCGTTCGCCAACAACGGTCTCAACGTGGTGGAGTATCCGTTCCCATCCGGTCAGACCGCGGCCGGGATCGAGCAGCTTCTGCGTAACGGCCTGGATTTCTACCTGGGCGCCAGCGGCGAGGTGGCACATGCCAACTCGCGCTATCTCGAGGCGAGCAAGCCGCTGCCGATAGCACTGGTCGAAGGCGGCATCGCCAGCGGCACTTTCTTCGTGCTTCGCAACGACCTCAAGGGCAGGTCGCTCGATGACCTGCGCGCCATGAAGCTGCGCATCGGCCTGTCCAATCCATCCTCCTTCCACCTCATCCTGTTCCGCGCCTTCCTGCGCACCAGGAATATGACGACGAAGGATTTCAACTGGGACTTCCTGACACTCGGCGGCCCGGAAATGTTGCCGGCACTGGTCAGCCACCAACTCGATGGGTTCATGCACGATGCGTTGACCGCGACGCTGGCGTTGCAAGCCAATGCAGGCTTCGAGTTCATGAGCAGCGGTCGTGGCGACATGGGACAGGAAGCCAAGCTGGTGCCAGGCACCGGTGTCTGCGGCAACATGGCATTCATGAAGGCGAATCCGGACGTAACGCGGCGCTTTGCGCAATCGCTGCGCGATGCCAGCACCGCCTACCAGTCAGCTTCGAAGACGGAAATGGTGTCGATCATGAGCGAGTGGTCGCGCCAGGATCCAGCGGTCATCGAGGCCATGTACCCTCGCTTCGACCCGCGTGTCGGCCTGACCGAGGCCGCCGCGCAGGCATGGTGGAACATCCTGGGACAGGCGATGCTGGCGCGCGGCGAGATTTCGCCGAATATGACGATGAGCGACGTGTTCGACCTGGACTACCTGCAACAGAAATCATGAACACGATCGAACACATCGGCGTCGCGCCCGCCGAAGACCTCGCAGCGCCTTACAGCCGCACGCAGCAGGACTTCGCGCAGCATGTGAAGCTGCGCAATCGCCGGACCCGGCTGCGCCGCTTCATCCGCGGCATGGCTGGAATCCTATCGATCCTGTTGGTGTGGCAGATCATGTCGCAGATCTTCGATCTGGATCTGCTGCTGCCTCCGCCGCTGACCGTGCTGCGCAATGTCGTCGTCACGCTGACGGTCTCCAATAGCCAATGGCTGTACGGTCCGAACATATACGTGCATCTTTCGCACAGTTTCCTGCGCGCCATGACCGGATTTTTGTTTGCAGCCGTCGTTGCAATCCCGCTTGGTCTGATGCTCGGTCGCATTACCACACTGCGGGAATTCATGATGCCGGCAGTGCAGGCGGTTTATCCGATTCCGGGCATTGCATGGATTCCACTTGCCATCCTTTGGTTCGGTCTCGGCGATACGGCCGTCGTGTTCGTCGTGTTCGCGACGGTGTTCTTTCCATTGTTGTTCAACGCGGAGGCCGGTGCGCGGCTGATCAGCCCGACGGTGCTCGACGCCGGCCGATGCTTCGGCGCTCGCGGCTTTTCGTTGTTCTTCCGCGTGGTGCTGCCTGCCACGGTGCCGTACATCATCACCGGCCTGCGCATCAGCCTGGGCGGAGCCTGGCGCATGATTGTCGCGGGCGAGATGCTCGCTTCGCAGGATGGTATCGGCTACCTGCTGATGGAATCGCGATTTCAGTTCCGCGCCGTCGATCTGATGACGGCGATGATTCTGGTGGCCATCGTCGGTTATGCCACCGAGAAGCTTATTGTCGGCACGATCGAAAAGCGCACGATCGAGAAATGGGAAGTGCAACCGTGCTGACGGCCTGGCTGCTCCTAAACGCGGTCTCCCAGCCCGATGGTGGCCACCACCCAATGGTCATTTTGGGGTCACCATTTGCTAGGCAGCTGGCACACCCCGCCTCGCGCAGTGGGTGACCATGCGGGATCCGCGCAACCGCCACGCCGAGGTCGTGTCCCGAACGACCGCGCGAATATGTAATATTTAGCGCCACCAGTACCGCGTTGCTGGCAACCTGTCCCGCGGCGTCACTCATGTTGGCGCCTCCCACTCCTTACCTGCAACGATCCGGAACCGCCTCCGCCCTTGCCCGGCCCCCTACCTGCTCCTATAGGCGCCGGCATTCAAGGAGAAGACATGGCTGGTCCAGACGCGCTCACCATCGACAACCCCGTGCTCACCCACCAGGCGGAGATCCTGGCGCGGCCGTCCACCCAGGCATGGCACATGGCCAACGCCATTCGCGCGCTCGCCATCGATGGGGTGGAAGCGGCGAAATCCGGCCATCCCGGCATGCCGATGGGCATGGCGGACGTTGCCACCGCGCTCTGGACGCGCTTCCACAAGTTCGACGCCGCCGACCCGCGCTGGCCGGACCGCGACCGCTTCATCCTGTCGGCCGGCCATGGCTCCCTGCTGCTCTACGCGCTGCTTTACCTGACCGGCCACGAGGGCATGGGCATCGGCGAGATCAAGCGCTTCCGCCAGCTCGATTCCCCGGCCGCCGGCCATCCGGAGTTCGGCGAGCATCCCGGCATTGAGACCACCACCGGCCCGCTCGGCCAAGGGTTCGCCACGGCGATCGGCATGGCGCTGGCCGAACGCCTGCTCGCCGCGCGGTTCGGCCGCTCGCTGGTCGATCACCGCACCTGGGTGATCGCCTCCGACGGCGACATGATGGAGGGGATCAGCCACGAGGCTGCCGCGATCGCCGGCCATCTGTGCCTCTCGAAGCTGACCGTCCTTTATGATGACAACCACATCTCGATCGATGGCGACACGGCGCTGGCCTACTCGGACGACGTGCTGAAGCGTTTTTCCGCCTATGGCTGGGCGGCCAAGCGGATCGACGGCCATGATCCGCAGGAGATCAATGCAGCGCTGTCCTTCGCGGTCCGTTCGAAGAAGCCGACCGTGATCGCATGCCGCACGATCATCGGTCTCGGCGCCCCCACCAAGGCCGGCACGGCGGCCACTCACGGCTCGCCGCTGGGTGCGCAGGAGGCAGCGGCGGCGAAGGCGGCCCTCGGCTGGCACGAGCCGGCGTTCATCGTGCCGGACGATCTGCTCGAGCGCTGGCGCGCCGCCGGGAGCCGCGGCGCCACCAGCCGCCGCGCGTGGCTCAAGCGGTTGGCGCATAATGCGATGCGTGGCGAGTTCGAGCGCGTGATGGCCGGGCGGCTGCCGGACAACTGGCACGAGGCGGTGGCTGCTCTGAAACAGGAGATCGCCGAAACGAAGCCGCGGATGGCGACGCGCCAGGCCAGCCAGAAGGCGCTGGACGCACTGGTGCCGGCGACCCCCGAACTGGTTGGCGGGTCGGCTGACTTGACCGGTTCGAACCTCACGTTCGTCAAGACCATGGGCACGGTCAGTGCCGGCAACTTCTCCGGCCGCTACATTCACTTCGGCGTGCGCGAGCACGGCATGGCCGCCGCCGCCAACGGTATGGCGGTGCATGGCGGCCTGATCCCCTACACCGGGACCTTCTTCGTCTTCACCGACTACATGCGCCCGGCGATCCGCATCGGTGCGATCATGCGCGCGCACGTGATCCACGTCCTGACCCATGACTCCATCGGCCTCGGCGAGGACGGTCCGACGCACCAGCCGATCGAGCACTTGGCCAGCCTCCGCGCCATGCCGCATCTCCATGTGTTCCGCCCAGCCGAGGCGATGGAGACCGCCGAATGCTGGGAACTGGCGATCCGCCGGACGGATGGGCCAAGCCTGCTGGTGCTGACCCGCCAGGCGCTGCCGACGATGCGGACCGACACCGCCGAGAACCGCTGCGCGCGGGGCGGCTATGTGCTCGCCGAGGCGGACGGCCCGCGCCAGGCAACGCTGATCGCGACCGGTTCGGAGGTTTCGATCGCCATGGCGGCCCGGGAGAGCCTCGCCGGCGAGGGCATCGGGGTCGCTGTCGTGTCACTTCCGTGTTGGGAGCTGTTCTCGCAGCAAGACGAAGCGTATCGTGCTGGCGTGCTGGGCGGCGTGCCGCGCATTGGCATCGAGGCCGCCGGCGGGTTTGGCTGGGAGCGCTGGCTCGGCAGCGACGGGGTTTTCATCGGCATGACCGGCTTCGGAGCCTCCGCGCCTTATGAAGATCTTTACAAACACTTCGGTATCACGCCCGAAGCCATCGTGGCGGCCGTCCGCAAGCGGCTCGGCTGAGGAGCTGAACGACAACAGAGAAGGAATGCACGCATGGCCGTGAAGGTTGCCATCAACGGATTTGGACGCATCGGACGCCTCGTGCTGCGGGCCATGGTGGAAAGCGGCCGCGACGATCTTGTGCCGGTCGCGATCAACGACCTCGGCAGCACCGAGGCCAATGCGCACCTGTTCCTGTACGACAGCGTGCACGGCCGCTTCCCCGGCCAACTCGAGATATCGGGTGACACGATCACAATCCGCTATGGCGGGCGGGTCTGGGGACCGATCAAGGTGTCCGCCGAACGCGATCCGAACAAGCTGCCGTATGCCGGCGTCGACGTGGCGATGGAGTGCACCGGCATCTTCAACAGCAAGGACAAGGCATCGGCGCTGATCAAGGCCGGCGCGCGCAAGGTGCTGATCTCGGCGCCCGGCGACGGCGTGGACGCAACCGTGGTGTATGGCGTGAACCACAAGATAATCACTAAGGACATGACGGTGGTCTCCAACGCCTCGTGCACCACGAACTGCCTGGCGCCGATGGCCAAGGTGCTGCACGAAAGCTTCGGCATCGAGCGCGGCTATATGGTCACCATCCATGCCTATACCGGTGACCAGAACACCGTGGACACGCTGCACAAGGACCTGCACCGCGCGCGTGCCGCCGCGGTTTCCGCCATCCCGACATCGACCGGCGCCGCGCGCGCGGTTGGGCTGGTGCTGCCGGAGCTGAAGGGCAAGCTGGACGGCACCGCGATCCGCATCCCGACGCCGAACGTCTCGCTGGTCTCGCTGGACGTGAACCTGAAGAAGCCGGCGACCAAGGATCAGATCAATGCGGTGATGCAGGATGCGGCGAAGGGCGAGCTGAAGGGCATCATGGACTACAACACGGCCCCGCTGGTCAGCGTCGATTTCAACCATTGCCCGGCCTCCTGCACCTTCGATGCGACGCAGACGGCGGTGGTGGATGGGGCGTTGGCCCGGGTGCTGGGTTGGTACGACAACGAGTGGGGCTTCTCCAACCGGATGTCCGACACGGCGGCCTTGTTCGGCAGCCTGTAGAGCAACGCCACGCGTCATGGCCGGCCTGATCCTCGGGTCAAGCCCGAGGACGGCCATGACGGAAAGCAGGGAATTCCGGCCATGGCCTTCCGTACCCTCGACCGCCTGGACGTCGCCGACAAGCGTGTGCTGCTTCGCGCCGACCTCAACGTCCCGGTGCGCGACGGCCGGATCTCCGACATGACCCGGCTCGAGCGTCTGACGCCGACGATCCGCGAGTTGGTCGGCAAGGGCGCCAAGGTGATCGTGTGCAGCCATTTCGACCGGCCGAAGGGCAGGCGGGTGCCTGAGATGTCGCTCGGGCCGATCGCTATCGCGCTGGGCGAGGTGCTGGGCCAGCGCGTGCGCTTCGCCGAAGACTGTGTGGGCATCGTGGCGCAGCAGGCGATCGATCGCATGGCGCGCGGCGACGTGCTGGTGCTGGAGAACACCCGCTACCACGCGGAGGAGGAGAAGAACGGTCCGGCCTTCGCCGCCGAACTGGCGAAGCTCGCCGACGTCTACGTGAATGATGCGTTCTCGGCCGCCCACCGTGCGCATGCCAGCACCGAGGGCGTGGCACATCTGCTGCCCGCCTATGCCGGGCGGCTGATGCAGGCGGAACTGGAGGCGCTGGACGCGGCTCTGGGGACGCCTGTGCGTCCTGTCGCGGCGATCGTCGGCGGGGCCAAGGTCTCCACCAAGCTCGATCTGCTGGGCAATCTGGTCGCTAAGGTGAACGCGCTGGTGATCGGCGGCGCGATGGCCAACACGTTCCTGTCGGCACAGGGCGTCGCGGTCGGCCGATCGCTGCAGGAGGCCGAGATGCACGCCACCGCGCTGGAGATCCTGGCGCGTGCGAAGGCGGCTGGCTGCGAGGTGCTGCTGCCAACCGACGCGGTGGTGGCGAACGAGCTGAAACCCGGGGTGGCCACGCGGACTGTGCCAATCGGCGCGGTGCCCGAGGATGCGATGATCCTGGATGTCGGCCCCGCCAGCGTGGACGCGCTGATTGGCCATCTTGCCGGCTGGAAGACGCTGGTCTGGAACGGCCCTCTGGGTGCGTTCGAGACGCCGCCCTTCGATGCCGCAACCATGGCATTCGCCAAGGCGGTGGCGGACGCGACAGGGAAGGGCGCGCTGCGCAGTGTTGCGGGCGGTGGCGACACCGTCTCGGCGCTGCGGCACGCCGGCGTGATCAATAGGATGAGCTATGTCTCGACCGCGGGGGGTGCTTTTCTTGAATGGATGGAGGGCAAGACCCTGCCGGGGGTTGCCGCGCTGGGATGAGGCCTAAGCCGGGCTGACGATCGCCACAGATTCGACGGTGGCGACAAGTCCGCCATCTTCCCCCGAGGCGTGTTGCCCCTGGGCGGACTTATCGCCAAGTTGGGGTTGGATAAGGCCCAAGCGGACAAGGCGGCATGAGCGACCTGTACGACAGCGACATCGTGATCTGGTCCGAACGCCAGGCTGAACTGCTGCGCCGCGTGGCGGCTGGTGAGCCGGTGAACGAAGCGCCCGACTGGCCGAACATCATCGAGGAGATCGAGAGCGTGGGCAGCGAGCAATGCCACGCCGTCGAGTCGCTGCTGCTGCGGGCACTCATCCACATGCTGAAGGCGGAGGCGTGGCCGCTGTCGCGCGACGTGCCGCACTGGCAAGCCGAGGCGCGGGTGTTCCGCGCCCAGGCGCGCCGCCGGTTCGTGCCCTCCATGCGCCAGAGGATCGACTTTGCCGGTATCTACGCCGACGCTCTGCGGGGTCTGCCGGACACGATCGACGGCGAGGCGCCGCTGCCGGTGCCCGATGTCTGTCCGGTCACGGTGGACGATCTGCTGAGCGAGGATTGAGGCAGCATGAGACAGGCGCAACGCTCCGCGCTGGCTGTACCGCGTTAGTCGCGTTGCGAGCCTACTTGGCAGGGCCTGACATCTTCCTTACCGACGCCGGCCAATGGGCGGAGCGCAAGAAGAGAATCTGCGCGCATCACGGCCTCGTCGGCATTTCCCCCCTCGACCATCCGTCCGACGAGCCGCCCTGGGGGGCATTGCCCGATTGGCGGCGCATCGCGTCGCGCAACGAGGCGCTCATCCGCTCCTGTGCCCTCATGATCGCCAACCTGACGCCGTTCCGCGGCCCGAGCGCCGATGTCGGCACGGTTTACGAAGTCGGCTTCATGCGCGCGCTCGGCCGGCCGGTCTTCGGCTACGCGACGACCGCGACGCCGTTCACCCAGCGCATGCTGGATTTTGCCGCCGCGCTCGGTGGCGCAACAACCGGCGCCGACGGCTTCAGCCGCGACGCCGATGGCATGCTGATCGAACAGTTCGACCTGTTCGACAACCTGATGATCGAGGCAGGCATCCTCGGCTCCGGCGGCGTTCTCGTGGTGGAGGAAATCCCGACGGCGCAACGCTGGACCGACCTCACGGTCTTCGAGCGCTGCGTGCGCGCAGCCGTGGCTGCGTGCGCTCAACCGACGGGAAGCTGATCCGCGTCCGCCTCGCGTAGCCGCCGAAAGCGGCGGCGGCACGACGCCCGTCAGACCTTCCGCACGCCCCAGAACAGCGGGATCGCGCATTTCACGATATCAGTGACGTTATTGCGGAAGGCAGTGGGCTGGAACACCTGACCCAACGGAACGAACGGCACCGTCTCGAACGCGCGGCGTTGGATCTGCTCGCAGATCGCCCGCTGTGCGTTCAGATCGGGAGCGTCGAACCATTGCTGGCGCATCGCCTCCATTTCCGGATCGGTCGGCCAGCCGAACCAGCCGCCCTTGCCGTTGCCGCGCAGCGGATAGGAACTGCCGGGATTGGACACCGTCAGTCCACCCCAGAGCGTGCAGAAGCTGTTCCAACCGCCTTTGTCGGGCGGCGCGGTGTTGGCGCGGCGTGACACCACCGAACCCCAGTCCATCGCCATGAACTCGACATTCAGCCCGACTTCCTGAAACAGGCTGCGCGTCACCTGCGTGATCTGCGCGAGCGCCGGCTGATCGGTGGGCGACATCAACAGGACTGGCTCGCCGCTGTACCCGGACTCCGCCACCAGCTTCCGGGCCAGTGTCATGTCACGCGGACTGGACAGCACTTCGAGCCCCGCCGTGTTCGCCATCGGGGTTCCGTCGGTGAAGAAGCCGACCGGAAAGCGTCCCAGGTCGGTCTGCTCGCCGACGATGGTCTGCACGAAGGTTCGCTGGTCCACCGCCGGCAGGATCGCGCGCAGCAGCTTCGGATTGTCGAACGGCGGATACAGATGGTTGAACGCCAGCACGCCGAGCCAGCCGAACGGGTCGAACACCTTGACCTGCACGCCGTCCGCCATCTTCAGCATCGGCACGAGGTCGATCAACGGCAGTTCCACCCAATCCACTTCGCCGGTCTGCAGGGCGGCCGCCGATGTGGCGGGGTCGGGCTGCACGATCCACTCGACCCGGTCGAAGTTCACCACCTTGCCGCCGGAGAAATACGCCGGCTTCTCCGGCCGAGGCACGTATTTGTCGAACTTCGCCCAGGCGGCCGATGCGCCGGACACCCATTCGCTGGTCAGGAAGCGATACGGCCCGGAGCCTACATATTCCTTGATCTGCTCGGACGGCGGGGTGCGCGCCATCCGTTCCGGCATCATGAAGCAGTTGCGTGCGCCGAGCGCGTAGAGCATCTGGCGGAAAGGCTGCTTCAGACGGATCTGGAAGCGTCTGTCGTCGAGCGGCTGCATCTCCTCGGTGAGCGATGCGAGCTGCTGGCCGAACGGATCCTTCGCCGCCCAGCGCGTGAGCGAGGTCGTGCAATCGATCGCGCGCACCGCCTCATTGTCGTGGAACAGCAGCCCGTCGCGCAGCGTGAAGGTCCAGGTGAGTTCGTCGGACGAGACCTCGTGGCCGGCGCACATCTGCGGCTGCGATTCGACCGCATCGTCGATCCCGTAGAGCGTGTCGAACACCATGTAGCCGTGGTTGATGGCGACCGTGGCGGTGGTCCAGACCGGGTCCGGGTTCGCCAGATTGGCCTGCGGCACGAAGCGCAGCGTCTTCGCCGAGCCTTGCGCGATGGCCGGCCGGCCCAGACCGACGCTGCCGAGTGCCGCCCCCGCAGCGGCGCCCTTGAGGATGTCCCTGCGTCGCATCGCCACGTCTCCCTGCATGCGGGCCATTCATGGTGCGCCTGCCCGGCATAGGGCTATCTGACCACAGGCGACTGGTCTAGGGTCCGCCCCCGCCATGAGCCCGACATCCGATCCCGCCCCCGGCCCGTCCGGCGGTGTCCGACCGCCCTCGTTCATCTATGGCATCATCGGGCTGTTGGTCGCGGTGCTGCTGCTGGCCACCGGGGCGTTCGTCTGGCTGACCCGCGACGGCACGGCCTCGCTGATTGGGGGTTCGTTCACGCTGGAGGACGGCAACGGCAAGCAACTCACCGACCGCGACTTCCGCGGCAAGTATCTGCTGGTCTACTTCGGCTACACCTTCTGTCCGGATGTGTGTCCCACCACGCTGACCGAGGCGGCGGACGCGCTGGATCGCCTTGGACCCAAGGCCGACAGGCTCCAGCCGCTGTTCATCACGGTTGATCCGAAGCGCGACACGCCGGCCGTCGTGAAACAGTATGCCGCGGCGTTCAGCCCTCGTTTGATCGGCCTGACCGGTTCGCCGGAACAGATCGCGCAGGTGGCCAAGGAATATCGCGTCTATTACGCGGAACATCGCACCGGCCCGGGTCCTGGCGACTACACGATGGACCACAGCTCGATCCTTTACCTGATGGGGCCGGACGGAAGGTTCATCGCGCCGATCCGCGCGGACGAGACCGGCGCCGAGATGGCGGCCGAGATCGCAAGGTTCATGTCGTGACCGGAAGGCAATTCGGGAGGGTTCGGCGAATGCGTCGTCTGTTTCTGGCTGCGATCATGCTCGCCATTCCGGTCCAGGGTTTCGCAGAAGCGAATGGCATCAAATTGGAAGATGCATGGTCGCGCGCGGCGGCGGCAGGCCGCGTCGGGGTCGTGTATCTCACCATCACCGACACGGGCGCGGCCGATCGGTTGACCGCCGTCGCGTCACCGGTTGCCGCGAGCGCCGGCCTGCACGAATCCTACGACGACCACGGTGTGGCGAAGATGCGCAGCGTCGCGGCGCTGCCGGTGGAGCCTGGCAAGCCGGTGTCGCTGGCGCCGGGCGGTTATCACATCATGCTGACAGGCCTGAAGCAGCCGCTGCACCAGGGCGACGAATTTCCGGTCACGCTGACCTTCGATAAGGCCGGTGCGGTGACCACGACGGTCACGGTGCGGAAGGCCGGCGCCAGCATGCCGATGGGCCACGAAACGATGGGCGGCATGCAGATGCACGACATGCCAATGCAGGGTGGTCAGCGTCAGTGATGCCAGCCGCCGCCGTGCCAACCGCCGCCCCAGCCTCCGCCGAAGCCGATGGCGACCGAGGGAGCGAAGAATGCCGGTCCGTAGAAGCCGGGGTAGGCATACGGCCAGGCAGGATACGGGTAGGCAGGGTAGGGGTACGACGCGAACCCCGATGGCGGTGCCTGCACGCTATTTCCGTGAGCATACATGCACTGGGTATAGCTGACGTCGTAGAGTTGCTGGACACTGCCGTAGGCTGCGGCGGCGTTGTTGGTGCCGACCGCGCTGCCGGCCAACAGGCCGGTGGCCCCGCCGATGACCGCGCCGGCACCGGCCGCGCCACCGAGTGACCCGATGGCGGCGCCCAGGCCGGCACCCAGCGCCGTCCCGACGACAGCACTGCCGACCCCGCTCTGCGTGGCAGCAACGGACGGCGATGCCCCGCCCGTTTGCTGCCAGGCGAATTGCCGGCAGGCGGCATCGTCCTGCTGGAAGGCCTCGAAATTCTTGCCCTGGCCGGGCAAGGCCATGACCGACGGCCCGGTGGGCGGCGGCACGGCGCAGGCGCCCAGGGACAACGTGGCTGCAAGGGCAATCGGCAGTGCGGCGCGGCGCATCGGTGGAGTTCCTTATGGCGGCAGTGGGCGCTGCCCACTACCTTATACCAAATCGGCGTCGGCGCGATGAAAGACATGACATCGTCGGTCCATGTACCGGATCGACAATGGCTGAGCCAAAGGACAGAGGCTGGGCCAAAGGACTGAGGCTGGGCCAAAGGACTGAGGCTGGGCCAGCGGCTCAATTCGGGCCGTCTGGTCATTGTTAATGCAATATCTACTGCACTGCGGTATAATTCCTCCCCATGGAAAACCAGACCGGCCGCTCTCCGCTCGTGCACCCGCGGCCACACGACAAGTATCTGCACCTGATCGTATCGGCGCAGAAGCTGCCCCCGGTAACGACCGCGGTTGCGCATCCGTGC
>Ga0210402_10001883_pt1 | contig 21005 bp, 21 predicted proteins | sample IncBWC7MmetaG_FD_161055 | JGI IMG/M metagenome (GOLD analysis project Ga0210402, IMG submission 161055) | Forest soil microbial communities from Barre Woods Harvard Forest LTER site, Petersham, Massachusetts, United States - Inc-BW-C-7-M | ecosystem: Environmental > Terrestrial > Soil >... | reverse complement strand
TCGGGGCATTTCTCGCCCTTCTCGGCACCGGGACCATTCAGCGGACCCTTGCACTTCCGCCGATCGAAACTGGCGATGTGGCCGCTGTCGAGCGGCAGCCAAGCGACGCCCTCTCGGTCGACATCCATCCCGCGGATGCCGAAGCCGGGCAACGGGATCCTATAGAGCTCGGTCAAGGCGGTTTCGGACGGGTTTGGGCCCGGTGCGACCCGCATGATATAGCCGGGATGGGCTAGGCTCGATCCCCAGATCGCGCCATCGGCCGGCGAATAGGAGATCGCGTACATCCCGTAGGCAATGCGGGTATCCTTGGCCGGGTCGATCGGTTGGCCCGGCTCATTCCATTCTGCGGTTCGCTTCCAGTCGCCGACGGTGTCAACGATAAACGGCGTCCAACCCTGAGACTTGACGGGGTCGTGCGTCTGCCAGAACAGCTTGGTGTTGATCCAGCCGACGACCGCTGCCTGCGGTACCGGCGCACCGCCGAGCCCCGTATTGTTGCTGAGCCACAGCGTGTTGTCGGCATCCTCAACGAAGTTCAGGTGATGCGTGCCAAAGCAGGTGTCGATCATCGTGAACTGCTTGGTCTTCGGATCGAAGACTGTGACCTGACGCGAGTTCTGGAAGAACCCGTCATGCGGCACGTCGAGCGGATAGAGTTGAGCCGAGCGAAGCAGCGAGCCCTTCTTGCAATAATCCGGGACATCCTTCGGTGACCGGTTCTGCGCGGCGTAGTAGACGCGGCCGTCCTGGTCCATCGCCGAGGTGTGCGCGTTGACCTTGCTGTCCCAGGTCTGCTCCATGCCCCAATAAGCCGATGCGACGACGACCTCATTGGCGAGTGCTGAACTCGGCGTGCCATCGCGCACCGGCGGCTGGATCGTGGTTTTGGTGTTTTTCACCGGGTCAAGCACCGGCTGCAGGCTGGTACTGAGCTCGGTGTCGCCGTAGATCGGGCCATACGCGTTGATGGTCGGGTTGCGCCGGTCGGTCGTCGTCAGATCATGCAGATAGTGCTTTGGGTCGAGCCAGTCGCGCACCGTGATCACGAGGTTGCGCTCGATCCCGACCGGTCGTGGCGGGCTGCGACCTGGCAGCGCTCCGGCCTTGACGCGATCGGTCCAATCCGCGAGCGCGGCGAGGTGACCGCCATCGGGCGTCATGACCTGGGTGATGAAGTTGAGCATGTCGTGCCCGGCGGGGCCGGCGGACAGCCGCTGCGACCAGGCATCGCGCGACGAGTCGAATTCACCGAGCGCGGCCGGAATGTTCCGCGTCGCATAGTTGCCGATCTGGTGGCAATTGCCGCAGCCGTTGGTCTTGACGAAGTTGAGCCACTGCTCCTGGGTCTTGAAGTTTTCCGGGATGCCGTTGCCCTTGTCGCCGGTTCCGGGGAAGCGGCTCTTGTCCGGCACGCGGATCATCGAGGCCCAGTAGATGGCCGGATAGTACTGCGCTGCCGCGGCCAGGCTCGGCGCAACCATGGCGGTCAAATTGAGCGGCTTCCCAAGCTGCGCCGGCACCTTCTCGGAATCCACCAGGCCATAGCCACGTACCCACACCCGGTAGCTGGCTTTTGGCAGGTCGGGGATGACGTAGCGGCCTCGCTCGTCGGTGACGACGATCTTGGCGAAGCGGGTGCCGAGATCACGGGTCTCGGCAATGATCCAGACCCCGGCCTCCGGGCCAAACCGGCTGGTGACGGTCCCGCCGATCGACTTGTCGTCAATCGTGACCGTCGTTGGGTCGCTTGCTTTAGGCTCGGTCGGCTGCTGAGCGCGCGGCGCACCGGGGGCAAAGAGAAATGCGGTGACGGCAACAATCGACAGCGCAATCTTGCGGCGGCAGACCACGTTCCCTCCCCGGCGGCACTCGCCTGATTGTTACCCGACAGCATATCCCAGCAATCAGACAGCGGAAACCGCGAATATTGCCCCTGGAACCCGTTCAGCGGTTGGTCGAGGGAGGTCTTGGGAGCGCTTCCGTCACCGGCCCGGTATAGCCAGTTGTCACACCACGACATCGCGCGCCTTCAGGGTTGCGCGTGGCGTGGTCACGGTGAAGTCACCCCCCCGAATGTTCGCCGGCTGGGCCGTCCTGTGGCCATTGCCTACGTGGAATCGGGTGTGATCATTGTCCTTGGCAGCCATTGGTTCCTTGATCGCCTTATGCTGTTGGTGTGAGCGCCGAGGCCAGGCCGAGACCAAAAATGCTAGGAGATTGCCCGCCTGAGGTCGCGAGCGATGTGAGTGTTCCTCGAAGAGCATTCCTTGGGCTCGTGGCCGCGTCTGGCCCCCTGGCGTCTCGCGTGTGGGCACAGCCTGTCAGCCTGCTCGGGGCGTACGATGTCAGACAGTTCGGTGCCACTGGAGACGGCAAGACTCTCGATACACCGACCGTGAACCGGGCCATCGCGGCTGCCGCCGCGAGCAAGAACACCGTGGCCGGCATCGGCAAACGGGGACGAACAACTCATGCCAAATCCTGAGCCGCCATCCGTTCTATAGCGTGACCCCTACCTGGGACTGCTGGTGCGCCCAGGGTGCGATGTGTATGGTCCGCTGTGAGGACCGGATGGCGCAAATGCTACAGGAACTGCCAGCAGACACGCGGGTGGCCAGCAGGTCACATCGACACCAAACGGACGCTCGACGATACAGCGGCCTGTGCTATAGCCCTCCCAGATAGTGTGCAATCGCATCGATATCGCTGTCCGTGAACGTCTTCAGCAGTGCCGCCATCCAAGGATTGTTGCCGCGGGTCCCGTCGTGGAAGTCGCGCATGGTCTTACGTAGATAATCGATACTCTGCCCGGCCAGGCGGGGGTTCGCGCTGTCGCCCAGAAAGCCGCTGAGATGACATGCCGTGCACTGCCCCGACCCGGCAACCGCCGCGGCGTGCGCCACGAGATCAGCCGCCGCCCTTGGCTGCTCAAGGTCGGGCCACGACTTATTCTCGAAATATTCCCCAAGTGCCAGCATGTCGCTGCCACTCAGCGTCGCGATGGTCGGTGCCATCGCGTCATTCTTCCTGGCACCACTCTGGAAGTCACGCAGATTGAGAAAGATGTAGCCGGCGTGCTGACCCCAGATGATCGGAATCTCCTTGCTGACTGGAACGCCGTTGCCACCATGACAGGCGCTGCACACGGCAGCCTTGTCCGCAATCGTATTCGTGGCAGCCGTCTGAGCGATTGCCGGTGTGGCAGCGGCACAGGCAATCACCACGCTGGCTATCAGCGGACCGATCCGATCTATCGACGACATATCCTATCCGATGCAGTCCGAGCCGCGACCGACAGGCGCTCGCAAAATCCTGTCGGCTGCCATTGTACCTGAGTTCGGTCAGTTCAGCGTGAAGGCGATGATCGCGTTGCCACGCTTGTAATCGAGTTGCGTGTTGCCGCCGGCGGCCACCACGACATACTGCCTGCCATCAACGGTATAGGACGACGGCGGTGCGTTGACGCCGGCGCCAGCCTGGAAACGCCATAGTTCAGAGCCCGTCCCCGCATCATACGCCTTGAACAGACCATTGCCCTCTCCGGTAAAGACGAGGCCACCGGCGGTTGCCAGAATCCCGCCGATCATCGGCTGCTCGGTCTTCACCTGCCAGGCGATCCGGCCGGTGTTGTAATCCACCGCAGTCACACTGCCCCACTGCTCGGCGCCGGCGATCACCTTGAATGCACCGCCGAGCCACAGTTTGCCGTTCGGATAGGCCGCAGGGGTCACGGTATAGGTCATCGGCTGATGCAGGTTGATCGCATAGGTCAGCCCGAGCCCGGGGTTGATCGCCATCGGCGACCACTCGACTCCGCCATTGGCGCCAGGCAGCATGACCGCCCCCTGCGCGGTGGGCAGCGTCCACATGTTCTGCTGCGGCACCATCGCCTCGGAGTAGCGGATCAGGCTGCAATCATCGGCCTTGTTGACATAGACGTGCCCGGTCTTTCCGGCGTGCAGCACGCCATCGACCATCGTCCCGCCGCTGTCGCGCACCCGCACCAGCACGGTCGGGCTGACCGCGTCGAGGTCCCAGATGTCATGCGCGACGTACTGGAAATGACAAACATACTTTCCGCTGTCGAGATCCACTGAAACGAGCGAGTCGGTGTAGAGGTTGTCGCCGGGACGAACCGCGCCGTCGAGGTCGGGTGAGGGATTGCCGACGACGAAGTAGATCCGGTGACGGGCGCGATCAACCGTGGGATTCTGCCACACGCCACCGCCGAGCTTCTTGTAGGGATCGCCATCCTTGGCGAGTGCAGCCTTCTCGGCCGCGATATCGCGGTGCATGTCACGCCCGGTGGCGTCCGTCGTCGCCCAGACGCCGGACGAATTCTCTGGCACCGTATCGAAATTCCAGATCTGCTTGCCGGTTGCGGCATCATAGGCTCGCACGAAACCGCGGATGCCGTACTCGCCGCCATTGGTCCCGATCAGGATCTTGCCGTCCACCGCGGTCGGCGCCATCGTTTCGCTATAGCCGAGGGTTGGGTCGGCGATCTGGGTTTCCCAAGCCACCTTGCCGGTCTTGGCGTCGAGTGCGACCAGCTTGGAATCGAGCGTCGCCAGATACACCTTGTCCCCAAGCACGGTGACGCCGCGGTTGTTCGGACCGCAGCAATAGATGGTCAGCGGACCCAGCTTCTGCGCGTAGTACCAGATCTGCTCGCCGGTGCGTGCGTTCAGCGCATAGACATGATCGAACGACGTGGTGACGTACATGATGCCATTCACCACGATCGGCGACGTCTCCATCGACTCCTTAACATCGGTCTGGAAGATCCAGGCCGGACGCAGGCGCGAGACGTTGCCGGCATTGATCTGCCCGTTCGGATAGTAGCGGGTCTGCGCGTAGTTGCCGTTGGTCATCAGGAAGTTGTTGCCGTCGGTGTCGGCGCGGTTCAGCAGGTCCTGAGTAACTAGCGACAGGTCGCCGTAGCGCGGCGCCACTGGGGTTTCCTGTGCCCATGCCGGGGACGAGGCGGCAAGCGCTGCCGCACCGACGGTTACGGCGTATCTGACGGACCGATTCATGGCTTTCCCCCACAATTTTCTTTGCCCGGCGGCGGATAACATTGTTCAGCCGAGCGGAACGACCCTACGCGGCCGATTTGGCAAATGCAAAGGGGTCCGCGAAGGGAAGCTTCCGCGACAATGGGCACCGTTCGATGGCGGTAGGGGTTGCTGTTGTGTCATGGAATGTCGGGAAAGCACTGAAGAAGCGCTCTTACGCGGCCCGGAGGGCCGTGCAGTCCGAGTGGCTGCCATCAGTGGTTCGACACCGGGGTGTCCCGTTGGAACCCATCCGCCCGCGGCTCACTTGACGAGCGGTTGCCCTCCATCCGCACGGCGCAGAGGATGGCCCGGGTTTTGTACCATTCAAGGGGAGGCATCCGGCTATGCAGGCATCGCCAAAGATCGCGGTCATCACGGGGGCCGGGAGCGGCATCGGGCGGGCAACCGCGCTTGCGTTGTACGCGGACGGGTTCTCGGTGGTGCTTGCCGGACGCCGCCACAAAATGCTGGAAGAGACCGCCGCGCTCGCCAAGGCGACGCCGCCCCGGATGCTTGTGGTGCCAACGGACGTCACCGACCCGGCCGCCATCGCGTCATTGTTCGACACGGTCAAGGCGACGTACGGCCGGATCGATCTTCTGTTCAACAATGCGGGCATCAGTACTCGCAACATCCCGATCGAAGATCTGTCCCTTGAGCAATGGTCGAATGTCGTCGCGGTAAACCTGACTGGCTCGTTCCTCTGCGCGCAGCACGCGTTCCGCATGATGAAGGGCCAGCAACCGCGTGGCGGGCGCATCATCAACAACGGGTCGGTCTCGGCTCATGTGCCCCGCCGGAACTCAACTCCCTACGCCGCGACCAAGCACGCACTGACCGGGCTGACCCGGTCATTGTCGCTCGATGGGCGCGAATTCGACATCGCCTGCGGCCAAATCGACATCGGCAATGCCGCGACCACGCGCAACGAAGACACGGCACGTGGTCGTCTGCAGGCCAGCGGCAAGGTCGAGGCGGAAGCGCGCATCGATGTGAACGATGTGGCACGCGGGGTCGCCTATATGGCCAGCCTGTCGCTCAAAGCCAATGTCCAGTTCATGACCGTGATGGCGACGAAGATGCCGTATATCGGCCGTGGCTGACGACTGTAAAATCTTCGAGATGGTTGCGCGGGCACGCAACCACTTATGTCGGACTCGCTTCCAGGGCGCGGCGAGAGACAGAAGTGGCCGGCTTCGTCGAGACAATGTGTCGCCCGCGATAAGCGGAGCCTCTGCCGGTTGATATGGCCTGGTCCATCGACCGGCTCGGCAGGAGTGTCCTTCACGTCGCTACCGCAATGGCGGAAATGGATGCCGCAGGCGTGACGCTCTATTCAGACCAGCAGGCGATCGCCAGTACCGGCCGATTCGGCAAGGCAATGATCCGGATGGCATACGTCTTCGGGGAACTAGACCGCGAGATGATCCGGGCACGTGTGGTGGCCGGACTGAATCGTGTCCGCGAACAGGGGGTAAAAAGCTCTTTCGCCCCTCTGTCGGAAGGTAGGTTGAGGAAGCGATCCGCCGGCAACTTGGTGCCGGTCATGGCAGCCTCAAGGAGGCCAGCATAGTCGGATATGGCGGTGGCACCGTCCAGAGAGTCAAACTGGAGATGGAATTGCGCTTGGAGGAAGCGGCGTGATCGGCGCCGTAAGCCGAACGCAGCGACCATCGACCCACGCACTTCGGTGAACGTTCCGAAGACTGTCTGCAAACTTGTCAATATGGTTTCGCTCACCTTCGCTGGCATCATGGGTCATTTCGCAGCGGCGGAACCCAGCGCTCTTCGCGAATCACCACAGTCGGGACGGTGGCCCACCGCACGGCCATCGGACCGTTCGGGCGCCCGCGCTCCACGACCGTGTGGGGACCATTGGCCGGCTCGGTTGAGAAGCATCCAGCGACCGGTCAACAAATGTATCGCCGACCAAGGTTCAGGCTCCGTAATCCTCGACGGTCCGTCAGGTTGATGCGTTGAGACAGGGTTTCATATTCCGCACTTGCCTGCCATCCTGAATCACTTGGCGCGGTTGGATGCCGACTCAGGCGGAACCGTCTCACGACATCGGGCGGCCGGGCCAGGTCAAAAACGCGGAGGATAGATTGCTATGTCAACGCCATTGCATCGTATGCTTCTGGGATTCCTCGCAGCCGTAATTTCCGTACTAACCTTCCATCAGGGCATGTGGGCGTTGCTGCATCTCGCCGGCCAAATGCCGCCCCCTTATCCGACAAGGGGTGTTCCGCCATTTGGAGTGCCGCTGATCATCGACCTGTGCTTCTGGGGTGGCGTCTGGGGGGCCGTCTTCGGATTGGTTCTGCCGAAGCTGTCAGAGCGGTATCCAATGTGGGTACGCGGGCTTGGACTGGGGATTGCGGCGGCCCTGGTTGGCCTGTTCATCGTCCCGCTTATCAAGGGTTTGCCAGTAGCGGGTGGTTGGTCAGCTATGGCGTTTGTGCGCTCATTCCTGATCAACGGGTGCTGGGGAATTGGCGTAGGTCTGCTGTTGCCGCTCCTGATGCGGCGGACCCAATCAATGGCGGCCTGACCTTGTTCTGCACGACGGTCGGCTTCGTCGCCTCGATCAATGCACTCCCGAACGTCCACCATCAATGGTGCGTCCTGAGGCATTTTGGGCCAGATTGCGCCTGGAACCACGATAGACTTGGGGCACGCGCGGATCGCCTGGGACCTGCTGCGAATCTTGGCCGGCCTGGATAGCCGTGGCGCGGATTTGATCGGCTGTTCGTCAGGGACTGACGTGACCCCTGAATTTCTCCGGCGGCCTTGTTCCCCATTGTGAGCGGAGCCCTTCCTCCGCCGGGACGAGGTTTCCGCCGTTCTGCACGTTCAGTCGATCGGTGTCGGCCCAGTGCTCGTGGACGCGGCCCCAGGGATCGGCCCAATAGTCATAGACCTGACTTCCGAGCAGGTGGCGACCGATACCCCACATATGCTCGTACTTGCTCACGCCGGTCAGATATTCGTGGCCGATAAACACGTCGTCGATGTCCTGCACCTCGAATGAAAAGTGATTGAGGCCGGCACGTTCATTCTTCATGCAAAAGAACGCATGGTGATCAACATAATCGTCGCCGGCATCGATCCGGCTGAACTGACCAATGATGTTCTCCTTGTCCCCGGCGTACACATCGTCCGAGCAGACCAAACCCAGAGTTTCGCGGAACCAACGAACGGTCTCCTGATTCTTCGGGGAGCCCATGACGGCGTGGCCGATCCGCTTCACACTGGACGGGCCAGCGGCGAAGCGAATGACCTCGCCGGCACGGTTCAGCGGCTCGACACCAGAGTTGATCGGCTGGCGCACAACCTGGATTGGTTGCACAGACTCTATCCCATGCACGATCTCGATCGTGTAGCCGTTTGGTTCCGTCAGGCGGACCCGCTTGCCGCTACCGGGCTCATCGATCTCCTCGATCCCCGAAGCGCCAGGAAGTTTCGCGATGACCTTGAGTTCATCCTCGTTGCCCACCGTCCACGCGAAGCCAATAAACCTGGGATCGCCCTTCTCGGTGACATGGATATGATGCGCCGCATCTGTTCCGCGCATATAGAGCGCTGTCGGTGTCCGAGCGGCGCGCACCATGCCGAATGCGGTCAGAAATTCCTCCTGCGCATCCAGGTCCGGAGACCGGAGCCGGGCGTATGCCAGGTCGCGCACCTTGATCACTGCCATGAACCCACTCCCATGATGATCCGGCATTTGTCGTCAGGTCGGCATCTCGGCTGAACGTGGCCAGTTTTCCGTGCTTCCGCAAGGTATGGTTCGGCGCGATTGGCGCGATACGGTTCGAGACGCCTATTGGTCACTCCGCGAACTGGCGAATGCCCTGATAACAACCATGCAATAGGAACACCCTCAATTCACCCATAGCAGCCAGGGCAGTCCCACGCCGAGGAACACGATCAGACTGACGGCGCCGAAGATCGTCCCCAGCCGCCAGAAGTCCTTTGCCGGCAAATACCCGCTACCGGCGTAGATCGGCCCTGGCCCGGTGGCATACGGGGTAATGATCCCCATCAGCCCAAGTGTCATGCTCAGTGCCAGGGCGGCCGCGGTCACATTCATGCCCGGGATCGCTACTGCGACCGCCAGCATGGTCGGCAGCAGTGCCGTCGTGTGCGCCGTCAGGCTCGCGAACAGGTAGTGCAGCAGGAAGAAGGCCGTCACAAGCGCAACAAGCGCCGGCACGACAGGCAAGTGGGCGAGCTGGCCGCTCAGCAGCCCCGCGAGCCATTTCACCATACCGACCTGGGCCAACCCACTGGCGAGCGTCACCAGGGTGCCAAACCAGATCAGCGTGTTCCAGGCGGGCTTGTTGGCCAGCAGGTCGTCCCAGCTCACGGTGCGGGTCAGCACCAGGCCGGACACGACGACAAGCGCCGCCGTGGTGGCGTCCACCACGCTGCCGCCGAACACCCACATGCCCAGCGCGCACAGTACCAGCACTGCCAGCACGATTTCGCGTCGCGACAACGGGCCGAGATTGTGCAGCTCCTGGCGCGCCCAGACCGGCACCTCGGGGCTCAGTTTCAGCTCCGGCGGATATACCTTGTAGGCGAGCCAGGGCGTGCCGAGCAGCAAGATAACGCCGACCGGCAGGAAGCCCCAGAACCAGCCGCCCCAGGTGATCTGGACGTGCAGCGTCTTGCGGATCAGTTCGATCGCCAGCAGGTTCGGCGCCACGCCGGTGAGGAACATCGAGCTGGTGACGCAGGTCGTTGCAAGGGCGGTCCACATCAGGTAGCCGGCGATCCGCCGCGACGATGGGTCATTGGGCAGCGAACCGTACAGCCCCGGCAGATGCTTGATCACCGGAAACACCGTGCCGCCGCTGCGCGCGGTGTTCGATGGGGTGAACGGCGCCAGGGTCGCATCGGCGAACGCCACGGCGTAGCCGAGTGACAGGGTGCGTCCGCCGAGCCACGCCACCAGCAGCAGCGAAATGCGCTTGCCCAGCCCGGTCTTCTCGTATCCGAGCGAAAAGATGAACGCGGCGAAGATCAGCCAGACGGTGGAGTTGGCAAAGCCGGACAGCGCCCAGCTCACCGCCGCGCCGGTCGGATTGAAGTCCGCGCGCGCGAGTTGGGCCGGATCGAACAGGACGAAGCGGGCAAGTGCCGCGGCGGTGGCCACGCCGACCAAGCCGACGGCCGCGGCGGGTATCGGCTCGACGATCAGGCCGGTGATCACCGCGGCGAAGATTGCGAAGAAATACCAGGCATGCTGCGGCAGGCCCTCCGGCACGGGCGACAGCGCGATCGCCGCGCCGACCAGCAGCGGCAGCAGCATCGTGAGGCTGCGCAAGACCGAGGGTCGGCGGACAGGGGCGGTCCGGAGCCCCGGCGGGGCGGCTTGTGTGGTGCTCATGGCGATCTCCTTGCCGGCGCCATGTGCACCGACAATGGGGAAAATAGACCGGACGGGAGGCGTCCGCCTTGATCCGGATCAATCGCAGACGTGGCGCTACCTCCACCACGCGGTGCTCCGGACGGATCCGCTGGACGGCGGTTCGCGGCGGGGCGCACCGGGCGCTCAAAACCGCTGGGGGCGGTACGGCTAACAGCGTTGATTTGCTGCGAGTGACGAAGGAAGTCCTCCGCGCATCACGCACGGTGCTGCGGAGCGGCACGGACCTTCTGTCGCAGACTGCAATTGATCCCCGATAATGTGCAAAACGCACCGCAACGCAAAACCGACTTTATCGGGTTCCGCGCTATTTGGGGTGGGTAGAAACGTCGTCACGCGGGTAGCCGCAGGTCGGGCTTGCCGGCCAGCCGATAGATGATGGCCTTGAGGTTGCGGGCTGAGCGGTAGCGGCCTGCGCCATGCTATTGATGCCCTCGATCAGGCCGTTGGCGATCCCTCGGGTCAAGCACCCGGGGGCAGCCCCGCTGTCGAACCATCGCAGGATACCGTCCCGATGACGCTTTACCGAGCGCGCGGCATCGATGACCAGTTCGATCCGGCTATGCGTGGCCCAGAAGTACCACTTCTTCAAATAGCTTGCCCCCGCCTGCTCAGATGGCTGATCATAGAACTCCTGAAAGGCGAGGCGGCCTGATACGCACGTGCAGTCTTGAGGTGGCCCGTGGGCAGACCTCCGAGCGTCGCGCGCTGGCGGTCGGACAGCGTTTGCGGGTTGCGCAGCCAGATATAACGCGTGCCTCGCAGCAGACTTTGCGTTTTCTGTTCGCTGCGTCGCGCCTGCTCGACCGCGTCGTTGATGATCTTGACGGCATGGAACTGATAGCCTGCCCTCGGACTTGATCCGAGGGAAGGTGATGGCGGCATTCGGCAGGTACTCAGCGATGCCCTTGATGAAGGCCGGGCTCATATCGATACAGACCTCGCTGATCGCGTCAGGGCTACCGCCATGCGCGGCGAGGTCATCGGCGGAGGCGGCTATGGTGTCGTCATCCTCCGGGTCAAGCTCGGGGGCAGGCTCTTGCCCTCGGTGGCGAACACGACGCTGGCGCGGTCGATGTCAACAAACAAAGTGACGTAGTCGTGGCCGCGCAGCGCAGCGGTCGTAGCCTGCCCACGGGTTTGACCCGTGGGATGGCGAGCCGGGTCACGCCCGATGCGCCGGCGCGCGCCCGAGCCTGGTCCACATAGTGATGAACCACACGCCACCGCCTGGTGTCGTGCTCGCCCACAATCCGGGCCACCGCTTTGACCGGCATGGCCGAGAGATAACCCATGCCCTCGGGCTTGACCCGAAGGATGGTTATGACCAACGCCTCGAACAGTAATGTAAAGCCACTCTCTGGCCGCGCCCACAGCCTGCCACCGGGCTTGACCCGGTCGGCACGTTGGCTGTCCTGACGCCGCACTTGTCGCAACGCACGCGCGGCACGCGGGCATTCAAATAGGCCTGGTGCGGGAAGAAGTTGATGTGACGCCCAAGCTTGCCCCCGCGAAAGCGGGGGTCATCTGCTCGGTGTCGTAGGCTGGGCAGTCCGGCCGTGCGAATCGCATTGCCGTCTCATCAGATTTGCACCAGAACCTTTCGTGCTAACCATCCAGCTCCGAATAGCGGCGGAAGATCCCGGTTTCCCTGAACGGTACGCGCCGTTCGCTCGCCAGATAGGCCTTCAGGCGCGGCCGTTCCGCCACTGCCTTGTGCAGAGACATCACGCGTGGCAGCCTCGTCAACTCTCGCTCGGACGCGAGAGGAAACGCGAAACGCAATCCTTCAACCAACTGGAACAAGGACAGATCAGCATAAGTGACGGAGCTACCGACCAGGTGATCCGCACCCGCCGGGTTCGCCTTTAGAATCCGCTCGAACCAGCCAAGAAACTTCGGCATCCGGTCACTGCGGAAGACCGCGGCACGCGCGATGGCCTCATCCTTCTGTTCGTGGAACCACTTATCCTCATCGATCGGATGGTGCGAATTGTACACCTCTTTGACGATGTCAGTAATCGTGAGCTGTATCTGATGCGTCCATAGCCGGCCGTCTTCTTCGGTTGGCGCAAGTCCGATCCGCCCGCCCAGATACAGCAAGATCGCCGCGGTGTGGCTGACGATCATGTCGCCGTCGCGCAGGAACGGAGGCGCAAACGGGATGTATGACGAGCCCTCACCGCTCATCAGCGCCAGCATGGCGGGAACGCCGTGTCCGTCGCTCTCCAAGCCGCGCGCCACGTCGATATAGGCGGCCCCTGCATCTTCAAGCGTAAGGCGAACGAACTCGCCGCGTCCCTGAATTTCCGGCCAATAGAAGAAGTCGTAAGCCATGGCGCACCTCTCCTGCCAATGATGGTGAGACCGCATCGTTGCCACGGAAGGTCCTGCGGTTCTAGCCGGTCTGCCGCCGTGTCAATCCAATTTGGGATGCGGACCCGCAACGAACTCAACACCATCGGCAGAGTGGCCGGTCTCGCCACCATGCTGGTGGCGCAACGGGTACCGAGCGCCACGCCGCCCGGGACCTGGACTCTACGACGCGCTACGGCATTGGCCCCGCTCAAGCCACACTGGGCTGCTCGCAAATGTTTGCAGCTAGCAGCTTGTCGGACTTATGGCCATTGGGCGACGTGTGCGAGAATCGTGATGACGATTCGCATACACACTCGGATGGCCCTGTATGAGCAACTTCCCCCAATTGATCGCGACACTGGGTTCCTGCTTCCACCTTCGGTGGACGAGTGGTTGGCTGAGACGCATTTGGCGCGCTTCGTCGTTGAGGTGATCGACGGCCTCGACCTGACGGGTATGTGCAAGAGCTACCGCGGTACCGGTTCGGCCTGCTAGCAGCCGGCACTGCTGCTTGGCATTTTGGTGTATGGCTATGCAACGGGGGTGTTTTCGAGCCGCAGACTGGAGCGCGCGACCTATGACAACGTGGCGTTCCGCTTGATTGCGTCGAACGAGCATCCTGACCACGACGCCATCGCCACGTTCAGGCGGCGCTTTCTCAAGGACATCGAGACGCTGTTCGTCCAAGTGCTGGTGCTGGCGCGCGAGATGGGCGTGCTGAAGCTGGGCACGGTGGCGCTCGATGGCACCAAGGTCCATGCCACGCCAGCCGGCACAGAGCGCTGTCCCATGAGCACGCGGGCAACCGCCGCATCACCGGTCAGCCTCCAACAAGCTGACCGCCTATGAATCCGACAAACCGCCGCGCCGGAATCGGTTACGGATCATGCAGCGACGATTGACGCCCAACTGTGGCAATCGAGACTCACCGGCGCAACCACACGGCCGGCGGACGGCGCCCGCCGGCCGAAACTGGCTAATTGACGACAGGCCCTAGCCTATACGACGCGATCGGCGAAGCAGATGCACCGGTCTTGCAATAGCAGGCCGCGGCACGAGGTTGTGTGCGATGGGAATGCGCATTGCGGTCCTGCTGTTGCTGCTAGCGATCGGCCTGGGCGTCGTCGCCTGCGGCGCGCGGCGCACCGAGGTCTATCTCTGGCCGCCTGCCGCCGACGTCGCCGATCCGTAGCCGAACTCAGTCCTGGGTGCCGAGGTCTCGCGCCACTTCGGGGGCGTGCAGCAGACGATCAATCTTCGTCGCATACTCGATCGCCGTGTCGGGCTGAAACGTCAGGTCGGGCGCGAACTTCAGCCGCAGCGAATGGGCCACCTGCCCGCGCAGAAACGGTGTGGCGCGCTTCAGCGCTGGCAGCAGCGCGTCCACATCCGATCGGCCGAGCCGCGCGACGAAGGCAATCGCGTGCTTCAGATCGGGGCCGATGCGCACCTCGGTGACCGTGATCTGCGCATCCGCCAGATCCGGATCGCGCAACTCGTGGCGCGCGAAGACGCCGGCGAGTACGTGGCGGATCTCCTCCGCCACGCGCAACTGGCGTTGCGACGGGCCAGCAGCCTGCTTCCTCAAGCCGGGACCATCTCCGTCTCGAAGCACTCGATCACGTCGCCTTCCTGCAGGTCGTGGAAGTTGGCGAATGACAGCCCGCACTCGTAGCCGCGCGCCACCTCGCGCACGTCTTCCTTGAAGCGCTTCAACTGCGACAGCTCACCGTTGTGGATCACCACGTTGTCGCGCAGAACACGCACGCCGGAACCGCGCTTGACCAGGCCGTCGGTGACCATGCAGCCGGCGACCTTGCCGACCCGGGTGATGCTGAACACTTTCCGAACTTCGGCATAGCCAAGGAACCGTTCGCGTTCCTTTGGCGCAACCTTGCCCTGCACCAGCTTCTCGATGTCATCCGCGACCTCGTAGATGATCGAGTAGTAGCGTATGTCCACGCCCTCGCGGTGCGCCAGGTCACGGGCCTGCGCGGTGGCGCGCACGTTGAACGCCAGGATCACGGCGTCGGACGCATTGGCGAGCTGGATATCGCTCTCGGTGATCTGGCCGACAGCGGCGTGCAGCACGCGGACCTTCACCTCCTCATGCGCCAGCTTGAGCACGGTTGCCTGGATCGCCTCCGCGCTGCCCTGCACATCGGCCTTGATCAGCACCGCGACTTCCTTCTGCTCGCCGGCCTGGATGCGGGCCAGCATCTGGTCGAGCGTGCCGCGCGCGCCGGCTGTCGCACCGGCCGCCTTGTCGCGCAGCTTGCGCGTGCGGAACTCGGCGATCTCGCGGGCGCGGCTTTCGTTCTCCACCGCGACGAACGGCTCGCCGGCCGATGGCACGCCCGCCAGACCGAGGATCTCGACCGGCGCCGACGGGCCTGCCTCGGTCACCGTGCGGGCCTTGTCGTCCAGCATCGCACGCACGCGGCCCCACTCGGCGCCGGCGACCACGATATCGCCCTGCCGTAGGGTGCCCTTCTGCACCAGCACGGTCGCAATCGGACCGCGGCCACGATCGAGCCGGCTCTCGATCACCGCGCCCTCCGCGGCGCGGTTGGGATTCGCCTTCAGATCGAGGATTTCGGCCTGCAGCGCGATCGCCTCGGCCAGCTTGTCGAGGCCGGTCTTCTTGGTCGCCGAGACCTCCACATCCTGCGTCTCGCCTCCCATGTCTTCAACCACGACCTCGTAGCTGAGCAGTTCCTGCCGCACGCGGGTCGAATTGGCGTCCGGCCTGTCCATCTTGTTGATGGCGACGATCAGCGGCGCGCCAGCCGCCTTGGCATGACGTATCGCCTCGATGGTCTGCGGCATGACGCCGTCATCCGCCGCCACCACCAGCACGACGATGTCGGTCACCGATGCGCCGCGGGCGCGCATGGCGGTGAACGCCTCGTGGCCCGGCGTGTCGATGAAGGTGATCTTCTCGCCGCCCGGCATCTCCACCTGATAGGCGCCGATATGCTGGGTGATGCCGCCCGCCTCGCCGGCCGCGACATCGGTCGAACGCAGTGCATCGAGCAGCGACGTCTTGCCGTGGTCAACATGGCCCATGATGGTGACGACCGGCGGCCGAGGCAGCAGCTCCGACTCGGTGTCGGCGGCGCCTTCCAGGCCCATCTCGACGTCGGATTCCGACACACGGCGCGCGCGATGGCCGAATTCCTGCACCACCAGTTCGGCGGTATCGGCATCCAGCGTCTGCGTGATGGTCGCCATCACACCGAGCTTCATCAGCGCCTTGACTACCTCGCCGGTGCGCGCGGCCATGCGGTTGGCCAGTTCCTGCACCGTGATCGTATCCGGCAGAATGACGTCTCGCACTACTTTCACCTGATCCGATCGCAGCAGTTCCAGCTCGGCCTGGCGGCGTTCGCGCTCGCGCTGCCGCCGAACCGAGGCCAGCGAGCGGACGCGTTCGTCCTCGCCCTCGATCGCAGCCTGAACGTCGATGCGGCCAGTGCGGCGTCCGCTGTCAGTGCCCTTCTTCGCGACGGCAACCTGCGGCTTGCGGGGTACCAGCGCGCCGCCCGGCCTGCGGATCGGGCGTGCATCGTCGTCTTCCTCGGCGCCTCGCGTGCCTGGCCGGAGACGCAGTGTCTCGGTCGGCGCGGTCGGCGAGGCCACAGGGGTGGCGGCCCGGCGTCTGGGCTCCTCGACACCACGCGCCGCGGGATCCGCGGCCTGTGCGGTGACCGTGGCCTCGGCTGCCTTTCGTGCTGCCTCCTCGGCTTCCTTCTGCGCCGCCTCTTCGGTTGCGCGGCGGGCATCCTCTTCAGCGGCCTTGCGCGCCTCTTCCTCGCGCCGGCGTGCCTCCTCGGCCGCCGACAGGATCGAGATCGTCTCCTGCTCGCGCCGCTCGGCCTCCCGCTTGGCTGCCTCGCGCTGCTGCTCGACCAACGCCCGTTGGCGGGCGGCCTGCTCCGTCGCCGTCAGGGCACGGGGCGCCGCTGTCGTACCACCGCGACCGCCGGTGGCGGGGCCACGTGCAGCCGGAGCCGCAGCTCCGGGCGCGGCAAGACCTGGCACGGCGCCGCCAGCTGGCGCACCAGGCGCCGCGACGCCGGCGCGCTTCTTCCGCACCTCGACCTGCACGACCTTCGACCGGCCGTGGCTAAAGCTTTGCCGCACGGACCCGGCATCGACCGTGCGGCCGAGCTCCAGGCGTCCCGCCGGCCGTAGTGAGAGCCGGCCCTTGCCGGCGTCCTGATCGTTGCCTTCGCTCATGTATTACCCGCTGGTCCCGTCCATTTTGTGACCGTCCCCGGACCCGGTCCGAGAAGCTCGCCGGTCATCGTTCAATCCGTTCCCGCCAGTCTCGCCATGGGCGGCGGTTCGCCTCAGTCCATCCAGTCGCGTCGCCTCGATGGCAATCTTCTCACCCAGCCGCCCGGGTGCAATCGCGACGTGCACCACATGGTCACGGCCGAAGACCCGGCCAAGCGCGGCGGCCGGGAGAGGATCCAACACCGTTACCGAAGCCCTGGCCCCGGACAGAAAGCGTACGCGTTCCGCGGCACTGCCATCCGACGCCTGCAGGATCAGTCTTACCTGACCGGTCCGCAACCACTCACGCGCCTTGTCGAACCCGGCGACCGCCTGCCCGGCGCGGCGTGCCAATCCCAGCAACTCACCGATCCGCCGGACCAGAGCCGCCTCGAGCACGGCAGAAAGATCGGGGGGCACTGCGACAGGGCCACGTGCGGCCCTGGCGAATGCACGCCCCAGGCCTCCCTGGGCGCGGGCGGTTTCTAACACATCCCCGCGCGCGCTCAACCAGATTCCCCGCCCGGGCAGGGTTGCGGCCAAATCAGCCACCACGGCTCGATCGGGACCGACGACGAAGCGGATCATGCGTTCCTTGGGCATCCGCTCGCGCGTGACCACGCAGCGGCGCAGCGGGCCGGTTTCCGCTTCGTCGTCTGCCGTTTCGTCGTTGGCCTGCGCTGCCGCCTCAGTCGTGATGGGCCTCCTCGCCGGTGGCGACGGGGACACCGTCGCCTGGCCCCGCCTCGGACCCGGCATCGTCGAACCAATGCGCGCGTGCGGCCATGATCACGTCATTGGCCGTGGCCTCGTCCATGTTGCCCTCGCCGACAATCTCGATGAGTTCGTCCGACGCCAGATCGGCCAGATCGTCCAGCGTCTTCACGCCCTTCTCGCCGAGCGCGACCAGCATGGCGGGGGTCAGAACCTCGATCGCCGCGATATCGTCGCTCACGCCCAGCTCGACGCGCTTCTCGCTCAGCTCGCTGTCGCGGCGGGTGATGAAGGCCTCGGCACGGCGGATCAGTTCGGCTGCGATATTCTCGTCGAAGCCCTCGATCGCCGCGAGCTCTTCCTCCGGCGTGAACGCCAGCTCCTCGACGGTTGAAAAATCCTCGGTCACCAGCAGGCCGGCAATGACATCGTCCACGTCGAGCGCCTCGACGAACAGGCTGCTGCGCCGGCGGAACTCCTCCTGGCGCCGCTCGCTCTCCTCGGCTTCGGTCAGGATGTCGATGTCCCAGCGGGTGAGCTGCGAGGCCAGCCGCACGTTCTGGCCGCGGCGGCCGATGGCGAGGCTGAGTTGCTCCTCCGGTACCACGACCTCGACCCTCCCGGCTTCCTCGTCCATCACCACCTTGGTGACCTCGGCTGGCGCCAACGCGTTGACCACGAAGGTGGCGGCCTGCGGCGACCATGGGATGATGTCGATCTTCTCACCCTGCAGCTCCTGCACCACCGCCTGCACGCGCGAGCCGCGCATGCCGACGCAGGCGCCGACCGGGTCGATCGAGCTGTCCCGGCTGATCACCGCCATCTTGGCGCGGCTGCCCGGATCGCGCGCCACGGCCTTGATCTCGATGATGCCGTCGTAGATTTCCGGCACCTCTTGGGCGAATAGCTTGGCCAGGAAGCCGGGATGTGTGCGCGACAGAAAAATCTGTGGCCCGCGCGGCTCCTCGCGCACGTCGTAGATGTAGGCGCGCACACGGTCGCCGTTGCGGAAGCTTTCCCGCGGGATCAGCTCGTCACGGCGCAACAGGGCCTCGGCACGGCCGAGTTCCACCATCAGGTTGCCGTACTCGGTGCGCTTCACCACGCCGTTGATGATCTCGCCGACGCGGTCCTTGTATTCGTCGTACTGCCGCTTGCGCTCGTATTCGCGCACGCGCTGGACGATCACCTGCTTCGCGGTCTGCGCCGCGATCCGGCCGAAATCGATCGGCGGCAGCGGATCGATCAGGTGTTCGCCGAGCTTGATCTCCGGCTGGAACTTGCGGGCAATGTGGACGGGGATCTGGGTTTCCTCGTTTTCCACGGTCTCGACCGCCTCGGTCCAGCGCGACAGGCGCACGTCGCCGGTCTTGCGGTCGATCGTGGCGCGGATGTCCTTCTCGTGCCCGTACTTGGCGCGGCCAGCCTTCTGGATGGCCTGCTCCATCGCCTCGAGCACCTCCTCGCGGTCGATCGACTTCTCCCGTGCGACGGCGTCGGCGACCAGAAGCAGTTCGGGGCGGGCAATGGCGGTGTCCATGTCGACCTCTTGGTCAGTTGGTCGGTGGTGAGATTGCGGTGGCGGCGATCAACGCGTCGGTCAGTACCAGCTTCGCGCGGCGAATGGCAGGGAGCGGCAGCGCGATTTCGCTGCCATCGTCGAGCCGGAGCCGCGCGGCGTCGTCATCCGCGCCAAGCACGATGCCGGAGAAGCGCCGGCGCCCATCGATCGGGGCTGCGGCCTCGACACGGGCAAGGTGGCCGGCGTAGCGGTTCCAGTCCTTCGGCCGGGTCAACGGGCGGTCGATGCCGGCCGAGCTGACTTCCAGCGACCAGGCGCCGGGGATCGGGTCTTCCACGTCCAGCACGGCTCCGAGCGCGTGGCTGATCGCCTCGCAGTCATGCACGGCGATCTGGGCGCCATCGGCGCGATCCGCCATCACCTGCACGGTGGGCCGGTCGCGGCCGAGCACGACGACGCGCACCAGTTCGAAGCCCATGGATTCGAGCGTAGGCGCGACGATGGCGGCCAGCCTTGCTTCCAGGCTGGCGTGGCGTCGGTCGTCCGATTCGGGCGGGCGTGTCTTGTCCAATGCAAAAAAGGCGGCCCGCTAAGGCCACCCTCCGTAACTCAGCGGAGAATGATTTGTTCGCCACAGATAGCGGGACGGGGCGGGTTTTGCAAGGTCATCCCCCGCCGGCCAATAGGCGGCCAATGTTACGAGGGCGCAGGCGCCCTACCGAAAAGCTGCGATCAGCATACCCGCTACTGGGCTAGGCTCGGCATGGCGTGGCGCTTTGGCTTGTCGAACTGCGCGGCCTTCCTTTCGCCTTTGGTAGCGGACTGCTGTGCTTCCGGCAGGCAGGCTGTGCCCTAAGAAGGTTGTCCAGCGCATCGGAGACCGAGCCGAAGTGACAGGTGCGACGGTACAGCGGCTGCACGACGATCCCTCGGGTTGAACGCCAGAGGTTCCAGCGCCTGAGCGAGCAGTCCGCGTCATAGAACGCGACAACTTCCTCATACACCTCGTCCTGCAAGCAATTGTCCAGTTCCACGACCATCCGGACGTTGTGGAATTCCGCCCACCCCTGCAAAAGTATGAGGTCAGCGATCTCGAAGGCCAGACCGACCGGCGGTTTGGAGGCAATGCGCAGCATTTCCATCTGGATGTCTGTTCTTTCGCGGGCAGATAAGCTGTTCACGTGAGGATTGTCGGACCCCCGAATGCTCCGGGACGCCGGGGGGTGAAAGGCCGAATTCCGCGCCGATGCACGTAAAGCACCAGTTCCCACAAATCGCCGACCAATGCTTTGACCTGGATCAAAACTGGGGAAAAATGGCACTTGCCCAGATACCTTGCACCCGCCTGTCCGCGCCCCTTCGTTCCTACGAACCGATCGGGGCCGGCTCGGCGCCCGCCGAGTGCCGTAATTCGGTCGGAAGCTCCCGCACGTGCGGCTCGCCACGCGGTCCGGCGCACCTTTCGTTCGATTGGCACAGCAACTCCTGCCGGCGCTCGACATTGGCATGTGCAGCCCGGAGCGATGACTGCAAAGCATCCAGCAGGGTCCGCCCTATCGTGGCCATCTCGGCGCACCCGCTCCGCTCCAGGTTCTGGATCAAAGTTGCCTGGCGTGCGATGCGCTGCTCGGTC